>Ga0065711_1029085_pt1 | contig 37724 bp, 18 predicted proteins | sample Hoacrofraction12_FD_59098 | JGI IMG/M metagenome (GOLD analysis project Ga0065711, IMG submission 59098) | Hoatzin crop microbial communities from Cojedes, Venezuela - Epithelial fraction 12 v2 (version 2) | ecosystem: Host-associated > Birds > Digestive system > Esophagus > Crop | place...
AGGAAGTTCCGTCTGAACATGAGGAAGAATTTCTTCCCTCTGAGAGTGACGGAGCACTGGAACAGGCTGCCCAGGGAGGTTGTGGAGTCTCCTTCTCTGGAGATATTCAAGACCCGCCTGGACAAGGTCCTCTACAACCTACTGTAGGTGACCCTGCTTAGGCAGGAGGGTTGGAATAGATGACCCACAGAGGTCCCTTCCAACCCCTACCATTCTGTGATTCTGTGATTCTGTGAGATATTCAAAACCCATCTGGACGAGGTCCTGTACAGCCTGCTGTAGGAGACCCTGCTTTAGCAGGGGGATTTGACTAGATGATCTCCAGAGGTCCCTTCCAACCCCTACCATTCTTTGATCATCTTCGTGGTGTTCCTCTGGACCCGATCTGACACATCCATGTCCTTCTTATGTTGGGAGCTCCAGAGCTGGACGTAGTACTCCAGGTGGGGTCTCACGAGAGTGGAGTAAAGGGGCAGAATCACCTCCCTCGACCTGCTGGCCACGCTTCTCTTGATGCAGCCCAGGAGATGGTTGGCTTTCTGGGCCGCAAGCACACATTGCCAGCTCATGTTGAGCTTCTCATCCACCAGTACCTCCAAGTCGTTCTCCTCAGGGCTGCTCTCGAGCCACTCTCCACCCAGCCTGTACTTCTGTGTTTAGGATTACCCTGACCCACTTGCAGGACCTTGCACTTGGCGTTGTTGAACTTCATGCGGTTCACACAGGCCCACCTCTCCAGCCTGTTGAGGGCCCTCTGAATGGCATCCCTTCCCTCCAGTGTGTCAACCACACCACAAAGCTTGGTGTCTTCGGCAAACTTGCTGAGGGTGCACTCAGTCCCACTGTCCATGTTGCCGACAAAGATATTGAACAGCACCGGCCTCAGTACCAACCCCTGAGGCACACCACTTGTCACCGGTCTCCACCTGGACATGGAGCCATTGACTGTAACTCTTTGTGTGCGTCCAACAAGCCAGTTCCTTATCCAATGAGTTGTCCATCTGTCAGATCCATGTCCTTCCAATTTAGAGACAAGGACATCATGCGGGACAGTGTCGAATGCCTTGCACAAGGCCAGGCAGATAATGTCAGTTGCCTGCCCTTTGTCCATCAATGCTGTAACCCCATCACAGAAGGATACCAAGCTGGTCAGGCACAATTTGCCTTTGGTGAAGCCATGTTGGCTGTCCCCAGTCACCTCCTTGTTGTCCATGTGCCTTAGCATGGTTTCGAGGAGGATCTGCTGCATCGTCTTGCCAGGCACAGAGGTGAGACTGACTGGCCTGTAGTTCGCCGGGTCTTCCTTTTTTCCCTTTTTAAATATGGGGGTGATGTTGCCCCTTCTCCAGTCGGTGGGAACCTCCCCAGACTGCCACGACCTCTCAAGTGTGATACAGAGTGATTTGGCAACTTTGTCTGCCAGTTCCCTCTGCACCCGCAGATGCATCTCATCAGGCCCCATGGACTTGTGCACCTGCATGTTCCTTAGGCAGTCTCAAACCTGGTCTTCTTCTACAGTGGGCGGTTCTTCATTCTCCCAGTCCCCGCCTTTGCCTTCTGCAACTTGGGTGCTGTGGCTAGAGCACTTGCTGTTGAAGACTGAGGCAAAAAACTCATTAAGCACCTCAGCTTTCTCCACGTCCAGGATAATCAGGTCTCCAGCTTCCTTCCGGAGAGGACCCACAATTTCTCTAGTCTGCCTTCTATCACTGACATACCTACAGAAGGTTTTGTTGTTCCCTTTGACATCCCTGGCCAGATTCAATTCTGTCAGGGCTTTAGCTTTCCTAACTTGCTCCCTGGCTACTCAGATGATTTCTCTGTATTCCTCCCAAGCTACCTGTCTTTGTTTCCATTTTCTGTAGGCCTCCTTTCTCTGCTTGAATTTGGCCAGGAGCTCCTTGTTCATCCACGTAGGCCTCCTGGTGTTTCTGCCTGACTTAATTCTTATTTTTCTGTCTGATTCAAGGTTTAATCTAAGACAGACTTTTCAAAAAAGTGTGCAGGAGGGTACATTTAATTGCTAGAAATACAAACTTACATCAAGACCAAGAACTTCCTACAAATCTTTGAATGTCTTTGCAGTAGGATGGATTTTAAGCTGGGGAGCACAGGGGGACAGGGACAGGGACAGTGACAGGAAGGAGAAACAGAGAGATAAATGGCCCCTCTGTATCCACATTATTACCACAGCTGTGGTAGTCTGAAAGGAAATTGGATTTTTCGAGTAATTTTAGTACTTTATTTTCTTCCACTTCCATGTTTCTGAAATCTTCCTGTGGGAGAAACTTGGAGGATAAGCTTCCCACGGACACTTTGTTCTAACTCAAGTGATGTTTAGTTGCTACTGGATGAAACGCTCTTATGTATGTAGATGGATGTGACAAAACCTGTATCTGAAAAATTTTGTCTTTCTGTCACACTGAAATCTCCAGACCTAAAGAAACATCTTTTTAGAGGCTTCTCTTCTGAAATCATGCTAAAATTGATATTCCTTAGAAGTCCTTAATCAGGTTTCTGCTCTCATCTTTAGAAATTAATTAAAAATAATTTTTTTTGGTCTGGCCAGTCTTCAGTAGAACATTTAAATAGCTCATTGTATGAAAGCTAAAGAAAAGCATACAAAACTAAGGAGTTTCTTTGTCTTGAAACCATGTAACGTTATCAATGGAAGCGTTGGCTTTCCTAAAAATGTATGCCAGGAATTTCATGTATGGGTATAAAATGTTTTGTAGAAGCTAAGAAGAAGACTGCACAGAGGTATGTGTGAGAACTCAGGTGTTGTTCGTGACACTTTTGAATATGGAACCACTTTATCCTCCTCACCCCAACACTCAGATCGAGTAAATTCAGCTTTACTTTGTTGATTCTAGTAACAAATTCGTAAACGGCAATCTCATCTCTAGAATAGCTTGTTCTGTCAAGCTCCAATTTCACTCATTTCACTGACAGGTCAAAGTAGTCCATTTCAAGGGGAGCTATAACTGAACCATATTATCCATGCAACAAGCCTTTCCTCACCAAGGTGTGGATGTGCTATGTATACTACTAGCACACTACTGTTTACTGCATGTGTTTGAATAGCTCTTTGCAGTAAAATGTCCTTGCAATAGCCTTTGTCTCTGATGTTCAGTTGTCATAAAATGCTACATTATGTTCTTCCGCAGTTGTCAGCTCCTGGTAAGCCAGCAGTTCTGCCCTCAGTGATTCTGAGTATGGAAGGATGTATCATCAGATATGCTAGATAATGTAGATATGACAAGATTTTTCAAATCAGTGTAGCCTCACATAAATTTAATATAATTCAAGTCTCTCATTTCCCACCTTGTAATTAGAATATTAAACTGTTTCAGTAATCTTGAACATGAAAGAGCACAGGCACTGAAGTATTTCTCACTCTAATGTTATCAAGTCTGCAATATTTTAACAGAAAAGAAGACCTAAATGCAAATTTCCATTCTCTTTGTATAACATTTATGCAGTAAAGAATGAGTTGAGTACACGATTTTTCATTTCTGGATAGCTAGGAATAGTAATGCATGAGCTGCAGAAGAGAGCATTAATCTCTCAAGCCGCAAAGAAATGAAATGTCATAGAGAGTGACTTGTTCCTCCCTGACGCTTTCTCAGCACTGAGTTTTCTTTTCTCCCCCAACCCCCTTAGAAGCTTCTTCATCAAAAGAAAAAAAGATCACACTTCTGATTATATTAGATTACAGCAAAGCAGTAATCTCTCAAACTTTGATTTAGATACTGTATTTGAAGTATGATGTTCTCATGCATCATTCCTTTCTTCTCACGGATAAGTAATTTTCAATTATATTGGAGTTCCCAAGGGCTAGTGTTGGCCAAGAGGACGAGGATGGTTCTAACAGTGTTTACATTTATTTTATTATGTCATGTTAGGGCTAATTTCTAAATAAGGCATTTTTTCCCCCGTTTTTTTCTTTTTGTGTTTTCAATTCACACTTGCAACAGGAGTTGTATGATGTTTTGGTTCATTCGCAGGCACAAGTACACACACATGCATGCCCATGCAAGTTCACTTGAGTCAGCCTGAGGAGAAAAATTCCTGTGAAAAAAATGTGTTTGGTTAGATCACCTTCCTCACTCTCCAGCTGTAATGTTCACAAGGAATAAAAAACTCCTCTGCTTAGTGGTTCTGTGCCGTCTTTTTGACACCATTTAGCACCACTTCTGCCTTCCTCTAGGGATCTAATGGGGATTTGAGAGATGTGAAGGCCTTGAGTGAGTTTCTTTCACAGAAGGATGAAATTCACTCCTGGAGAACAGTTTTCTTTAACATGGTGACTTCTTTAACAGTAGTCATGATTTCAGTGGGCTTTTATGAGGTCCCTGTAATGCTAACATCCTCAGAGACATAATTCTGTCAAGTGTTGACACAAAGCTCAAAATGAGTTGTGGGGTTTCACATCAGTTTTGAATCAGTACTACTGGTCTCATCCCACATATATATAATGATGCTGAAGTAAGAAGTCTGTCATCTGATGATATTGCAACACATTTTATCTTATGAATCTCTTTTGTTATGTTGCAGAAATTTAAGATGCCACAGATACTGTCTAAACTGACTTTCATTTATTTCTGCAAGTGTTCTGTAACCCTCGCATAGTTCGATTGTAAAAACCCAGGGTGGCTTGTTCTATTTAATTTTCTGCTCTGTTACTCAGAGACAGCTCCAGAAATTTCTGCGAAGTTTAGGACATTCAATAACTGTTTTGGAAATCTTGTCAGGCTGTGTCAAATGTGATTGCAAAGACAGAAACTGATTGGATTTAACAGAAGGAATTGTAGAAGCGTTCATGTGCATGTGAACTGTTCATGTGTGGCTCAGTTACCCTCAGCAGAAAAATCAAGGCCTTAGAGAAACTGGGCCTTCTATCATATAGTTCTGCCTTTAAAATAGAATTAGACCTTCCAGAAGATCACTGTGAAAAGATACACAGTTTGACGAGTATTACATATGTCAAGTAAAAAATAGAAGGGAAAATAATTTGTGTAAAAGAAATCACTTCCCCAAAGCAAAAAAATCTAATTTTTCTGTGAAAGAGGAAAACCAGTAGGTTTTTCAGGCAGCTAAGACTTCTTTGCACATGTGGTATTGCTGCCTTGCTTTTGCAATTTTTTTAGGCTTCAGGTGTTTTTTACGGTGTGCTATTAAGACACTGTAGGTGTCATTTTTGACACCCACAATGGTGTCACCAGTTGTAAGATAGATAACAGTTTAAGGATGGATACTTCTGTCAGAGAAGAGCAGGATCCTGAACAGGATCTCGCCTGACAAAAGGAAAACCTGTATCATGTGAACTTGTATCCGCCACTGAAATCGGTGGAATTCAGTGTTGTTGATGTCAATGTGACTGTTCTGCTTTCAGCAATCTCTGTGTAGGCACAGGTCCTCTAGAGATCTGTTCTGAGTCTGAATAAAGAAAGAGATCAATATATTCACCCCTTAGACGTGCTGAAACAATATTGCTTTGCAATAAATTTTTCTTGCTCAAACAATTCAATTAGTAAAGGGACCTATAGTCAGCCTGGACTCCATGTTGCCACCTATCATGACAATAAATGCCATATATTGGATTTGCTTGGTTTCTTTTGCTAGTGAAATGCAATGGAGATATTCGTACAGCAATGCTGGCTTTTCAACTATCGCTTTAATTGTTGTTCTTCCAACACGCTCTAAAGAACTGCAAGACATGGAGTGTATATTTTAGCATTGTGTTGTATGCATGAGTGATAATTGCAACATTATTTCATGTTGTTAATTCACAGGTCTGAGAGTTGAATAGATACTACTCTCTACCTTAACCATGGTACAAAACTTTCTTCAGGATATGTCCTAAATCCCACAGAAATGAGAGAGTCTTTCCGTTGATTTATCAGGATTTTATGTTAGTCTTCAAAGGCCAAAGAACAGAGCACTACGGAAGAGATGCAGGTGTAAATTAACACATTCTTCTCTAACGCCTTTCAAGAAATTTCTCCACGTATTCATCAGTGGATGAAAACACTCATTGAGATCCTCATATACCTATGAGTTGTTTGATGTTTTGTTAGAAATTACCCTAGATGATCAATAACAGCAAATTCACTTATCAGCTGCAAGATGCTGGCAAATTCCTGTAGGCTTATATGATTCGTTGCTTTTATGGATGCTATTTTATGTCTTGTCATTTGTCTTTGAACAGCTACTCATTCTGTGGGAGACACATTTGTGTGTTTCTCTTTTATGATTCTTAATGTTTTCACTTTCTAGAAAATCAGCAACTATGTGCGGGTGGCATCTCTCATCTATTTACATCTAATCTTATTTGCATTATTGTTGGTTTGCTGGATGGTATAAAACATAGCACATACTTCAGGATTTCTTTTAGCTTGCGACTGTTATGTGACAGTATTGTCATCATGAATCAAATTAACACAAATAGAAAGGCCTATACTTTTCTATGGGGTGTGGGTGTTAAGAGATTTGGAAGAAAAATTAGTCAGTTTTATAAAAAAATAACTTAGTTCTGAAATTAATTTCATGGTATCCAAAAGCTGATCATTACAGCACTTTTGTATTATGTGCTGTTTATCTCTCCTTTTTGGCAGTATGAGCAATAAGCTTGGTCCTACACTGGCATACTAGGATTTTCACTCTGTCTTCTTTCCCAGATAGAGTTCTATCTCGTATGTAAGAAAAATTTCCTGTTTGCCAAAAGAGTAAGGAACTTATAAGCACTTCTGTGTTACTACCAGATATTAAAGGTTGTAATTTATTCCCTACACTTGTAATATGTAAAGCCATTTCTATAACACTCATAACTCTGGTGACTCAGTTCTTCATATCACTGAAAAGGAATCAGTGCCTCTAGAAGATGCACCTCTCCTACTTTTCTTCTTTTCCAGCTCATCTTTATTTTGATATACTGATTACTACTGTATTGAAAATACGCACTTGCAACAAGCTTTGTTTAAATGCATTAATAGTTGAACCTTTACAATTTTATTTTTTTAACTATTTTATTTTGTGCTTTCAGTGCATTTGTTTTCTTAAGAAATTTTTAATGGAAATTTTGCCTGAGATGCTGGTCTGTTAACAGCGTGGTTGTGCAAGGTAGAGGGCTGTACCATGTGGAAGACATCAGTGGCTATAAAACTGCTCTCTTCAGGTTCAGAAAGGCCATCATAGCAAGGCCATAAAGGGAAGATGTAGCGTCAATGTGATCTGGAATAAAGCAGCTTGGGAAAGCAGAGAGAATCTATTTCCTGATTCATAAGCTATAACGAATGACAAGGCAAAACTTAGGGCTCCCGGGGGTATGCAGGGGTTAAAAAGGCACATAAAGGAGCTAATGATGATTTCTAAAAATCGTTATGCATACTACACAGGGAAAATACATTACAAGCAACCTTTAAGACAAAGGAAGATGTCAGCAATCAGATAACATTTTAATTGTGATATATGTGTATATATATCTACATATACACATTCATACAGCAAGATAGATATATATACACATATAGACATGCATATGTATACCATACATGCATTTATATAAGATATATATGTAGTTCTGACCATCCAGAATACTCAAAATATTGTGCAAATGCTAACCAATGAACCCTCACAGTATTCCTGTATATGTATTTTACCAACAAGAAAATTAATCTTCCGAGAGGTTAACAGTCTTCTCCATGTTCACACAAATCAAATCAGCAGTGCTTATTCCCTGTTATTACTAAACATAACAAAGCTATTGTAATCCACTGCTGGTGAAGAATTGTGTTGTAGGAACTAAAGGGGAAAGCTAACTCAGGATGGCAAAGCCCACAGAACAAAAGCATTATTCAGGCATTGGAACAGGCCTCCCAGGGAAGTGGTTGAGTCACCATTCCTCGAGGTGTTCAAAAAATGTGTAGATGTGGCACTTTCGGATATGGTTTAGTAGGCGTGGTGGTGTTGGGTTGACAGTTGGACTTGATGATCTTAGACGTCTTTTCCAACATGTGATTCTATGATTCTGTGATTCTAAATTGATTTTAGGAGTGGAAAATAAAGTTAGCAGAGGTGTGTTGAGTCAAAATTACTTAGGCCCTCAGAAAAAAAAAGAAAATGAAAGAAAGGAAAAAGGAAAGAAAGAAAGCAAGCATGATGAAATAAAGTCATCACATTCAATATGCCCACTGTATCTTTACTTTCTTTTGACCCAACCACATTTTTTTAATGTCATTGTGAATTAACTGTTTGACGCCTGCGTCCAAGTGATCAGGAGGAATAATGTGACAACAAAAGGTGTCAGCGGAGCTTTTTATTCACCTCCCTTTCTGTGTCAACTCTTCGTACAAAAGTGAGACATTTATGACGCTAAGGGTGAACTGGAAACTGGATCCAAGGCTGGGAAATTTTTGGCCTTGAAATACTAATTAAAATCATATGGAAACATCACAGTCCTTTATTTTCTAAAGCTTGGCTGTTTTTGCATGAGGGCTCTTCAGCATTCCCCATTTTTAAGCACAGTGAGAGAAAGTTGTGTTTAAGGCAGATACTGCTGTGAACTTTCTCATATTTTTACACTGGCTATCGTGCAGCTCCATCATACAGTAAATTGTCTTGATCATGCTATACCTCCTGCTACTCAAGTTTGAGGCAGATGATTCAGATTGGGTTAGAAGTAAGCAGCGTATTAGCCTCACTGCCTTACAAGGCATGTGTAGAACACATAGCAAGTTTATGGCTATAACTTTGTCAGAGAACTCGAGTTAGTTCAATCCAATCTAGCTGTACACAGCACCACTCTCAGTTTAATATGCGCTTTATCTGTGCTGTGATGACACTGGGAAATTCATTTTGCTCTTCCTTGTTTCCGAGAGAAACTGAACTTTTATACAGTTTCCTGATTTGTGAAAGAGTGGGAGGAAGCAGTGGAATATGTGCATCTTCACTAAGGTAAACCTGGACTGAATTTATCATCAAACTTGTGTGAGAGATTTTTGCTTGCATATGAAAGGGACAGAGAAAGGTTTGAGGATTGCTCTGCAATGGATTTTTAGCTGTTTTGAAAATGAGTTTGAAATCCAAGTTTCTTTATTAATTTAAGCTCTTCTTGAGATGGTGACTGATTGGTATATGTTTTCCAAATCTTTTGTCTTTAATTTCCTCTATTTCTTTCTAAATTGACCAATTAGACTTTAAATTGAAAACTTCCTCTTCTTAGTCTATTTACATCTGTATCTTTCTGTAGGCATAGATCCAGCCACATGGAATAAACTTTCCGCTGTTTCTTTCTTTCATCTGGTCTGCATCTGAAGTAGCAGAGTAGATTGATCCTGTTTTCTTCTATGGTCTCTCAAGAATTTCACAATGATCCTTTCTGCTTTTGTGTGCAGAAACAGAGCCAGTTTATCACATACAATCAGGAACTCCTACCAAACATGTTTATTATATTCTGACCTAGTGTGGATTTTGTCTTTTCACACTGTGGTCGATTTGACCATTTCTGCCTTTCATTCCATTTCTAGAACTAACATTTACAGTATTATTATTGCCTTTTAATGCCTACAAATGGTGCTTGATTATGTAGTCACATATCATTCCCTTTTTAGGACATTATGCCACTGTCTCTGAACTTTGATGTCCCAATCCTAAATAAGACTTCTGCACTTGGTTGGATTTAAATCACATGAGACAATTTAGGATTTTTTGATAATTCAGGTCAGGAGGGGCCTCAGGAGGTCTCTGGTCCAATGTGATGCTCATAGCAGGGTCAGCTCTGAGGTCCGAGCAGGGTGCTCAATGCTTTGTCCCATCACACTTTGAAACCCTCCAAGGATGGAGACCACACAGTCTCAAAAACTGACAGAACATAAAGCAAATTAAATACCAAAGTTTTTGCAAGACTAGTGTTTTAGACAGAGGTGTATGGTATTTTCATAGAATCATAGAATCATGAAGGTTGGAAAAGACCTCTAAGATCATCAAGTCCAACCGTAAATTGGGATACTGTGTAATAAATACTACTAAACAAAATCACTCTTGGAAGTTGTGTATAGGAAATGCTCAAAGAAACACAGACTTTGTGTACACGTATCAAAGACTAAAAGCTAATTAATCTCCCTGATTATTATTTTAACAGAAAGATGTTTTGTATAAACAACCTTTGGCAACACATGCATTTAAGAGATCCATTTTTTTCAATACAGCTGTCTTTCTGAGGCAGCTGAGTTGTTCTAACATCTCACTACCATTGCAATGAGCAGGTCTCGTCCTCCCACTCCTCTTTCATTTCCTTTCATTTCCCTGCACCTGGCTGTGTAATCCTAGCCACTCTCACATACCCTCTTCAGGACCTCCCAATAAGTTAATTTAGCTAATGATATGTTCTCCTACCCCCACCGGGTCAGTTTTCTGCAGATTTAGTGAGCTGAACTTGCTTATGCTCACGGCCAGCAAAAGGAAGAACAAGGTGTGGGGAGGGTGAGGCTGCTCATTTCCAGAACACCGTGACATTAGATTGCTCAGCTGCTGTCTGTCTGCATCTCTATAATCCTTTTTTTTTCTTTTTTAAATAACACTTTATATATAATTAGAAATACCATTTAAACTAGATTACTTGGAAAAAAGGTCAACAAATATGTGTTAATAATCAAGTGACACTGACAGTTTGATTATGAGTAAAACTTGTTTTTTGTTTTTGCTATGTTTTAAGAATGTCTCGGGTACATATGTGTGTACATGCACACATGTCTGCATGTATACATACACATTTACAGAATCTTACATGCATGCATAGTCTGCGGAATTGTCCAACTACTTTAAAGTTGTGTTTACACCCTGATCCACCTCTGTGGAATGTTTGTAGCACGTGTCATGGAAACCTATAAACTTCTTAAAATACCTTTGGCTGATAGAACTTGCAATCTGAAAGTTAACTCAGTGAAATACACAGAATTGTTATCATATTAAAACAAATGGGCTATAAAATATTGGGGGGGATCTTACCATATGTTGTTCGCAGAGTGTAGGAAAATTGTTCGGCAATTCTGAAGACTAATTCTGTAATTAACGTCTAGTATAATTAAAAATGTTCATGGCACAGAGCAAAGATTGTGCATTCTGACTATTGAATGCTTAACCATGGTACCATAATATTCTCCTAAATACAGATTTTATGTGGAATAAAAGGAAAATCATCAATGCTGCAAGCTCAGGAAGTTATCAATTGTGAGATGCATGTTCTTAGTTAAAAGCTCCATTCAGACTGAAAAGTCGATTAAAGAAAGATCTCCAGGTCAAAATCAGAAACAGAACAGAAAAAATGTCAACTGGAAATGTTTCAGTGTTTTCTACTCTCTCCTATTCCCTCACCCAAACCACTAACTTTGCTTCCTCTCTGTCAAGAAAGAAAACCACAGAAACTCTAAAATAAAAGAGTATTTAAAGGCAAGAGAGTGTGTTTTAATACCAAAATGCTCCAGGCCTGCCTCGGATGAGCTGCCCAAACCACTTCCAAAACTATCATCAATGGGCAGATAATGAATGAATTATGAAAAACTTCTGTCCCTTTTGGTGAGTCCAGATGAAGGGAGTCCATTGCCATTTTTTTAAATCCAGTGAAAATTTTATTTACTTATGGTTTTAACTAGATCATTAATTGTAATTTGCTTCATTATTATTGAAAACTGTTCTCACACAATAGCATTAAAAGTCAGAGAGAAAATAAAATGTCTGATTTCCTAACAGACAGTGGGAAAGTATGTCTAAATATTCACATATTTTTTAGATTTCAGTCCATTTCCAATCAAGAGTGGAAATGTCAATAGAAACATTTATTTCTTCTCTTGTCATCCAGTATTCTTTTCATACATTTAAAGATATCACGTGAGAGATAGCAGGCAGTCAAAGATGAAGATTGTCTTCTTCTGTGATTGTTCCCTACACCAGATGGAAAATAAAATTTCTTCATGACAGTGCGTAATGAAATTATAGTAAGAATGGAAACAAATTTCACAGTCATTATGCAGGTTTTGCCCATTTTCCTCTAGTTTATTTCCTTGAGCCAGTGGGAAAGTAGAGATTTGAAACAGGGTGATAATGCTGGGAAGCAAGCACCACTGTCAGGGCTTGTAGACAACAAGATCTAAGCAATGTCATCAAATATATGTGTGCAGTTATCAAAAGCAAACTATTCCAAGGCAGGACCAGGCGAGCAGCAGCACTATCAGGACAGTCCAGGGCAGCTCCCTCCATCTAGGCTGTGTTACGCAGCAGGAGCCCATAGCTGTGCAGCCTTCCTGCTGAACCCTTCTCCTTGTTGCTCTGTCCGGGGTGCGGGGTCAACACACGCTCTCTGCACCCTGCAGCAGTCCAGGGGACTTTGCAGTCTGCGTCAGTCACAGATCTGGCCTTGCATCACTGAAAGAGACTTACTGGCCAAGTACATGTTTTTCCTCATTTGAGTTGGAGATGTCTTCAGATGTCTATTTGCAAGAATGTCTGGCAGAGGTGAGACTTGTGGGAGTGCCCCCAAATGATGCTAGAGTATCCACATGCAAGGGGTCAAAGCAGTGGCGGCCGATGGCAGTGAGCTCAGAGCCACATGGGAGAGCAGTGCTGTGCACAAAGCAGAGCACTGAATGACTTCGGAAGAGGAAGACAAGTGCATACACATCATCCAGCATAAGCTGCTCCAGTACAAAACGATTGCTGATCCAAACAGAACTGAAACCTCCACATTTGCACAAGGTGCTGTAACTGGTTTACTCCAAGGTAAATCGACTGTAGAGGTGAATCCCAGCTCAGGGACTTTGTGAAAGCCTGCTGCTCGTTGTGTCTAAACTCACAGTGTCAGCAGCTTTTAATCATATTAGCTGAGGAATTAGCGCGTGTCTCAATGCAATCTGCATCATCCACCGCTAAGAAATCATTATGAATATTCATTTTCTTCTTTAAGGGAAAGATGGAGCAGCAGAAGGGATCAGTCCACAGCAACTTAGAGTCCCGTGTCATTTCATCACAAAGTCAATAGCTCTCTTCGTCCAAGGGTGAGAACTCTGCAAAAACAAACTCCTTTCTGTTCTGTAGGGATGCCTGAAAGAGCTTGCGCTGCAGTAATCCCAAATCCAGGGGCAATCTATTAAGAACTCAGCACAACTGATCCTGAGAATCAACTGATAAGCACATTCTCCCCCCTCCCCGCCTTTTTTTTTTTAAAATAATCCTCTTAAAGATTGTGCTAAGTAATGAAAGGATGGGATGAAAGAGGCCTTTTTCATTACTACCACATAAACTGCTTGTATAAATGTTTCATTAACACACTGCTTGACCAGTATTTCGTCCTCCCTTCCCCCACTGCCGCTATGGTTCTGCCGCAGCCTACAAGGCGAAATGTGTGATTTACACATGTTTAAGAGAAATATTCTCACACTTGAATGCTGCACTATTCTTTAGAAAAGGAGAGACCTACAAAAAAACATTGTGGAGGACATTTTAATTTACAATTCTTTTTTTATACGTGCTTAAAAAGATCTATTGCTTCCAACTACACGGGGATTCTGTTTTTTAGTTTTGTGAGTTTCCTGTAATAAGTGTTTGTCTCTTGCAAACACCCTCAGGCAAGATGACATTTATTAAGCACAATGGGTTTGAAGAGTTATTTATAAGCTTTTATTTTCTTGGAGGGAAAGGCAAAGGGATTCAAAGGAGGTTTGCCCTTTTGTATGCTGAAGTACAATACATTACCTTTTAAGCCCATGGGTACCGGTCAACTTCTTCAGCGCACCGTAGAGAGAGAAAAAGGTTTTAAATTGTTAGGTGAAGACTTACAGCATGTGTTTTATATTTGAACCAAAGGGTGTAGTTTTCTTTATCCACTAAGGTGTTCCATAGTACTTCCCAGTCATCATATGATTAGAGTCATGATGGTCCCTGTCCTGCAGCTAATCCTGTAAAGGCTGGCCATTTTCATAATATTATTCAAATAGAAATAAGGTATTATTTTTCACACAGTCATTATTTCTGTAGAAATAAATACCACCTTCAGTACACACTGCTTCCATGCTAACAACGTTTGACACATAAGGCCAACTAGACCTAGCACATCAGCATCAACATCGTGTAATCCTGTTGAAACTGATGATGTTAACTCAAAGAAGGCTTTGCTGAAGTTTCTCTAGCTTTACACAGATGCAGTCATGAGTAGTTTTGGCACATCCTGCCTAACATTTGCATAAAAATAATATAAAAATTTTCTTTTAAAGGAGGCATTACTTTAATCTACTAAGGAAAATGAGAAAATAACAGATCTGTTATCACAATTAGCTCTCTTCTTTTTCTGTGGAATATGTGAAAATATTATTATAATTGCTATTCTACCACCACTCCCTTTACCTGAAATTACAAAAAATAAATGGAAAATTGAATTAAAATACAGCCTGTATACTGCAATCAAGTACTTCTTTTCAGCCCCATTTTGCTGCATAAGAATAGTGCTTGTTTTGATATGTACTTAGCAGTTGCTGTAGTTAATATAAGTGCCAGATTTAGTTTGGTATATATGAGCTTGTTTGCTGCCATGACCATGATCTGGTTTCAAAGTGAATAGATTCATTTGGATCAACAGTCCCTCCAGGGGTAAATGCTTAAATGTATTCAACCTTCGCAAGAGCTGAAAACATCAATACCTTCATAAAGCCACTTTGATTTGTATTGACTAAAGTTGTGCTGCTAATTCACATACATCATTGTTTACTTCACTGAGCTTTTAACATGGTATTTGATTTATAGAAATAGTGATTCAATTTCTACAAAGAAGTGGTAGGATAAGACCCCCCTCAGATTCTTTCTTTAGCTCAGAAGTGCTGGAAGTCAAAGGAAGCCTGCCACTGCAATACAAAAATTGCTCAATAAATGTTCATGTGCACTCCATATTTTGCTTGCTTAGTAACAACTAATAGAAATGTAGATATGTCAGATAAGGGACAATCAATTATCTAAGCATGTGGCTAATGCGACTGCAGTAAAACCATTGAATTATTTCTCAGCAGAAAGTGTCTCTGAAGTGCATTTCTCCTGGTCTGCACTGTACATGTAAATAAGAAACTTGTGGGGAAAAAAAAAAAAAGAAAGAAAAACTTCTTAAGGGTTTGTTTTACTATTCTTCTTTTCATTAGGAAATTATAATCATTGATCCCCTACAGGAAACCATTAATGCACGTGGGTAAACCCACATAAATAGCATACAGAGCGCCATACAAATTATTGCACAGCTTACATTTGGTATGAGTTTGCAATATTTGTCTGATGCTACTCCAAATACAGGCTTAAAAATGTCTTCTGTAGCTCATTAACTTAACAGCTACAAACTGATAGTTTTAAGCAACAGTTTATTCCAATACGCTTAGAGGAAAATCTCAATTATTTCATATGTCTTAGTAAAGTTTTCCTGAACTATACTCTTTCAGATTTTTCCTGGTTTGGAGACAGATCCAACAAATTGTCATGCGTACATTTAACTGGGTTCACAGAAACTGTTCTGTTGAATGAAGCACGATCGAAACTACACAGTTTTATGCCCAGGAGTTGCTGTGACTGATCACTTGGGCCTCATAGAGGGTAGGAATTTCTTCATGCCATCGCCATTGGCAGCCCACTGGCCCTGTGCAACCTTTAGGATAAAAAAAAAGAAATGCTGCAAAGTTACCCCATGCTTCTGTGTGATCTGAGGACATGCTGTGCGTATAGCACGTTTCTCACTAGTGCATTCCCAGTCCATCACTTTCAATGGGGAAAGAGCATTGAATATCAAAGTCATAAGGTAACCACTTCCAGAATTAGTAAGCTGCATAACTTTTGCAGAGGAGAGTTCAGTTTATTTGGGGGCTGAAATTGAAGACTTAGGTTATAGAAATGGTACTGACATGAAATCAATGCAAAAAGATAACAGTGGTAGAGCTGTTACTGTGTCACAATTGTATTTTCTGGATTAAGCTGTTGATGAACAGAATATTTTTGCAGCTATAAGAGAATCCACATTTACAGAGGAGATAAACCAGAAAGCTTGGACACACTATAGGGCTTGTCAGCATCTCACAGTTAATTAAAGGACTAAGTGGAAAGCATCAAGGCTTGCTTTCCTTTGCATGAATAGTTCACCGCCTGTATCCATTATTAAAGCTAGTTACTTCACCACAATGATTTCCAGCCTGAGATGCATTGGTCTTAGAAATGAGAGATAAATTTCAATAAGGCCTGCAGCTATATTAATAAATTGAAATGAACATTTATTTGCTCATCTAATTAGAACTGTAGTTTTTTCCAAATGGTGTAGTTATGCATTACCTTGACAGGCAATACCTGCTGCAAGATTTAATTAACGGAAACACTTTCTTACAAAATTCTGTTTCACTGGAGGCAGAAGTTTTCCTCCTGTATTTGTTCCCTTTAAACTATTTGATTTTAACTATTTTGCAGTAGAGATCTATGGTGGATTTTGTATCATTGAAGTGGAGGAAATCTCTGTGTTTGAAGTGCCTGTAAGTAGTCATAAACTTGCAAATAAAATAAGAATGCATAAAACCCTACTTTCACCAACTCTCTAGTAACGCTGTAATGGCATGACATGCACTTTGAACAGTACCTGAAGAATATGATCATTTTTTCAAAGCTTTGTTTAATGTCACAACCAAATACAGTACTCCAAAATTAATAATTTGCTGATTTTCCAACTCTATTGGCCTAATAAAGCCTATTACCTCTATCTGCAAACCTCATTTTGAATTCATTAACTGTATTCATCTTTATTTTCATATATATTTACTTAGATTACCAAGTAAAGAAATGCAATGATGTCAGACCAAGTTTTCATATCAGTTTAGTTTTGTCTGTGAAAATAACAGAGTTGTTACAGTATCTCCTTCTTTGTAGACGCACTTCGAATTAAAATAGAGCTTCCAGCTACCAAAATTTTAGGTTCCTCACTCTTAGCCACCCACAGAATAGAATGGGCTCCAGGTCATTGCATTAGGTTTGCAGATTTATGCTTGTCAGTCCCATCTGTTGTTATCACTGTTGCCAACATAAAAATGGAAGCAGAAACAAGAGCATGCAGTGTCTAGTCACAGTTTTAGTCCTCTCATCTTGTCATTCCCAGAGCAGCAGGCCAACAAGAACCAGAATTTGGTGTGAAAAACGATAATTGGGCCAAAGGATTGGAGGCTGATAATGTGTGTCGGTGTGTGCATGTAGATATCGATACAGATATCTCCACAGATCTCCACAGACACCTAGATATGAAAACCAGAAGTGTGTATGGGAATAGGTCAAATGATATGAAGCCAAACTATTACTTAGACAGATATCACTGTGAGGAAAGATGCACCAGAACAGCATTATGCTTGGCACAGTTTCAGCAATGCTCAGCAGTGGTGTATAGCCACCATATGTTAACAATGGGAACAGCTTACATTCTAACATAGGGAAAAAACGGCAACTGGTGATCAAAGAAAGGATCTTTCCAAACAGGATAGTTTTATTTTCTTTCTTATTGGTTTAATATATTAATCTCCTCAATTTCTCAGCTACATATGAAATATTTTACAGTGAATGGTTTTTCAGGATGGTATTTTCTATTTTCCACTAGAAATGCTATTGAAAAAAAAACCTGAAATTATCTTGTTTTAATTTAGTAGATTTTGGAATAATCATTAAATGTTTTTAAGAGAATTATTAATCCATGGATACAGAATTAGATAGCGTAGCTGAGTGTGAGTTTGCAATTGTTTTTGTTTGGGTATTCAGGCACATAAAGAGATTTGAATATGCAGCCTGCTTCCTCCTGGTATGCATTCATCCAGCATGGGAACGCAAAGCTGGTGTGTTTAAAGAAGCATGTCAAAACTGCTTTGCAAAGAATGGGGAAAAAAGCCCCAGACCAAGTGACAGAACTAAGTTTAGTGTGCTAATCATAGTCATTCTTGTAGTTAAAGGAGTTCCACTGTAGAATTTAAACGAAATGAATGCTGTTTCAAACACGTGGTTAGTGATTTTATATGGTCAGTGTCATTTTTTCTTCTTCTGGGAATTCTATTTGTTCCTACTATGCCAAGGTCACAGACTGGGGAATCTCAGAGAACATTACTTCTCTGCTTTTCATGCAAAGGGTCAGTGGATTAGTACAAAGGAGAATTAATCCAGTGTGTTCGCTCACCAAATGATATTTAAGTCGTTTTTAATGAATGACTAGGAGTTGTTATTAGTTTCCTTGAAGAAAATAGAAGCAAGCCTACAAACAACGACTTGATAAATGAATATTCAAGGAAAAGTATGACTTCATTGTCAGCTCTAATTGCTAGTTTTACCTTATTAGTAGAAGCTTTCTGTAGCTGAGTTTGACATACATTTGTTTGCACACTGTTATTAGTCAAGACTCGGTGAAGTCTTGTAATTAACACCTTCACATTATCTCATGCAGTGAAAGCAAAGACTATAGCAGATGACTCACTTTGTTTCAGCTTTGCTCTTGTTTTCTGATACAGAAGTACTTAAGAAGAAGTGTGAGCTCATCAGAGTGCCAGATGGAGTCAACAGAAAGCATAAAAGGGTTTTCATGAAGGAGACCATCAAAGCTCATTAAGAGCTAAACGGTAAGGTCTCAAGGAGGCAAAGTGCTGCTGCACAGTTGTGGTGTAACATTTTACCAGTATGGTTGCACTGGTATTAGCCTTTGGGTCTGATTCTCCTTACGCCAGTCAAAAGACAGTGTGCCTGCTTGTGTAGTTTATCCTCTACCTAATGCAGGGAAATGATATATTCATACAGTCTTTCTCTCCTGTCCATGACAGTGCCCACCCTACAGAAACTGTATGTTTTAAGCCACTGATAGCAAAGCATGTGCATGTTGTGAAGTCATGCTATGAGTATCGTCATAGACTATGACATGGAAAACCTATAAGTGGATTTTTCTTGCTTCTCATCCACATGTTGCTCAAGGGTTAAAATGCTACTTTATAGTTTTCAGGTGTGAGCTTCTCACTGAAAGTCAAATTTTTGTAAGTACTCTTTCACTAATGAGCCATAGGACAAATTCACAAGATTGCAGGAATATGCACGTTAAACCAAGACATGATATTCTTCTAAGTATCTGGTTTCAGGAAAATCACCTTTTTAGTTTAGGTTTACCTCAAAAGTTTTTTTTTCAATGTTGTAATGGATGGGGGAAAGCAAACAATACATCCCTCAAAGTGAAAAAGCCCCCAAATCCAAGATGGTTACAAGACTATTTTATTGCAGCCTCTCAGTGCAGCCATTTAGTTAACAAGTATTCCCAAAGCAATACGAAATCCAGTCATTAAATTATTATTGAGAGCTTGGCTGAGTTAAATACTCATATAATAGCAAAGTTTGTTTACTGGATGGAAACTGGCCAAGAATATTTGAAGAATTAACATGTACATGAAATTTTCCACAATTAGGAAATAGCCATCAGAAGGGGAAATGACTGAGAGAGATTGAATTCCTCAGACCTGCAGTCTTTGGTTGCAAGTACTTGCTGCACTGAAAACAGAGCCCCGCAGTTTGCTACCAGTTGTGTCATTACCATCTCTATTGATCTAACTGCCCCACGTGCTCCTGCTTTATTATTTTGCTACTCAAGAGTAACTATCTTAAGTGACTGGGTCACAAATGTTATTGTATTACTGTGATTTGGAGAATTATTAAAGATGGGTCACTTCATTACCGAGATCCCAGAGGTGCTGTATATAGTAAAGCTGCATTAGTTAAGTTCAGTGGAAGCTGGCAGATGCTTTTGCACAGCTAAGGCTATCTGTTTTTTACTGCAAGCCTAACAACGCTGCCACTGATGCTTTTTCAGGTACATACCACTATGCATGTTCAGCCAAGGTGAAATGGATTCATAAAAAATGTCAGTGGTTCACCACAGGTTCTTCAGCTTTGTTTGCAATAGGTCACAGTGCGGAGGAGCTTGTCCTGAAATAGCATCCTGTGATGGTTTGTAACCTTCAAATAGGATTTCTAATAATAGCATTGCTTCCTGCTTTGGGCACTGGCCCAATGACTACAGACATCCAGAATGAAGCACATGCTAGACACTAATCTAATAAAAACATTTCTAGAGGGTACAGGCAGTAATCTGGGACACATTCATATTCCGGAAGTGCTCCTGAGAGAAATGTCGCTAGACTGGTTTCAGAGTAAGTACATCCTCTGTTTGATTCTTCCAGGACTGAAAGGAACCCAGTACAAACCCCAGCAAAAGGAGTTACTCACACAAGCATGTTGCTCTGTACCTTAGACTTGTCATACTATGGGGCACCAGGAAATCCGCAGTGACGGAAAAACAAGGAGTGTATCTGCCTCAGTAGAGGACTAAAGGACAGATACATTGGATTGCATTTGGCGGACGTGATCTTGGCTTGATTTGCAAATTACCGCCAGAATAAACTACCACTTAGTTTTAGTATCCTCTGTGTTTGCACTGGCTGATGTACTATCTGCCTGCTACTCCCTATGGAAATGGAGACTAGCCTTTCAAAAATGGCAGGCCCGTCTTTCTATCATGAGTAAAGTAGAGGGCGAGTTCACCTTCTCGACACTGTGAAGATGTGCAGTGCAACTCTTACAACACTGCCCTAGCAGTCACGGTCACAGTGGATGCTGACTCTGGCTCTGGTCCATCATACAGACCTGTGTGTTCCCCCATCTCTCAGTACCTCTGTGGAACGGGGCTATAGCACTTGACGGTTGTGCAGCATATGTGCTCTGTCTAAGGGAACATGCTAGTTAAAAGCCAAATCATACCTTTTTATTTGCAAGATCATGTTGTGCCTGTTTGGAATGGAGGCTCTTTTCTTTCATATTTGATGCTATTAATACACAAGTCACTACAGACTATACACTAAGAAGTTTGTTTGATATTTAAAACATCTGAATATTAATATGAGTGGTATTGGTTGTTACAAATAGCTTACACCTATTTGGTTGGTTGACCTGCAAAGGAAGATTAATGGTTTAAAATCTGGCCATTAAGTGTGGTAACAAATGTTTTTCAGCGAGGTTATTGCTACCATAAACTTTAATCAATGGTTCCTAGGCAGAAGCCTCTGGTTTAGTGTTCTGACTAATGACAAAGTAACTATTTCTTAGCAGTTAAGAGAGACTTTTCACCAATCTGCATACAGAACATGATTTCCTCTGTTGGTAATTAACATTGTCCCCTGGGTGCTAGCTCCATATATCCATACCAAAATCCTTATTGGCAGAGATAAAAAGCAGCAACTTTAATACCTTTTCACCAGAGAATTTTTCCTTTAAATTGACTGTTTAAAGCAGCCAAAACAGATTTTAAAGAATAGGAAGGCTGGCTATTTAATGACCTATTGTTTGCTAAATAGTATCAATTATACTGTTATTCTTTTCTTTTTCCTCCTTTTTTTGAAGGAAATTTTTTTACACTCAGATCTCGAATGCAGGAGTCTGGAAGTAGTTAATGGCCTACAAAAGTGAAAAGACTAGAGATGAAGGTGGGAGTTGTTTGATTTTTCTAAAAGCTAACTAGAATTGGTGTGAAAAGAACACTAGAGAGCACTAATAAATATATGCCTCATAATAGTAAAAGGAAAAAGGTACACCTAACCTTTCTAAATAGCCTAAGGGCAGGGGTTTGCTTTTCAATGTAAAGGTCATCTCGAATGAATTCAAGTCGTTTTCCTGTTGAGGTCCAAGCATGTGGCTTCACTTTGAAGGTTAAAATGAAGTTGTTCTTACCCATGTATCTTACAGAGGTAGTTTCACAGAATGCATTGCAAAAAACTGTAATATGATTTCAGTCTGTCCAGGGAGACAAAAATTGTGACAACTAATAAACAGCCTCCCAAGATGAAGCTTCTAATTTGCTCTTAAAGGTAAAATACTTTTGTAAATTCGTTATTTATCCATTTTGTGCTCTTTTAGTGACGCCCTTCTGTCATTTAATCCTTCTTGTGTTTTAATATTGTTCATCCTTTTTCTATGTTAAATATTTCAGTAGATATCTTGGCCTGACTCAAATCACCCAAGAAAATACAAGAGCAGGAATTGTGTACTACCAGCATGACAAGGATAGATACTGGACAGCACATGTGAGAGAGAAAACTTCTGTACACCAAACTAAAAGGTACACAGACAAATCCAAAAATGCACAGTTTACATTGTAAGGATTTGTTTTTGAAAAAGTCATTTTTCCAAAGATAATTTCCACAGAAAAATATACTTAGGAAACAAATCAACCAAACATGAAAGAATATTACTTTGCCTCTCACACTGATCAAAGATGTATTTAGAGCTCTCCAAACAGCTATCAGTGCCATCAAGAATAGCAAGAACAAAGCCTGAAAAAGGAATAAAATACTTTCAAGATTCCTCTAGGAGACATCTTTACAAAGCTTTCCACCAGCTTGCATCCTCTTTTACCTGCTGTGGCATCTGCTGAAATAGTCACGAAAAATTTGTTTTGCATTGGCTGAAATTTTGGTGAGGAAAATCATGGGCTTTTGCTTTTTCATGCAGCCCTGAAGAATACTAGAAGCACACAGCCCTAGCTGAGGCAACATGGATTCTTGAGTGTTCAAGAAAATAATGCCCATGGCTGAGCTCAAGTTCTGAAGTGCAAGGATGGGAAAATGGCAATTCACCCTCTCCTAAAGTCTCTTCTAATGATTTTTCTCACACACAAATTTGGATGTCTGGAATCTCTCACGGGTATCAGGTGCACAAGTGAGGAACACTGATGGAGAGGTGGGAGCCCGCTGACTGCCTAATTGCGGCACCTATATTCACTAGGAATTTGGTGGAACACCCAACATTAAGAATGTACTGAAATTATATTTTTCCAGGTTCTTGGCTGAGTGAATTCTAAAGCACAGAGAACGCTTCTGAGAAAAACATCTTTGGTGCTAGACTGCTGGATTACATGTTACCTGCGGAATATGAGAAGCGTGTAAAATACTGATCAAAACAGAGAAGTATATAGTTGACTATCTGGACAACTGTTAAATGCCTCTGTCCAGAATCTTTTATCTTCCTCCTTTTTTTCTTTTATTTTCTTTTTTTTTATCCTCTTTTGGGGAAATCTGTGCTTTCATAAAGTGTGTGTGTGTGTGTGTGTTATTATTCCAAAACATTCCTCTGTTGCGAGTAGGTTCCACAGGAGGGTTCCAGCTTGTAAAGGTTAACCGTGCAGAAATCAAGGCTTTCTGCATTTTTGCAAAGGTCACACTCATCAGTAGTTCTGGAAGGACTGCTGCGAAGGGCTACAGTAACTACCCAATGATTGAACCATGGCTCCAGGTTTCATTTCCTTTGAGAACACTGTTACAATCACTTGTTGTGCCACTAAGAGATAAAGAGGCTGCTCAGTCACTTGGAATTCAATTTGTACATTACTCAAATCTACCCCACCTCTTTCCTTCACGGTGCCTGGCAGCTGCTTGCTGGCACTCTGAATTTCAAATGCATGAGCTGCAGGAAGCAGTTTAATAAATGGGATAGGTTTTGATTAATGTAACGAGCTGAAAATAGACAATGCTGCAATGCATATCTCAGCAAGAACTACAGACTAGGAAAAAATTTCTGTGTGCTGAGGAAGGCTGTTGTGGCAAAGAGTGCATCCATAGATGCATATTTATGTTTCAGCAACACTTTGAAGGTTCAAAAACTACCAACGTAGAAGATTTAGACCTGTAATCCTGTTATGTCTCTAAGCATCTTCTACAGGTGACTGCACAGTCATGAAGTTCAAGTCTAGATTAAGTATCTGACATTGACTGAGCTCCAGCAAGGGCACCACACACTTCACCACAAAGCTCTGGTTTTATCTGGAGGAAGGAAATGCTGCATTTTTTCTTCAAGTGCTAGGAATGTAAGCAATTGCTTGCTGTGCTGTATGCAAAACAATGACATAAATGCATCGATTTTAATTAGGAATTCACTGGCATACAAAAAGTTTACGTGCTTTGACATGGTTTCTGACAAACGCTCAGTATGGAGCTTGCACTTATCCAGTGTTTGTCTATGGCTTTAATGTTAGAAAACCCATTCTTTGCCAGGTCTTGCTTGCCCAAGCCACAGACATTCAGAATTGGTATTATATTAGAATGCCTCCTCAGAAACTTGCAGAATCATGGTTTTACACAATAATATTTCATTGAGGTAATAGTCAACCATGCCTCACAAAAGGAAGGAGCTGAAGATGTCGCTGAAGATTGTAATCACTTTCTTGTATATAAAGAAAATATAATTAATGTACACTCACTGGACAGGGCTAAATTATGAAGCCTTGACTCCACTCATCTTTTTCTGCGAGCTCTCAATGAGACACGGCAAGAGGTTGAGCCTGGAGAGGCAGGCTGCTTCCAAAGGCAGCAGTAAGCAAATGTCAGGTCTTTGGCTTTGGGCACCGTTCCCTTACTAATAAATGTTTCTTTGCTGCCTCTATTTCATTCACTTTACTGAATAGGAGTTAGTTGAAGGATGGCTTTCTATTTCTCCACTTTTTGTGAAAATGTGTTCTGTGTTACAAAATAATTAGCCTTGGATTTGCTTCTGTTTGTATTTTCATAATTTTGAAAGCTAATTATGCTCTGAGTCTTGCCTAGCATAGCATTATGCAAGATAACATTTACATTTGTTTCATTAACACATCCAGAGAGTAAACTTTTGTGTAAGTGAATAGTTCTGTAGCATTACATGAGGTACCATTGAAAGTGAATTGGTTTCTTCATACTGGGATTGAAAATTATTAGACAATGGCATGGGATAGTTGTGTTCTTATATTTATATAGCATACATTCATCTCACTGTTATAAATTACTTGTGTTAATCATTGGTTGTGATTAATTGAATAATCACCAGTTCTGTAATGAAAGCTTTGAATTCCTAAACCAGAGAATTTTAGTATTTCAGTGTATATAAAAAATTCACTTGAAAATCTCCAGTGGAAATTTCATCAACTGTATATTCTGGCACACTGGGATGTGAATTAACAATGCTGCTTTTCTTTAAAAAAAATAGTACATTTAAAACCTCTTTCCGTGTTTATTTACCTTTCTTCTCAAAGACAAATATACTATGACCCTATAGTCTAATTTCACACATTTAGTTTTACCTTTGCTTCCTTTCTCTCTGGGTTATGCACGCTCTCTCTGCTCCTACCCACTGTAACCACTCCTCATATAGTTCAGAGACTATTGTGGTTCCTTTAAAATTTAAAAAACTATCATCAGGATACCAAATCAATAAAGTGTTAACTCTCTGATAAGTCATCTGCCATGAATAACAAACATTTTAAGTCAGCAGTTTGCAAACAAGCCATGGGCTAATATTTGTTTGCATAAACTATTCAGCACAGATGAATAAAAGATATTTTGTGGAAGTCAGGATTAGTTTACAAATGATTCACATGCAGGAAAAAAGCTGGAGTCATCAGATATTTCATTCACAATTAATAATTAAAGTAGCTCTTGTAAGGATGCTGAGAATATAAATATGGGATGTTTTCCAGTGGTTTTATTTTATATTTTAAAAAATAATTTAACACCCCCCCAGCACATTGTCCTGTTTAATTTTGATGTGAGTCAATAGTGACATGGAGAAAAAACAGCGTAGCAAAACAATTCAGATGAACACACGTGCTTTGACTTGAACTTCAGTTTCAGAACTGATGAGGGTGAAATAAAAAGGCGTATTCTGGTATTGCCAGAATTTACATGGAAGTTGATTATTGGCTTGAGATAATGTTTTTAGGGATTTTTTTAAGTGAACTTGAGGGAAGGGATAGATCTATTTTCATCCCATTTTGATGTATCTTTATTGTCAGTATTTCACACATTTCTCAGAGAGGCAGACTGTGTTTCCCATGTGCATTGAAGAAATGTGCTTTATCTAAGAGCCTATGTGGGAAAAGAAAAGAAAAATAAGAGCATGGCTGTGGCCCATTTCTCAGATCTTAGGAATTAATTTCTTTCTGTTGGCTTATAAATAAAATTAGTAGATGTACAAGAAAAGGGATTTATGGGAAGGTGGAAAAAGACAATAACAGAAATGGAAAATTGGCCTTGAAGAAAAGGATCAAGAGTTTCAATGTGAGGATGTGTTTGATCCAGGTAGTCAAAACTGAGCAAATTTTTTGTTTTTAATTTTGAGTGCATGCAAATAATGACAAAGCATTCATTCTCCTCTCTGCGAATGCAGTAAATGCAGTATTCACAGCGAAAGTTTTGGATGTAGAAATAAAATTAATGGATTTTAGTGACACTGTGACAGGATGACTAGCGAGTTCTAGCAATGGTATCCATGAATATAGGGAAAAAAGCAGAAATTAAATTCACAATTTAGAAGTCCAAAGGAAAAGAAGAGTAATGAATAATTGAATCACCAACGGTAACAGACAAGCAAGGATGAAAAGATGATGATTGCTTTGCCATGTGAAGATTATCCTAGTTCATAGATTTCCTGTTACCTGAAGTCACAGCTGGATGTTCAAGAGTGTGAAGAGGTAGTGGCATGGGCATGGATGTCACACAGCTGAAAGACATTGGACTGGGTTTGGATTTAGGAGATCTGCTACTCTTCTAAGAAGGTCCCACCGTTGTGCATTTTGTGACATCAGGTTTTGAATTACTAGATGCATACAATTCCGTGAGCACAAAACAAAACATTTATGTACTGTGGTTGCTTGTGGGGATTTCTGAGTTCTTTTTCGCCCTGAAACAGAGTGCTTTATTCATTTCTATTTTAACTCTCTATATTTTGTTGCATGTGCTTTGAAGACTGTGACATTATATTTATTATATTTACACACCGTTGTGATAAAGTACCTAATTATACAATATCAAAATTTCTCAAAGTATTGACATTTTCTAGTGAGTGGATTTAATCCACTGATATAACAGACAGATTAAAAGCTCAGCTATTAATTTTACACTGCTGCTTAATTGGCATTGAATGTTTTGCCACCAATTGAATTCTGCATGATGCTTTTGGTGATCTACTGTAATTGTTTCTGACATAAAGCAGTCCTTTGTTTAAATGTAGAAAGTCTTGCTGTCTTGTGAACTTCAGCTGTTCCTGCTGTAACACTGAATGACCGGAGGAAATGTTTCATTTGAAACACTCCTGTTTTGTTCAGTTTTTCACTGTAATTATGACAAATGTGTGGTCATAACAAATAAAGAATAATATATATTAGTCTCTTACGTAACACTGGTTTGCAGTGCGTCCTTTTCATCTGCTATACTTCCTTTAATAATTGAGTTAATATTTCATCTTTCTAAATACTGAGTACTCAAACAACAATAAAACCAGAGAGTGGTGTTTTCCCTTTCTACTACCAGAGCTGCTGTTTGGTCTTAACATGCTTTAAAGCATGAATTCATCATCTTCATCTTGTTACTATTCTCAGGAACTGCTTTATATAGTTGCAGCTTAATGTTGGTCTGCAAGTGCTATGTCTTAACACAAATACCAACTGTTTCAGCTACATATATTTGTATTATTGTATTACGGCAATACCATGGAAAATTCTAACTCAGGGTAGATGCATTAAATAACCTTAGAGTACTTTAGCAGGTCAGGGTCCTCCCTATTGTCAAGGACCAGCTAGTGTTTACCACTGAATGTACCAGTTCTCTTGCATCTTTCGGTACCAATTTACTTAACTGAGTTTTATTCCAGGTGAAATGATATAAATTATCATTAAAGAAAACACTATATTATGACAACACTAAATGAATCATCTACAATCACTTTTAAAATATTGTCTGCAGTTGGAAGGCTGTAAGCTATGAAAATATTTTTGCTGACAAGCATGAAATATAGTTCATATACAAACAAAAAAAAAAGTATATCTCTCTAAGGAGTGTGTATATTCATGTGCACATGCATTTGTCATACCTGTAATTATGTAGGTATGTATGTGCAAGAACATATGTATATTTTGGCAACATCAAGAAATACTTGATCAAATTTCCTTCTCTAAGAAAAAAGGAAAACAAAGTGACTAACCAGCACAGACTAAAGTAAAATCCATCATAACCGGAGAGAATATTTTCCTGGAGTGATTCATATTCACACATTCTTTTGTGAGATTTTCATGTATTTGGTGACATTGTGAAATGTCATTGAAGAAAAGGCATTTTGGTTTAGTCTTGAGCAAACATACATGTAGCAAGAGAACTGTGCATATGTAAAGGCTTTTTCTTCTTCCAAAAGGGACCTTTTTTCACTATATACATAACTGAAGCTAAGCTTAGGCTAGTGAGGTGGTGCATGATAAGAACTTGGTTAGCAAACACATTGAGCAATCAAATGACTTGAACAACAAAATCCCCAGCAGTGTCTTTCTGAGCTAACTGCATTTGCACTCTGCAAAGAGATCAATGCTTCACCCACATTGATTTTCTTCAGTGGCAGAACCAGGATTATGCACAATGTGAAACAGTATTCCCAGACATATCCAATCTGATTTCCAAGTCAGTGCTAAAAAGGCATAGTGTTGTACTGAAAACATAAGGTTAGAGAAGTGTAACATATCATATTTGTACTTCCACAAGTTAAACAGATGCATCATAGTATATTCTGAGTGTCATGCAATACGTTTTACAAAAACATGAGATTGGTGCTGAAGAGTTCCTCCTTATATATATAGCTTCAAAAAACACGTGCAGATATGCCAAAGAGAGAAATCGAAAGGCATTGCATACACATCTTTTTAAAATGTACATTAGTTTCTCTCTGGCAGACTGGCGCTTTAGTGTAAACACATAAAAAGAAACTATTTTTTTCAAAAACTTCAGAGCAGGAATGTAGTACATCTTCAGAACTTAAATAACCTTGTAATTTACAATGTAAGCCAGCTTTCAAAAAGTAATAATTATCGTAAAATATATCAGTGGGAAATGACAGCTGACAGGATCTTCATTCTGATCTGCAATTTCCCCTTGTTTATAGCTTCTACACACAAGCCTTGGGAACACCATCCAATGCTCCTCAGCTGTAGATCTGTTTGAACACAGGAATGAATTAAATTAGCTCAGCTTAGCCCTTTCCTAAGCCATTTGTTGGTGGACTTAGGCAAAAACAGAGATAGAGGAGCAAGAAACAGCAGTGATACCTTGAACAAGAATATTTCCTGTCTTCAATTTCTGCCATTTCAGGCTTTGGAGAAGCAGACATTTGTCCTGGGAGTTGTAAGCTCCTTATGAAAAAAGAGTGAAATAATGCATGCCCCAGACACACCTGTGTGTAATTTATAGACACTTATCCAGAAAATGAGCACTGCCTACATTCCATAATTTGAGATCACAGTGATTTCTTTCTGTCTGTGTTTATCCAGTGCTACAACCCAGCTAGGCAAGTATGCACACCTACAGCAAGTCTCATGTAATAAGCGGCTAGTAAGAAGTTTTAAGTTACTGCTACGTTAAAACTGGGGCTGATGCATCCATGAGGTGAACAGCTTTTCAGTGGGGGGGTGAGTAGGGGTTTTTTAACCTTTGTAGACATGACCATGTGAGTTGACAAATAGAGCCATTTCTGAGGACGTTACAGAAAAAATCCTGAGTTCCATGAAGTGGGGAGGAGAGTCGTGTGCTACTCATGAGCTAAAGGGTAATAAGCAGCACACTGGAATATTTCTATCAAGTCTTAAAGATCTGAATAAATGCGATGAGAGTAAATAATAGCTTGGCAGTGAAACGTTCTCTTAAGATCTGGGGAAAATATTTCTTTGGTTTACTTAAGCATAGACAAAAGCCTAGATATGAGCCTCATTGTTTGTATTTTTTTGTACTTAGTGCTGGATGTTTTTGTCAATATTGCATATTTGATCAGGAAAGAACTTATAAGTCTACTTGACCTCTAAACATAAAACAAAATCCACTGGCCTATGTCCTTAAATGCTTCTGTTGAATATGGACAGATATATGCACATATTTAAGTACTTCCCCAAAACAAGACCTTAATCTTGATCCAAAACCCATTGAAACCACTAAAAGACTTTCCACTGTTCCCAGTTCAGCAGGCTCAATATTTCAGTCCTGAGAAAAAGCTTTCAAAACCTGTTTCTAAGGTGATTCTTGTTCCATGCTAAAGTTAGGCGCTAAACTAGTTCACTGAATATTGTCTTGTTACTGGGGAAGTTACATGTTTAGGAGTTGGTATTCTTGATCTAGATGATAGCAGTCTAAATAAACATTGTAAAGTAATTTGATAATGAATAAGTAGGAGGATGCACACAGAAAACTAACACTATTGTTTAAACTCAAAACTATGCTAATAAGTAGGGTGATAGACATGAAACACCGAATAATGGAGCTGTTATTCCAGCACACCAGGCTGTCTCAGGGGACTCATAAGTGGATTTGCCATGCCATGACTAAATGTAGCTCCAGACCAGTGTTTTGCATAGCCTAAAGTATCTTGTTGCGGTATATTCTCACATTTATCAAACCAAATCAGATTTAGAAGAAAATACCTTCTTAGACTTAGGAAGGAGGCATGTGTGTGTGTGTCATTTGCATACTATTTGTTTTCTTGCATGTGAAATAATAGAAGAATCCTCCAGAAATAACCTGTTTGTGAAAAAGACTATCAGCACAAGAATATCAGTGTGCCTGCCAAAAATGAAAAGAAACCTTTTAAGGGGGGGGGAAACAAGAGGAAAAAGGCAAAATATCATAAACTCATGAACACATACATACATGTACATGTGTTTGTCTGACCTGAAGCTGGCTGCAATGTAGAGTATACTCCATGAATCATCTGAACACAGTTTAGTTTGGATTCATCCACAGTTTCTTGGCACTGAGTGGTCACTGTATTTTGTTTCTTTTTACAACAGCCACACTCTGCCAATACAAGATCAGATCATTTTGGTTACTGGGTTGAATTTTTTAAAAGTACTTGATGTGCCTCTTGATGCTGCCCTCAGTTACAGTTCATTAAAGGGTCTGGCCCAGCGGTGGTTCTATAAATACAAACATAAGCCAACAAAGCTGCTCCTAAAGCAGAATGTACAAACCTGATGTTAAGTGGCTATCACTCCACTTTATCTTGTTTATGCAGTTTCCAGTCCTGACAGTACGTGGTTATGCTGAAGGAAAAAAAATATTTTAGAAAATCTGTTTTGTGCACTATATCCAATTTTTCTGTTGGTCTTTTACAGAAGAGAAACGTACAATCACATTGCACTTAAAAAGCACTTAAATGAACTCATCCCAGCTTCCCATATGTACAGTGACGCATTTTTAGATAAATTATGTTAGAATGAAGACAAACAAGCAGGAGATTGCATTGTGGTTTTATCTCTGATTAGTGGCAGTTAACTTACCACCCACTTTTCTTCACCAGTTTTTAAAAAAATAAATGCAGAAGAAAAGAAGTCCTAAAGAAACCGCACATCTTCTTAACAGAAAAAAAAAAAAATCTGATGTTCAGCTTTTATCATCCCCTCATACCTGTTATTGCAATATCATTTTTGTTGGATAGAAACCTGATCTTCTAGTCATTCATAATCATTAAAATCCCCTTGGTTATTCTACGAACGTAGGGCTACGTGGCCAGTGCCTGGCGTAATTCCAAGTTAAGCACAGTGAAAACCCTTGTAACAACCATAAGAGAGGCTAGTCCTAGCTCAGCTGCTATAGCAGGTGTCTGCTTAGTGAAAGTTTCACTGTTCTTTTTCTTAATTTTCAGATGACTTTTTCCCCCTATTTAATTAACAGGCTGTATGTGAAAGCCTTTTTATTACTCAAAAGCCACACATGAGTGTGGTCCCATGCAGCGGCTTTTGGGAATGACATTATTCTCCTCCTGTTCCACATCCTGGAGGAAAATTTCTTCCTCCTTTGCTTTTCTCTTCTGTGATTGTTTTCTCACCCTCTGCATTTATTCCCATGCTTCTCTGCATTATTTCTCTCAAAGCTTCTTGCTCAGCCACGCAGTCTCTACCCTCTGTATTTTCCTCATCCTTTACTGTCACGATTCCTTAACCACCATTTTGGTAGCACTAGTGCTTCTCTTTCTGCATGTCCTTGACACCTTCCTGTCCTCTGCTTTCCTGCCAGTTCTTAATGTTTCGTATACCTGCTGCAGACCCTCCTCTTCATGCTTCATGTCGGGGTTCAGCTCTATGACTTCCCAACACCTTTCTCACAAGTTGCACACTTGGCTTTGCAACCTTCACACCAGGTTCTCTTCAGACTTTTCTGGAGGGGTTACCTACCTCATGGCGTAGCAGGTGCCCATCTCTACCAAAAGCAGTCCAGGTCTGGTGACATGGAGAAATACAGGGCAGCCTGTACATAAAATTCACTCAGGTTGTGGCTTACAAGAGGCCCTAGTGACTGACTGGAGGGCAACTACATCTGATCTGACTGTATTTACTTTGCAAATTCTTCAAATGCAATATTCTTCATTTTGTGTGTTGGGGCTAGAGCCTGATATTACAGAGACCGAGCATTCATTAATGTTTCCAAATAGTTACATATTGTTGTGCACAGTTTAATTTTTAATCTGACTAACATAGATGATGGAAGGGGCAGTCCTTACAGACAGCAGGTGGTCTAGAGATTCGAAGATGCAAAGTTAAACTCTGCACTCAAAATGCGAGTGCAATTGCTCAAGTGCTTATTTTATTCATATGTACCACCACCTCAATCGCACCTGCACAGCAGGTGCAATTCACATGTGCAGGATGAGCAAATATAATCATAGAATCATAGAATCATAGAATCATACATTCATACAATCACAGAATCGTATGTTGAAAAAGACCTCTAACATCATCAAGTCCAACCTTCCACTCAACAACACCATGCCTACTAAACCATATCCTGAACTGCCACATCTACACATTATTTAAACACCTCCAGCCATGGGGACTCAACCACCTCCCTCGGCAGCCTATTCCAATGCCTGACCACTCTTTCAGTAACGAAATTTTTCCTAATATCAAATCTAAACCTCCCCTGATGCAACTTGAGCCCATTGCCTCTCATCCTATCACTAGTTACTGGGGAGAAGAGACCAACACCTGCCTCACTACAACCTCCTGTCAGGTAGTTGTAGAGAGCAATAAGGCCCCCCCTCAGCCTTTTCTTCTCCAGACTAAAAAAACCACCAGTTACCTGTGTCCTGGTGATTACACACCATACGAATTAAGAGAAGCTTTCCTTTGCATAAATCATCTTTGGCTGAAGCCAAGATTCATTCTACCTTCATTCTATTTACTTCACCTCTTCCTCTCTATATCACTGCAAGAAAATCCTGACCATCAAATGTTGCCAAAATTTTATGTTTCTGAATTACAACACAATTTATAGCCTACATTTGCAACCAATAATGTGCAGCTGTTAAAAATACAGCCTGAGAACAGATAGGGAGTTCTATTGGCTGGTTTTCGTGACTTGCAGTCTTAGGAATTATACACGGAAAGTCTTAATGGTAGCTGTAAGGATCTCTGGCTGTAGTGCCATTTAAATCAAATAGCATCCTCATTAGTATCCAGGAAATAGAGCTGTCCTTTAATGCTCGCCAATGCACCACACAGTGAACGGAAAGTTATTATGTCCCAGATGAAAACGGTTTCTTTCACTTCTTTATTTAGCTCAGTATGCAACCAAGTGTACCAGGGTAAATGAGAGAAAATTTAAAAATGCACGTAATAACCACACATGTCAATTAATACTACGATCTTCAACTTCTTTTATCCCATAACTCTCCATAGTGTTAGTCATTCCCTAATTCAGTGCTGCAGTGCATTTAAATCCCAGTTCTAATGTATTTGGCCTTATATTTCTACCATTCCAGAATGCACAGCGGAGACTTTACCAGCCCAATATAAATAAAGAAAATCTGGGCATGGAAGTGGTGATGCTGAACACATAAATTAGATGGATTAGTTCATTGTTTTCTTTGTCTTTTTTTTTCTTCTTCTTTAAATCAATATTGGTTCTAGGTGGCAGGAAAAATTTGCACAGTACTTGAGCCAACACCATAAATTTAACTCAGAGGAATCTGACTACATTTCCTAGGCCTTTAGAGATATCTCCTTGTAATTTCAGTGGCCACAGAGCAAAAACTGGAACAAAACATGAAAACACTGCATAGCCCATAATTCAAATTTCTCTAAGTTAAGGACTTTCCAATAAAATCCAGACACTTGAGAGGTATGGAAACTGCTGTTGATTGAGTGCCTTCACCTCTTTCCTATAGTAGGGGTGGGGGGCAGAGAAGAGGGAGAGGGGAAATATAAAAAAAAAAACAATGAGAAAGAAACTAAAGGCAATAAAGACTTAACTGTTAGGTCTCCAGATTTAATCTTGTGGAAATTCTCCAGAAGTCTGCAAATCTCATCATACTGCAAACAATTAAAGGCATTACTAAATGTAGCAAATGAATAATGTACTAAACTGAAATAGAGTGGTTGATTGATTTGATATGTGTCTGAAGTCTTCTCTTTTCTGCAATCAATAACATAAACCTTTTCACTTTCTTGCTTCTCCTGCAGCTCCCTAATATTGCCTCTCTGCTGGGTGCTACACTGTTCTGGGAAAAGTCGCCCACTATATTGTTCTAAGATGACTATTCTCTGGGACCTCAATCCTGCAGATAATTGCTACCAATTTTAGTGTCAGACTGAATGAAATTACTCTTATTTTGTTCAAGTTATTTTTGTGATCTGGCTCTTAATTTTCCTTTACACAACATCAGGAATGCTGCACCCCAAATTATTATAAACTTCCATAGCAAGGCTTTATGTTTTATGTTGAGGCACGGAGACAGATAGGAATGATGAGAGAAAGCTGCCTGAACACAACATCATGCAAAAATCTTCAGTTGTACCGAACAATTCCTAAACCTTTGCAGTGATTTGAGACTTGTCTTGCCAGGGTGGTTATTTATTTGGCTGATAGCAGAACAGTGCAGTTGCTGTGAATTGCAGAGAAGAGGAAAGGAAAGGGGCCCTTCTGGAGGCTGCAGCCTGCTGAAAGGCAGAATGAATGTCAGCGGGCGAATTAAAACAGAAACTTGTGTGGGCCAAGGAAAGATTTATGGGAGAAGGCAGCACAACCCTTTCCTGTGATGCTTGAGCTCTGCCCAGAAATGCCTTCTCTTGGATAACCACAAAAGCAGAGAAAGAAGGTGAAAAATGAGACATCAAATTTGAGAAGATGGTAAGTGTTAGAACAGAAGGATTTGGTATGTGATTTGCAGGGCCGCAAAATTGCTCTATCTGAGAAAAGTTTCATCATATAGACCAAATTACAAGCAGGAATTTGACTTTTGTTGTGTGCTGATGCTGAGGAAGGGGAGCAACTATCAGCCATGTATGCCCTCATCAAGGCTTGCCACCACAAAAAGAAAAATTTTTAAAAAAATCAATTTGCCATCCACACTGGAGGAAAAATACTTTATCTTGTAACAGCACCGTTTTGTTCTGCATAGTTATTCTGAAGTTTAGCTGCAGTGAAAACTAAAAAAAAACCAAACAAGTTGTTTTGAAACCCCTGCTTTCAAGGTGAGCTACAAGAACCAATGTTGTAGCTTTGGTGAAGCTGAAATGTTAAGCTGCTGTCGGGAGGAGTTAGAAAATGTAGTCTTTCCATTTACTATAGGTCACCTCTCAACTTCAGAGAATGAAGCATACTGTGACATAGTGAACATTTTGATCTCTGAGGACTTTCTTCAAATTTCAGAAAATAACCATGACCTCTTTGGATCTTTAAACTACAGTTTGGATAAAATGAAATGAGCATGGAGTTGAGTTTAATTTCTGATCTTTGTCCAGCCAATCTCAACATTTTAACCTTGTCTCTGTAGTTGAGACATCTGAAGAAAAGCGTCTAGGGAAAGCTCCCAGGTGATGACTCTGTGCTGGCACTTTTTGTGTCCTTTCAGTCATCCGGGTCTCACAGCTCAATTCTTAACAGAATATTATCTAGACTAGAGATTCAATGCAGTTTTCCACATTTGTTTCCTCTGTTTCCTTCATGACATCTGAAAGCCTGGCATCTTTTCTGTATGGACTCTCCTTGGCATCATGCATGTTGCTCTGCAAAGAGAAAAAGCATCATTAACCGGAGTTTCTAGTTTCCCTGTGCAGTCTCTGGTCATTCCTCAGTCTTGACCAATGTACATCGCTACACATTTCATTATGCGCTTCTTCAGAGGTGGGTGGCTGTGAAGATTATTTGTAGATTGTTCAACATTTGCTTCCTTCTCTAAGTCCTTTCCTGACTTTTCTAGTTATTACTGATCAATAATACCACTGATATAAGAGATGCCAAAAATAGTTTAGATACTTAGCTTCTGACATTCTTTGTCTGGGGACAGTGAGTCTCCTTAGTGTGAAGCCAGCAAAAAATTATTAACTCATCCCCCACCTTTGCAGGGTAGCATTTTGCTTACCATGAGCTGAAATGTGTTTCAAAACAGCATTCACTTAGACCTGTCTTCTGCAAGTATTGCCTTTTCCTTCAACACTGAGTTCCTCTTCTGCTCCTGCTATTGCCACTTCTCCTTTGACTTTGCCTGTCTTCTTCTCTGTGTCTGTTGGTAGGATATGAGAGCTGATGTCATTAGTATTTTTAGTTTTGCATTTCATTGAAAGTCTTGGATGTTTGTAATGAGAAACTGAAAATCAAACTATCTTGACTATAGGTCACCTCTCAACTTCAGAGAATGAAGCATACTGTGACATAGTGAACATTTTGATCTCTGAGGACTTTCTTCAAATTTCAGAAAATAATCAACAATCAAGAGTCTTGGCAGCCCTGGAAATGCTGCTCACAGAGCTCCCTGAGCAATTCGAAAAGCATCTCTGCTGAAAAATGAGACATGGTTTATGTGACTCTGTTACAACAGTTGGAGGAAAGTACTAATACTATGAATGGTTTATACTACTTTACATAACTCGCATCACAACCTTTTGTTTAACATCCAAGTAAGATTAGGCAGATAAAGAAGGAAGGCAAGAGAGAGGAAAACTTAAGCAAGCTATGGTTAAGGCAGTCTAAAGGTCAAAATTGTAATATTAAATAAATCTTACATGGTTTTATAAACCTTAATTTATTGTCTATGTGCAACTGACATTTTAGCTCTTGGTTTAATACCAAGCTCTTCAAAGTATTCTTGTAGAAGAATAGTCGATAACCCTCTTACACAGCATAATTGGAATTCTGCATGTTAGAACATTCGGTTTCTGAAAGATTTTTGTAAATGTTAATAGCTGTCTTTTAAAATGGTGTAAGTGTGAAATGCTATGAAAAGCAAAGGTTTAAATGTCACCGTGTCTATAATTTCCATATTATAAAAACTAAATAAGGTTTTCAGAATGAAATACCTAAAGGCCTGCTGCATGTTTGAAGATATAAGCTAGCTCATTATGAGTTTTTTGAAACTGACATGACAGACACATTTTGTAAAACTGTGTGAGTTTTAGGCTAAAATATCACAGAATCACAGAATCACAGAATAGTAGGGGTTGGAAGGGACCTCTGTGGGTCATCTAGTCCAACCCTCCTGCCTAAGCAGGGTCACCTGCAGTAGGCTGCACAGGACCTTGTCCAGGCGGGTCTTGAATATCTCCAGAGAAGGAGACTCCACAACCTCCCTGGGCAGCCTGTTCCAGGGCTCCGTCACCCTCAGAGGGAAGAAGTTCTTCC
>Ga0065711_1029086_pt1 | contig 37722 bp, 14 predicted proteins | sample Hoacrofraction12_FD_59098 | JGI IMG/M metagenome (GOLD analysis project Ga0065711, IMG submission 59098) | Hoatzin crop microbial communities from Cojedes, Venezuela - Epithelial fraction 12 v2 (version 2) | ecosystem: Host-associated > Birds > Digestive system > Esophagus > Crop | place...
AAGGTCCTGTGCAGCCTGCTGTAGGTGACCCTGCTTCGGTAGGAGGGTTGGACTAGATGACCCACAGAGGTCCCTTCCAACCCCTACCATTCTGTGATTCTGTGATTCTGTAATTTCCATTTAAAACTGCAACACTGGAACATCTTGGCACAAGAAGAGAAAAAGCACTTGCCTGGGAAAGTTAGCACAATATGCTTTTCCTGGTTAGCTTTCTACTTTTTATATTAGCTCATTTCAAATTCATACAAAATGTATATATTAGTGCCTATACTTCTGTTAACTCATGCACTATCAGCAAGCTATCTCGCAAAATCTTTAGAGTTCACTTTGAATTTGAGCCATCTTCAGGCATGGTTTCAGGCTAAGAGCTATGCCTCATTATGTTCCTATTCTGGTTACATCAGGGACCTAGTTTTGATTGTAGGCTCAAGACAATACTGTAATATAAATATGTAACTATAAGAACATAGGTAAAAGTTCATTTAATATTGTGACTCCTGCTTATGAACCACAACAACTAAATTTCCCAGCATAGTAACTTTCTTGTCGCTGAAGAAAATTCCATACAAACAAACAGGTCTGTGAGCAGTCAGTAACATCATTTAAATCTTTTGTGGGCTTGCAACCTTAGCTCTGTTCTGGCTGTCACTGAAATCAATGGCAAAACACTCATTTACTGAAAGCAGGATCAGGTCTTGTAAAGATCAACTCATTCAATGGCATTCATTCATCTCATGATAATTCTCTTAAACAGGGCTTGTAATTCATATACATGTCAAAATTACAATCCAAATCATGTTAATTACGTATAATGTTGTTTGTTTGTTCTGTTTACTTATACTGCTATCTAGCTTTTTTTAATTAAAGGTCTTGGAATATTTCAAAAGTTATAAGGAGTAGATGAATAATGAGTATGACTGCCCATTCCTGAGGCATCCATTCTCAGACGTCATCTGTAAACTAGGATCACAGCTGGAGTCTGCAGGAGCCGCAGAAACACCATTTATGATTACCTGACCCTGGGGCATGTCTCAGAGCTTTTAAACTCTCGCTGACATTTTTCCCATCTTGCTGCAGATTTTATCGGTGATTTTCTGTCCAGTGTTGAAGGGCAGTGTAGACATCAGACAGCAGACAAGTATTCTGTATGCCTTTATCTCTGTCCTGAATTCAAGTTTCTATATGCTTTACATCCCCCATATTTGTCTTTTTCTTCTTTATTTCCACCACAGTCCTTTCCTCTAGGCTAGGCATAGACTTTATGGTATTTTCCCAGTCTCCATAATGATATCATAAGCAACTCCCTTTCTCCTTTCACATAATTTTCCATGAAGCCATCCTGCTATAAAATCTTACTTGTATAATGAAGTCATCCATTCTATATTCACATCTCACCGTACTCTGATGAATGCTAGATTACTTTGTTACTTGGGACAAGCTCTAGGACACATTAGGCATACTTCATCACCTGCCACTGTGCAAGGACTACGCAGCGTTTAAGAAACACAAGGAAAATTATGATCTTTTTAATGCTGTTCACATGAAGAAAGAGTCCCTGTAGATGTGGAATATTTGACACTGCTGGGCCCCAAAACGAAGGCCCACTGCTAAATACAAGCACAGGATGGAGATCCTGCCCCCCTGTGCGTTTGTATAGCCAGTGCCTTATAGCTGGCTACTGCGAAAAGCAGGCTGTTAGCAGACTCAAGGCAAGTATCTTTTTTTGCGTAGGGTCATTGTCATGTCATGGAAGCTAGCAGCCTTGTAGGTGAAAAGCAAACCCTTTGATCCATCACTCAGTAGGATCCCTGCCATAGTCTGTGCAATTTACACCTTCATCACATTTGAAAAAGAAAGCCTCCTGACACAGGAAATTAGTTGTGCTACTGCCTACATGTCACCACGAAAGGCCTATTATTTTAGGTATAGATACCATATCTATAAAATTCCACAATACCCCACGTGAAACTCCAGAGCCCAAAGTTAACATACTAAATTATGGCTCCATTGAATCAGTAGGGAAGAGACTTCATCTAGATTTTTCTTTTTGTAACTTCTATAAATAAACCCTAGACTTTTTGGATCTAATGGAAAGCAAAACCTTTAATTATCTTAATTTTCCTACATGAAGAAAACACAAAACCTACCTTGATTTTTCAGTGGTAAAGGCATAGTCTCCCTGAGTTTACTTAAAAGGTTTTTCATTTCTCTCATATCTCTGTGGAAACAAAAGTTGAGAGACATACAATAGAACAGCAGTTGAAGACTGACTGGGGAATGGCTCACAGTGCAGCTTTACAAGCTGAAGTAATGGAGCAATAAATACAAAAATCTGCTGGGCAAGCATTTGGTCCACATACATGTATCAGAAGATGAATACCAAAATAAAGGGCAGCAGATTTAATAAGGGAGTACTTTTCAGCCACTCTGCTATTAACTAGTCACATCTGGTCCAAATTTATGATCTATTCCGGCACTTGAGTATTCCGTATTAAATGAGCTGGTGGGCACAATGTGATCCAAGTGGCAAAACAAACAATATGCCTTAAAATTAGCACAAATTAGTACTAATGTCAACTTAATACCCCTTATCAGCACTTTGTAGCTTGTGCCATGAATGCGTTTCATGGTTCAGAAGGAAATTATACAACATGTAGCTAATCCATGACATGAAAGCTCCCTGCACATGAAGTGAAAATTTTAGAAACAGAGCTGTCACTCTCACCCCTTTTAGGAGGACTCTGGCACGAAATTTTCTAAAAGGCAGAAGATGGAAAATATGGTAACAAAATACCAACTTCTCAAAGTGAGTTCCATTTGGATATGTTTTGAGAGAGGCCAGAAGTTGCAAAAAGATTCCCGTTTTACAGACAGATGACAGAGAAGCAATTTCATGTGCAGCTTGTAATGTCTTAAGGCCTTTAGGATTTGAAAACAACGTGGTCTTGCCTCATTCATTTACATATAAAATAGTTCTTAGAAATTAAGCAGCATGACTAATAAGAAATTGCTAAGTTTTTTTCTCCAAGTTACTCTGTCAGTAGAACAGAAATGCATTTTAGATAACTAAACATGGTAACCTTTACCATCTCAGCAGCAGCTTAATATACAAAGCCATCAAAACAGGTATTTTTTGCAAAGACATGCTGGCCGTAAGGCTTACTGCCTACTGAAGGGTCTCATTTTTGTCTTTCAACTGCACAGTTAGATGGTAAGATAAGTCCACTTGGACAGACCTGTGGCTGATGTTCCCCTCCCCTCCTACGGCTTCCACATTCATAACTATGGGCAGAAACAACTGATGTGAATGAGATTCTGTGGTTTCGATTTATGAATGCAGAACCAGAGGCCAGCGGATTTCAGATACAAAACCAGAAACCACTCATGATGAGACAAAAGCTGCATCTTTTAGAGAACTTGGCCCACTAGCAACATCATTTCCTACTCTTTGTCTTTGACAATTACCCTCTGGTAATTAGCCTAATTAAGGACATAATTTCTCTCTGCCCTTCTTTTAGGAGTTGCTCTCAGATACGTTAAATGTAACAGAAATGTTAACAGGTTATTTAATTTACTAATTCTTTTAACTGCAGCAACACTGGCTGCCTAATTGGAAAAGACTAAATAGACCCTGGACAGAAACATTTTTGTTTAGGAATGAAGTGCTACACATACCTTTCAGTGTTTTCAATATCTGTGGAAACGTGCCATAGATGCTGTTGAATATCTTTTGGTGATGCCGATGTGTCTTCTAAAATAGGTACTTCGGAACTCTCCTCCACTTTAGTATCTATGCTCTTGGGTGGGGCACAAGGTTCTTTTCCTTTAAAATATTTAAACAAAACATATATCCCCATTATATATTAATTCAAATGTCTACTCAGATTATATCATTGATGTTTGGACCTTGATCTTGCACAGTATAAGTGAGCAGTGAATGCAAACTCTGTGTATGAACTGTTCAGAAAGAGAGCAGACCACACCAATCTGCTAAACAGAGTGCTGCTATATGCTACTCTTACCAAACAAAACTAAGAGAAGTCCCATGCAGGCACGTGTCGGGTGTAGGATTTTACACAGTGAGTATTAGGAAGGGTTTCAGTTCAACTCCGCTGGTTCACATGTGACACAAAATAAGAGCCAGAAGGCAAAAGAGAGCAAAATAAGTTGGGAAACTACAGCACACATTCTGAAATCAACTTCAGAAACTTTGACAATAAAGAATATCGCAATCTGTATCTCCTTGTGTTGCAGCAGTACTAAGGGAAAATGAAAGACAAAAATGTGCAGTTTTGTACTTGGTGATTTTAAAGCTATCAATAGCTGCCACCACTCACAGCCCACTACACATTATATTCTGAATTTCCACGCTTACACTTGCCTAATTCATGCTCACTGTATGAAAATGAAATGCTGTGCTGGAGTTCAATGGGGGCTTCATGACAGATCTTCCAGGGCTTTTGTCAGGGACAGAATGGGATAAAGGATGTGGACCACGATGGTGGAGCATGCAAGAAAGTTAAGTACTGGTGGGAGTGTTTTTGGCATCCTTGCAAAATTTCTGTGGACTGTCTGATAGTATTCCTTTTCTGTAGTGGCAAGTACAGTCCCGGCACCAAGTGCATTTAAATGAGAAAATTCAAATTGGAGTGCATCTCAGACACATTATTAAGATGTTACAGTTTTCCCCTCTCTGAGTTCTCTCATAAAAGGGAATAAACAATCTAAGAAAGAAATAAAACTTTCTAAAAACAGAGGAAAAATTTAAATGTTTAAACCAGTGGTATGAGTAATTGAGTAGGAAATGTTTTTGCATCTTACAGTTTTTGCAATTTGAAAATTTTTCACATCATGACAAACCTTAGTAGTTCCTATAAGGTTTGACAGACAACAGGAGGAACAGGAAAAACAGAATAGAGGTCATTTAGCCCATTTTTCTGGGACACTACACAGTAAGGTTGCAGACCATGCTATATTGCTCTTCCACATCACACATAAGTATCCCTGCTGTCAGGCTTGTAATATGGATTTTTTTTTAAACTAGGAATTCCTGGATCTTAAAAAGCTCTTTTAGGGCAGGTTCTCTAAACTGTTGTATTCTGGAAAATCACTCCTTTCCTGAAAAAAGGAAAGCTACTTGTCTGAAATGTCAAACTGGATATTACTTCTACTACAGAAGATACATGATTAATGTTTTCATTGCTCGCTAAAGTCATCAGGAAACTCTTTTCACTGCTTACCCCCAGTTAAGTCATTTAACTATGACTCCAAGGGATTGCATGATCTGACATTACAAGTTTATCATCTATAAAAGAATCATGTTCTATGTCTGTTCTTTGCTGCTTACTTTTGTGTCCATTGCTAACTTGTGCATTGCCAGATCTCTGTGTGAGCCACTTCAACCCATTAAATGGTAGAAGATTATCCCAGTAAAAGCAAAAATAAAATGTGAAATTTTCTGATGTTGCAGGGATTTAAGTCAGGTCAGTAAAGAACCCTATGTGTTCCAGAGCAAGTGCCAGAGGAGGAGGATGATCATATGGCCAGAAGCAGTGGAAGGGAGGAAGAAGTGAAGGCATGGTAACAGAGGAGACAGAGAGGATGGGATCAAGATCCTTCTGGTGGTAACAAGCTATTACGCTGGCTCAATTGCTTGTAGAACAGCAGCCTAAGCCTACTCCCCAGATTATATGTTTTACTCTGTGTCACCATGTAAGTATAACTTTAATATTTTTCTAGTTCTTAACTGCAGGTTATGCTGTTATTTTAAGGTAGAGTATGCTGTTATTTTAAGGTTATTTTAAGGTACAATTTTAATTGTTCGTTTGTGTAAGCTTTATTACTTGTTATTTTTCCCATTGTAAGAAGCCCATAACACACATAGTGTTATTAATATCTCACTTTCCACTTCTTTGTAAAAGAGGGTTACCGCAGGGAAACCATCTAATTTGCCAGTGATATCAAAAGGTGTTACTGCTGCAACTGGGTATTAGTTAATTTTCCCCTTATTTTGAAGTGTTATGTTGGAAATCCGACCTGACCTTCGGTGACATGCTGTTAAGAACAACCCTGCCTATAGATGCATCCTTCAGGGATGTGAAAGGTGTTTCAATGGAAACAATAACAATACTAGCTGAAATAACAGAAAAGGTTCTTTTTCACAACTTGAGAACAGAAGCACTGAGACTGTAACATTGTTTTTGTTAGCACAAAGGCAAGCTCTTGCAGATTTAGCAGAATGAACATCACAGATTTCTTTTCAACTGAAAAAAGATCTTTACCAGTAATTCTGTTGTATTGTGAACAATTCATGAAGCCTCTCTTGAATTTCAGAGCATCTGCTCGGTCACTTGAAAACAGTTAAGAGTCAGCAAATAATAAAGGCTTTGCGTGAATAACGCATATGATTCAGGCTGAACATCTCTGCTACATGGCACAGCCTGTAGAGAAACAAAAGCTCTTTAATCTTCTCATCCTTCTTCTGGCAGTAAGGATATCTTTTGTATTACAATTCTTAAAATAGGGATATGAACCCTGAATATTACTTTCAATTTAGACAGTGGAAAGACTTTCATTAATTTCAGTTGAAGGCTGATCATGCACATCGTGTTTTCAGAGGTGTCTACATACACTTGCTCTTCTTGCCAGTTGACAAGACAGAGGGCCTTTTACTGTGAAATTTTAATATAAAGTGGGATGTATTCTTTGTATTCTACCCTCTAATTCAGCTTTTTTGCCTTTTTTTTTTTTTTTTTACTTCAAGAAGCAGAAAATGCCATTGGTGTGAAAATAAATTCATCAAATTAAATAATGCTGAAGACCAAACTTGAGTGAGGATAAATAAGAGGGTAGAAAATTATCAGTTCAGTAAGGCTACATAAAACACCTGCAATCACTCTGCTTTAAGTGTCTTACCAGTTGTGCTCCTTACTGCTTCTGTGGTGACCTCTGTGTTTGCTTCTGTCATTCTACCCTATGTACCTACTCATAGTCACACCTACCTCCCAGAGAAACTTACATAATGAAAAAAACATCTATTATAGGTTCCTCATAGCTAATTAGATTTCACTGCAGATGAACTGGAAAGATCTTTGAAGGGAATAACACAATTTAACAAGGCTGAGAGAACCCCTCTCTCAAAAAGAAGGCAGCATCTGCATCAGGCATCTAACCTGGCAAGTAAGGATAAATGCACAAGCTACAGATCACAGCTAAAGTAAATGAAAAGGAGAACATAAAAAGGGGAATAGCAAAGAATCATGTAGGAAGTAAAAAAGAAATGTGGCAAATGTAGCTAACAGCCTGATGAACTTCATTTCTGACTTACACCTGGGACCTGCAGGACTCAAGAGACTGTCTCACTGGAAATATTATCACTAAGGAAAATGCAATAGGAACAACAAGTCTGTGGTAGAAGTTGTGTTTTCCTCCTTCCATGCCTGTTTCTGTTCTATTCATTTTGGCCTCTTCACAGTGTCCACATGAGAATGGGTGATTCTCTGGATTTTGTAAGTGCTTGCTTTGCCACACCTGTGTGCTTCGCTTCTCTCTCACACCTTATACCTCTCGTGTAAGTGATATGTCTAAGTAATTACACAAATCTACCAGTCTTAAATAGAATGTTGAGATTGTAGCACATCTGTTAAACGATCCTTGCTTTCTCCTTCAAAAGTCTAAATAGTATGTAATTTAAACAAGGCCAAATAAAATAAAAATCCTTTCACTGAATTGAGGGTTTATTTTTTTAATTTGTGATATAAATTATCACAGGTTATTAGGTACTATTTTAAGGAAGTATATGTTGTTATCACAAAACACTGGAAGAACAATTATGCTATGAACTTCTTGTATGGTACATGATACACAGTTACCTGTGATTTGATACCATTCTGATGTACCAACAATGCAGGAATGAGTTCAGTCTGAATTTACACCACAAAAGCCTCATATTTTCTGTCCACAGTATGCCCACCTGATTTTCCCATAAGACTCAACTCTTCCCTTTTCTACCTAAGTATTCATCTACCTACCACTCTGGTTAGTGCTGGTATCCTTCTGCCCTCAGCTATGTTCACACAAGTCAGAAGGGGCCCACACATCTCAATTACAATGACTGAGCTGTAACTTTTGCTTCAGGGCTTCCAAATAGGCTTGTGGTAAGGATAAACAAAATGTAGGTTATAAGCACTAATGTATTTTGCATCTTATTCTGAGAAAATACTCATGTATAAACACAAGGTTTAGAAAAAAAGACACAGGAAGAAATAAGACTTTGTGGCAATTTCATACAAAAAACTGTAAGATTCTGGGAATCTAATATATACTGGATTCATTTTTTCCCATAGATATTAAAATTCTATGGAAATGATTAGAGCTATGTGTAAATAACTGACAGCAGGAATTACCTCTCCATGTGTGTTCACTTCTATTTAAACAAGTTACAAACAATATAGCAGGTTCTGCTGATTCTGGACAATAAGAATAATATATTCTTATAATTATACATGAGCAGTGACTTATTTTGTTCAAACTCAGCATAAATGGCTATCAGTTTTAAACCCTGCAATTCTTTGACAAGGTAGCTTTAGCTATTTTTACAGCATATTTTGAACTCTGGAAAACAACTCCAGTTAATTTTAACTGCCGTCTCTTGCTTTTGATTTGTTACATGTGTTTAGTCCCTTAATTATTAAAGTAAATGCCTTGCTCAAATGCTCTGTAGCTAGCTGATAGAACGATGGTAATCTGAAATTCAGGATTTAAAAAAGTATTTTCTAGTATATGTAATTATTCCTTACAATGAAAGGGATTTATTATTTATATATGAGTCAGCAAAGCTTTTTTATCTGTTATGTTTACACATTAAAAATGCAGTGAAGTTCTTTATAAGGTATCAGTGAAAACCTTTGACCTCAAAATATTTGTGGCTGAATACAGGAATGTATACTGAAGTGTATTTAAGAACTCTGAGGTAGTTCTGGATTTTCTCAATGTTGGACCTTAACAACCTCACCCTTGGAAAAAGGGTAGTCATATCCAGCAGCTCCCATGGACAGAAACTATGTCAACTACTTCTTCTAAGATCTTGTTAGCTAAGACAGGATTTGTTTATTTAATCAAAAGAATAGTCATTTTTGGGAACATGCAATGTCAGTAAAGCAGACATGCAACATTTAAAGGAATTAGAGCTGAACTTTGTAAACACTTCAGAGACGTACCTAAGCTCCTTCAGAATAACTCACTTTCCATGAAACTCTAACTCAAATTTTAAAAAGTGTTACAAGGTTTAAGAACTATGTTTGACACTGCTCCCTAAGGCACAATGCTCTATTCAAATGTTGGAGGGGAACAAATAAAGCACAACCAAGGGGAGGAGAGAAGCTGCAGGTCCTAGGTAAATGAGCTCATCTGTTGCTTGACAAAGTCTGAGAAAGGTGACTCTAGGAGAGAAGCTGCAGGTCCTAGGTAAATGAGCTCATCTGTTGCTTGACAAAGTCTGAGAAAGGTGACTCTACCCAGAGAAGTTCGGCCAGAGTGTGATAATGATGCAGAAGAAAGCTTGGTGAACAAATGCAGTGAGAAGTTTCAGAAGGTTTCCTGGAACAGCTGGAACATTAGCTGCCATCTGCCATATCTGTCCCAACAGACTTGCTATAGTCACAGCCAAATGGTATTTGCTATGACAAAATGGACAGCAAGATCCTTAAAGCCATCATGTTAGGAACTGCAGGAAGACAAAGGAGAGTTTCTCACAGTGCTGCCCTGAAAACCGGACCCTATATCTACCCAAATTTTTCATGTGATCCTACCCAAGTTGCTTAAACCCAGCTCCTCAAAACAGTTATTGACAAAATATTTCTAATTGCCTGGTTGCTCAACCCAGAGACTCTGCACTCAGCTGCAAATGAAACCACTGAAAAATTACTCTACAAACACACACAGCACTGCATAAAGTATGCTGCAATCCCAGATTCTAAATTAGCAATCTTCAACTTAATCTCTCATTGTTCCTTGTTTACACAGGGAAAAATTGCTACTACCTTACTACTCAAGGCAGCTCTGAAGACACTCCCATCAGTGTATGAGTTACTGAAAAAGGTCTGAGGAATGGAAGGATTCTGCATTTAGAACAGAATTGTGTGCAATAAACACAATGTACGACACTGAACAACGGTGATAAAAGACAGATGTATGCCTGAGTAAACATTTACATGTGTATGTTTGGCAGGACTCTTGGGACTGTGGAAAGGAGGAGGAATAAAAGATAAGATCAGGTAACAAAAGACTTAGTAACTACAAAAGGCTTGAATTAAGACTACTTGGGCATATTTCATTGTGTCCTTTGCAAACTTTCTGAATGTTGAACTTTGCAATCATAATGTATTTTCAGCACTGGGCTTTTGTGGTGTATGTATCTCACAAAAAAAATTATTAGAGAGCACTTACCTCAGTTTACTTACTGCATAACACAGCTGGAAATATTTATGGCTCTTGGCCCCACTATGACTCTTACTTCTCAAAGAAATAACAGACTACCTGTCTTTTCTAGCAGAGGTTGTATGACAATAGTAAGTTAATCTAAAGCACTGTAAATATGCAAGAAATTTCAGTACAGGAAGCTTGATATATACTATACAGTACATATAGGAATGTTTGTTCAGTAAGGAGAGATAGAAGATCAGTGCTGCGAAAGACAGTTAAAATACCCAGAGCTCAGCCCTTCAAGTTGTAGTGTGGTGTTTCATTACAGGGCATCTGTTTCCCAGTAGGGAGCACTGGCTGAGTTTCTCTTGGGAAAAGAGCATCAGCACTGCCTTAGCTTTGTCAGTTCTATAAGTTGTCTGATAACATACAGTCAAGATACCAGTACCCACATTACTATTTATTAGCTGCAGGTTGCTGAGAACAGGCTGCATGTTGTTCTACTTGAACCTCTCCTGGCTCCCAAGTAAGAACAAAAAGTGGTGAGATCTCGTGGGAGAGTTAAAAACCTATCAAACCACTTATCCAACAGTTAAGAGGACTAGATAATGGAAAACATAACATCCAAATGGAAAATATAATCTTCAAAAAATGAGCTTCAAGAGACAGCAAGAACATCAGACATGCACATTTATGAATTAAGCAAAGTTTCTAAGGGTAGCACTCTTTATACACAATGAAAATGTTCTTTTTTTTTAATACAGTCACTTAGATGGTGAAAAACTGGTGAAAAACCAGACAGGTGAAAAAGCAAAAAAGCTATATACTAGCTACAGCACAATATATTTTATAATGGTGAAATTACCAGCTCTTTTCATTCCCAGGGATAGATTTATGCACTTTTTCTACACTGCAGTACTGTTCTCCATAAGTAAAGAAATTAAAGAAAGGTATAGGTTCATTCTACTTCTTGGAAAATAGTATATTTTGGCAGAACACAGAATAAATAGGTTGCAAGGTCATCTAGTCTAACACCCTACTGAAAGGAAGGCCAACTTACATCAGATTGCTCAGGGCTATTCAAGTCATCGATACCTCCAAGGAGGGAGATTTCATAGCCTCTTTGGGTGCCTGTTCTAGTATATGACTACCTTCACTGTGAAAAATATACTTACCATGTAACTGGAATTTCCCTTATTGCATGATGCTTTTACAATACTTCTAAGTGTTGTGAATACCAAGTATTTGATATACAACAGCAATGTTCTATTGGCTAAGTTCCAAAATTCAAATTATTCAGATCCCCATGATTATATAATTTTTTGCCTATTAGGAATTTTTCTCAAAGAATGGACTTGGAGCCAAATTACTGTGGTTATCTCTATATAGATACAGGACAAAAATTACTCGATTTAGCAACAGCAGAACAGCTACCATGATTTTCTCTATGGTGAGACAAGGAACCAAGGTATATCAAAAGTACTAGCAGATAGGAACTAAGCTGGCCCACACTATAATGCTGTAACTCATCTTATCCAACTTTAATAGTTTGATACTGAGTTTAAGTTATTAATGTAGATTCTATTCAGAGACAAAAGGGAGAGACAAGACATATCAGGGTTACTCAGGTCACCTCAAGCTACTTTCCTTCTGCAGTTACAGAACGTGGTTTGACAGCTGTAGCCAATGCTAGGAAATGTAGTACAATCTATTTTAAAAAATCATGATTCATTTTAGCTGCTACTGGCATCTTGTTATATGATGGCTCTGTTATTTCTGTCGCTTCCTATTTTATAGATTTCGAGTTGAGAAAATCACTGAGAAGATCAATTGAACATTTATAAACCTCTAATTCTTACTTTCATAATAAAAATATCACTGCTTCAGCTGTATCCTATAGCTATATGTGAAAAGTACATTGTGGGGTCTTTCATGATAGGAAATACATAAGGTAAATTACGGGACTTTCATTACAGTTCATTACAGAACTTTGTCTTGTCTTTACCTAGCATATTCTGCTGAGATATCATCCCAGGAAAGAGTACTTACAATTAGCACAGATACAGTCCTAATCAGTGTGTGCCATCACCGAGTAATGAGGTTCCTAAGTAACCTATTCAGTGAATTATCTGCATTTCTATACCTTCCTTTCAGTAGGTGGCTAATCAAATATGAATTCATTAGAGACATACATCTTAACTGAAGCAAGCACACCTCCTTTGTGTGTAAAAATACTCAATGAGGCAGATTTCAGTTGTGAACCTAGTATCTGGTTTTATAAAGGTGGGCATCTTTTTAACCATATTTATCTGTCTTTTGCTATAAGCTAACACTGCTGGACAAACAACAAGGATAGTAAACGATCAGTTTAGTACTAAAACCGTGCCATATTGCTCCACCAAATACTTGCCCTCAAATATCATACCCAACAAATACCTCTAACAAAATGACTAAGATAGTTTGCTCACTAATCTTATTAATGACAGCTAAAACTTTTGGGACCACTGTTTTAAAAGATTTCAGGCTTCTAAACTACATAGATATTAGTGATACATGGCGGGTATGACACACTTCTGTAAAACTATGATAATGAAATAGAAATACAGCTTTTTTTTTCAGTAGCTGAAAAGCTTCAGTGATAGTTAATTTTACAGTTTTGTGCTTTGTCTTCCATGAACACCCATGCATGCCCCAACAGACTGTTCTTTTTTTCAAATCAGCATCTATATATTTGTGCAATTCAATACCTTTCCGATGAAACTGCAGTGATCCTAGCAGACATATGGACTTCAGCATTTCTGTTGTGTACATTTCTAAGCAACACTGCAACTGGATGTATAGTCTACAGATTTCAGGATGAATTTCACCATCTTCTGGGCTGCAGTAAAAGGAAAAATTTTAGTTAGGAATGGGACTGGAAGGACATGAGGGTCACAAAATCCACTTCCCTACTACTGAAAGCAAGAATGTCATAATCTGCTTCATAAACTATTAAGCTACGTGTATATTATAAAAAATCTGTTTCTACCAAACTATACAAGCAATTCTTTAGCTCTATAAAGATCTAGCTTAAACCAGCTAAACTTGGGTTGTCTTTGGTAAGATTGAGTGTCCTTATTTTCTCCTCTCGATACTTTTGGAAAAGGGGTAAATAAGTGACTGAGATCTCTTCTCCTCTTTAAAAGCTTCGGATAAGTATTTTCTGGTAGACTGAAGAGTTCTTTTGCCATCCAGTTTCAGTCACCATTGGTGGTGATGCAGACGCAGGAGATTGCAGGGTCATTTTCACAGTCACTGTTCAGGTTACAAATCCTGGATCAGGCATAATCAACCCTACTTTCAGACATTCTCATCAGAAACAAGTCAGTTGTAGTCTTTTGGTTCTATAGTTTCTGCCTGAATTTCTTACCCCCCCTGTTTTCAAATTAGTAGTCATGTGATACTGCACTGTGAGGAGAATGGGATGTTCAAGAATTTTTTCAGAAAAGTAGTAACAATCTTTGAAGTCAAGAGTAATCCTACAACTCCAATTAATTGCTTAGGACACTAAGAAAATAATTTACCCAGATCCAAGTACCAATTCTCATGCCTGGCTGTAAAATCAGACATTAAACCTCACTTTTGTAGGCTGAGAATGGTGCACAGGTGTAAACATACTTTTTAATAAACTTAACTGTTTCTGTGAGTGCTAATGAAGTGACTTACCCACTCATACCTGAGAATTAGGTTTCCCATGCTCCTTCCAAAGATACTTTCAACAGGGCAGTAAGTGGTAAGATTGAAGAGTTAAGATTTCAGCCATTTCATGTTCAGACATTCTTGCAATTGGTTTGCTACGTAGTGATGTTAAATGGTAAGACAGATAACCCCCGAACTGGATTTTATAACACCTAGAGGAACCTGCTTTTCTAAATAATGGCAGTTCTGAATAGTGCTGTTGAGAAGTGAAAAAAAAAATCCAGCATCCTTTCAGATTTCTAGCTTATGAATAATATAAATGAAGCTTTCACAATAAAAAGTTTGCTAGCATTCCTTACAGTGACTGAATTTCCCGTGGTTAAACTAATGCTTCAGAATAGCCTCCTGTATAGAAAATAAAATTAGACTTGTGGATTTCCTCACGGGAACCAAAGCAACTTACCTGACAAATTATTTGCAGCAACAGTAGGTTGGGCTGCTACGGTCAAACAATTTCTTAGCATCAAAGGCTTTGAGACTTACACCAGACAATGCTTATTTAAACTAGTAAAAGAGATTCTTTCTGTGCTGAGGCAGGAGATCATTATTTACACCTAGATCCAAGGTCCCAGTCAAAATATTAAGTCCAGTTCTTTTGTCAAGAACAAAGCTGAAAAACTCTATTTTAAGAAAAATCATACCAGTTCGTGCTGATACAATCTTATTCAAGTTCAGCTCAAATGAATGCTGCATATTAAAACCTGCTAATTCTTGTATTTGAGATTCACCATTATCTCTAAAAAAGGAGACCATACACTGTCTAGAAAGTGTGCACGTTCTGCAACTGATTTCAGTGACACCAAGGAAAAGAATATACCTGGACATATCCTGGGGTAAGAAAATAGGGCTAGTACAAGGCAGGCCATGATGCCTGTGGCTCAGTGGGCAAAAGAAAGGAGCAATGTCAAAGGAATATCTGATGCAATGACTTGCCATAATCTGCCTCAAATGAGGAAGAAACTGTGTGGTTTTCCAAGGTCCTCAAGGGTTCTTGTCCCTCCAAATGACATCAGAAACCAAATAGGACCATGAAGGTTTCACAGAATTGGCAAGAACCTTCCTAAAAGAGCAACCTTAGCCATTCCACAGCACACGAAGGAAGACTACTAATGTTTGTACATTCTAATGAAAACTGGTAAGAATCGCAGCAGTTGTAAGCTGTAGCATCAAGAATGCTTAAAACAAGTAAAAAGTGCATCCAAAAAAGAAAAAAAAAAAAAAGACATGACAGGAAAAGAATGAAGATTTGAAAAGAAATCATGCTTGGCTTAGTCAGAAGAGACAAAGGAAGATCGGTCCTATCTGCCAGCCCAGTACAAAGTAAACCTCATCAAAAAGGCAGGAAATGACTGGAAGTACAAATTACAATTGCTGTGGCCTGTGGTACTTCAGGAGAAATAACATACACATGATAATAAACCTGCCCACCCTAGGAGCTTTATTTCTTTTGGCTAGATTACATTGTGTGCATTTTTCTTCAGCCACACCTACCTTTCTACTTTTAAAATGAAGTCTGTGTTTGCTGAAAAATTATACCATGCATGATATGGTATTTCCTGCATCTTATCATAAATGTAGAATAAAGCTAAGGTCGCAGAACAAGAAGAGTGCATCCCCAGTACTCTGAAGATGTCTTTTCAGATGCTTCTTATAATATTTCTTCCTATTCTCAGTGGTTCCAACTTGCAAAACATTTGATAGCCTCATGACCCTGAATAATTTTCCGGAAAAATTAGCGACCTGACAGAATGTTTTTGTTTATTCAGAGTCAAGTCCTTAACTGCATATGAAAACACATATTTCCTAGAAATGGATCCACGCTGAAATCTCACATTCTTTTTAAAGGATGGGAACATAAACATTTTTAGTGACTGCATAAGCAGTAGTATCACAAAATAAGAAATGCTAGTTCTGAAATGCTGAAAATTATGCTTAGAAGACACACAGCTTTACAACACACATACATGAACACAAATTTATTTTGGTATAAACCAAATTCACTTTTAATTGCACTTAGTTGCAGACTCCTCAGACACACAGAAGTTCTACTTTGTGCATTACAGTATATTATACTTTTTTGCCTTGCATTAAGTATCCAGAACTTTTTGTCTTGTGTTAATCCATAGTATCTAGTCCTGGTTTAACAATAGTTAAATCTTCACATTCTCTGCAGTTGTGTCTGCTGTTTCTTTCATTTTTAACCAATCTATTTGTTATAAGATTTGCAGCTGTTAGATCTGTGATCACTTTGCTGATTAGAAATGGACTGCTCTCTCTGCATAAAAAATAACCATAAATTTAACAACATTTCTTTTAAAATTGGCAGATGGCAAGAAAGGTTTTTAATGTAATCATATTGGTATTAACCAAAGAAGATAAAACACATTTAGCACACATACAAATTCAGTTTGTTTTAGTATAAACCAGGAGCAGTTCTTCAGAAGTAGACTGTTATTTCTAAATCACACCAGCATTTTCAAGATCAGCATCTAGTCTTTCACCTTGCATATACTGCTCCTAATGACTTCAACATTTTCTGTAAAAGAGTTACTACAAAATTGGACAAATCTTAGAGCAGAATAGTATTCTAATGTTTGGTGTAAGAGGCAGTCTCAAGAGTAAACCTTGCAGAATACATCTAACTAAATACAGGTCTTATATACCTGTTTTTACTTCTCCGATAGCTAAATTTAAGAACTGTGTGATATGTATGTAAATGATACATCCCTCTTGGAGGCTTACTATCCTGATTTGTCCTAACTTCTAGATTACAGATGACATTTTTTTACACCCTTTAGTGTCACATATTCTCATGAGTGCATTGAACACTATTCCCAAGTTCAGCACCATGGAATTACTGCAGTATATGGAGATACAGCTTCCCCCCCACCCCACTGTCTGCATCATTTACTGTTGTAGCTCATTTCCACATGAGCACAGAGTCATTTCTTTTGAGCTACGCTTACCAATACAGGCATTACAAAATGCTTTAGGAGTGTAGAATTCCATTTACTTTCCATATTTAGCAGCCAGGTCCAAAATTTAACTCTTTGAAATTATTGCTTAATTCATGTAATATTTAAGTCCTGGAGCCCCACTAACATACGCACTACCACATTCAGTTTCTGCTTGAATTTCCTAGATGTCTGAAGTTTTCTTTCTGAGCAGGGTTTCATCTGTCCTGAAGATGAACATTTACACAAGTAATAATGAATAAATGAGTCTTTGATTTGCCTATTCCACCTGCAGAGCATTGCCCCATAAATGTTCATGTGCAAGGTGGAACCTGCAAAAAACAAAGCCACCACAGATGGTAATGATGACCTTTTACTGCAAGGTGATGAGAGCTCTTTCTGATAGGGAGATACAGATCGACTCCACTCTCTTATGCAAGTAAATCTGAATCTGTCTAGCTCTTCTGAAAGCTAGGATTCTTTAACCACAAGTCTATTGCTAAGAGGAATATGGAAACTTACATCATGAGAAGATAATTTCCCTGTAGCAGATTTAGATAAAACTGGATTATGGTTGCCTGTTTTTCTCTGCATTGTTTCAAATGCTAGAAATCCTTAGATTTTTTAGAAATTACGGCCATTACAGGAACTTTAAATACAATGTTGAATATATTTCTTCCTTTCTAGCTCACTGGGAAAAAGATCGAGGGTCTGCACACAGGTGTAAGAACACAGTATCTTATACAGCTATTTAATTGCTAAGAAGCAAAAATGGTTTAAAACTTTCTTTAAAAGTTTTTTGGTCTTACTGGCAGAATTTTTAACTGTGCAGACTAAGAAAGCAGCAATTATGTACAAGATGACTGGCTTATAAGCCAATTTGAATTTATCAGTGGTTTTCTATTAACAAGTGAGCTGGAAGAGTAATTGGAAAGCACAGTAATAGGTATTTTAATTGCCTTTTTTGCTGTTGTAAATCTAATATATTTTTCTTGTAAACTTGTTATGAATAGCATGAGAATAAGAGCTAGAAACAGCTATGATACATACATGTTCTGACCGACTCTTGTTTTTTCAAGAATATGGAGCATCTGAAATTGGACTGCAGGCAAAATACTTCTCTCATTATAAATCCAGAGTGAAAGCAGTGACATCTAAGAAAAGTATTTTAAATTATCTAAACTATATACAATGAGAATTATTTCCAGGCCATTACCCTCACTGATTGTCTCAAACTGTTTAATTAGTGTTTAATTGCAATAATGACCACAAGAATTCCATTAGCTTGCAAGCAAACAATTTTCTCCTATGCATGCATATAGGCCTCATTTTCTTCCCTGAAATCCACATGCTCTGATGCCAATGCACATAAAGAATTCTTTCATAATCCCTGAAGTACATTCTGTGCAGTGGGCTTAAAATTTCTGTTGAAAGTGTCATCAATTTCACTTCTCTCAGTAATTTTCTATTTCTTTATGTTCAGAGTCATGCCATGAGAAATGTTGTACAGAGGACTAATACAGACATAACTTTCAGAATGCTGATTAAGATATGTTTATTGTTAAATAGCTATACACTACATTTGTATGTATCTACAAAGAAAACACCATGCAAACTTGTATTATTACCCCTCAAAGTCAGCTACCTCTGTTTCTGTTAGTCCAGCTGATTTCTTTATGAAGACCACTTAGGTATTCAAGAGAAATCTCATATAACCTAATCTCATACAACTGCTGTGCTAAATCGTGTTCTCAATGGAGCTGTTGACCAGCTTATGTGCAGCTGGACATATGAGAGCTGGCACATCACTGAGCACCTGACCGTGAGCTGAATAGTGGTTCCTCATTGCTGGCTTCTGAGCATAGCTGCCACAAGGCTGCAAACAGGAATTGTGCTCACTTCCCACATCCATTGTGGAGCAGAAATTTTCTTGCTTCTCCCTATCCACTTAGGTAAGAGAAAGAGGTACTGATAACCTTTACAGGATTTGGATACTCAGGCTGCGGCTTCTTGTGGATACGTCATCTGACAGGAGAGCACTACTGCCTTTCACAAGACCAGTGCAATGAATGACCCATGTAGGAAGTGACCAAACACAGAATTCATGGAATTCTACTGCTCTGAGAAAGCCTCTTGACTTGCCAGTGAAGCGGCAACACACATGTTCCCATACATGAGGAAAGGGAAATGGTAAGATGGGTGTACACATGCTTATGCAAATATTTTGCACGTTGGGGAAAGTTTATAGGCCCATTCAAGCTGGTATATTAAAAACTGTCAGGCTTCACTGCTGCCTGATCTTCACTACAGAACAGTAGGCTTTGATTTTTAAATAGAACTAAGAGAATGGGTTCCTTCATACAGAGATTTTCTGGTTTTGTTTTTAATAATAAAAACTCTGTATGAAAGAAAGCCAGATGGTTAGCTTATTACTACCAACAACCACATTGCCCATCATGAGGTCTGTAGGATCACTTACTTGACTTAGAAACACTTGCTGACACCTAGGAAAAACTGGCAGTTCTTTGGCTCTCATTTTCATTTTTTTCGCTCTCTGCTAAGTTATGCTGACAGCTGTATATTAAATAGTTTCAAATATCCTGTCCCTCCCTTAGTAGGAGTTTCTGTGGTCATCACATGAATACTATACCACCAGGGTGCCATAAGGGGTAGAAGTCCTTATTCAAAGACGTGAATACTACTTGGTTGATGAGAAACTTGTACTACTGTGTGAGCCATACTTCCGCAGTTTGAGAGCTCTGAGATATACATGCATTACAAGTCGTTACAAAAGAGAAAATGCTGGTTTACTCCTCTACATAACAGTAGCTTAAGCTATGCAGTTTATCAGGCTGCTATTAAAATTAAAAGTAGAAATTTTTGTAACTACAACTTAAATAAATCAGTAATGTTACATTTTCATACCTTAACTATTGGTAAAATTGACGGGTTTTTTTTACGTAAACCCCTGCTTTTTAAAAATCAGCTCGTGTTGTTCAACTGAACATGTTTATGAAGCAGTGACAAGAAGTACAATTTACTTTCCTTTGTATTTTCCCGTGCTGATACTTAAAATAAAACCTATAGAGGGAGCTCTTATACCAACCATATAGTAGCCAGGCGAATGAATGTAGCTCTTCGATAATAATTTAAAATACAAGAATAAATACAATAAAAAGCCCCTCCTTAACATGGAAAAGTAAAGAGTGAAAACTCCACTGAAAATCTTGGGGTTTTTTTCCAAAATAGTTGACAGATTATTTTATTGCATTGCCAAAATGTTGGTTACAACTGAAAAACACCTTTAGGTTTTCCTGATTTCCCCCAGGTGTCCAGCATTCACAGTTCAATTGAAATTAGTGACACTTAAGACCATTAAAACTGAAGAAAGATTATGGTCTAATTCTGAATTGAACTTTAAAATTTTAGTCACACATTTACAATAGAGCAGCATTTTACTTTTACTATCAACAACATTTAAAAATACAAACTGATGTGTTATCTCTGGTTAAAGGAATAGTTCAGAATAAGTTATAGAATAAGCTATACGGAGGATTTAATTTTTTTTGTAAAAGTATTGTTTTGACAAATTCTGTGCTTAACAGGAAAAATATAACTTTTATGAACAGTATCAATAGTTCTAAAATATTATGAGGTGAGAGAACTATCTAGACATATAATGAAGACTGTCTTCAAAAGCTAAAGGAAAATAAAACTTTGGCAAATCAGAAGTGAGAATGAATTAATCAAAGCCCATCTTACACCCCATACATGTAATTCCCATGAAAAGGACTGTAAATGGGCTTGATAAAATGTGGAAAATCCCTGACTACAAACACTACCATGTAGATTGTCTTTTAATTTAGTATCAGAAACACTGCCGTTTAGAAATACATAGCAGCTACAAGGATGATCTGGAAAGAAAACCTACCTCAGACAATATGGTTCTTCTGCTAAAGCGAAAAATGTGACAAATACTGCAGAGGAGATACACTTAATCTCCTTAGATACTGAGGGCAAGAGGCTCCTCTGATTACGGCTCAGGTGCAACAGCCTACTAAATCTGCCTCTGCTTTTCTATCTTAAACATATAGGTAATTTCTTTAACACTTAACCATTCATCTTTAAAGGTAAGAAAAGACTTGCTGATTCATTTTAAATGCAAGTAGGAAAGTCATCCAATGACAATGTTTTCTTCTAAAGAGATCTGGAGAAAACATTCTTTGTGTTCCTCCCAGCTGCTGGCATTATTTTTTTTTTAATGTATGTGTTTCACACAAACTGCTGTTTCTGTATTGCGTGTTGTTTTTTTGTTTTCTACATATGCACTGCAATACTGTGATACAACTGCTACACAACATCGCAGTCCCGCCAGAGGAAAAGCAGGGCTAGTTCTCTCTAGTAGACACATAAATGGTTGCAGTGTTCTTTTTATGAAACCAGATTGTTATTCTGAAGCAGTCACAACAGCACTCTCAGTCACAGAAAATGTGATAACATTCTGTTTAGTCAGACCAGTGTAAATCTCCAAGTACTCTGATAAGGCTGATGGAGTCAATCTGGTTATATGATAAAACTAGTACAATAAAAACACAATGCAGTGATTCATATTGTAGAGATGTTTCTAACTCCCAAGCTGATGGCAGTTTAGGAATTTCCAAGCTAGAACAATTCAGCTGCAACTATATCAGTAGTAGGAAATACACTTCTCTTATCCATTCAAGAAAATTTCACTAACTTCCCACAGAAGTTATCTGATAAACCAAGGGCCACGGTCTGCAAATAACAGTCATTTTGAATATGCTGTTGTTTCATTTTTCTGGCAGGCTCCCATCTGTCAGAAATACCCCCCAATGGAAAAAACAGAGCATTAAATATATTATTGAAGTATTCTATTTTTTTTTTTTTAAAGTTCTAAAATTCTTTTGGAAACTCACTATATGAAATAATTACTACAGATGCAGTAAACTTACCTTTAAAATGGATTGATTAATCAATAACTAATGAATGCCGTGATTCTTCCACACCCCTGAGTTCATGTTATCAGGAGAACAAGTATCACATACTATTTTTTAAGAGCTGTGCATGTACTTAGCAGCATATCTGGTATTTGCAGGTGCTAGTCAGAAAACATTTTTTTGGAACTATCAGAATCACAGACTGGAATTTTCTAGATTTGTTCCCTCAGAAGTGAATTTTACTGGCTTAATTAACTCAAGCCGTAAATTGCCAGAGGACTATCTAAACTATTCCACTAGAGGACAAAACTAATTACAATCACTTGGTAAAACTTCTTGGACCTGAGTAAAATAGCACTAATAAAAAATTTTATCCAAACTCGAGCAAGCAATGCCACACAGAGAGAGGAAGAGGGAACAAAACGAGTGAAAAACAGGAGAGGGAACATCCAGGTCAGAGAAAGGAGGAGGAGGTTCTCCATGGCAGAGCAGACATTCCTTGCAGCCTGCAGAGAGGAACGCACCAGAGCAGATGGATATTCCTGAAGGAACAGCCACCTGTGGAGAGCATCTCCTGGAGCAGATTTTCCTGACAGGACTGCAGCCTGTGGAGAAGCCCATGCCGGAGCAGAGGAAGGAGAGGCAGAGCAGAACTGTCATGGATTGACTGTAACCTCCCCATGCCTCATCTTTCCAGCACTGCTAGGGAGGAGGTAGAGGAGTCGGGAGTGAAGCTGAGCGTGGGAGCAGGGGGAGAGAAGGCGTTGTTTAAATGTTTGCTTTTTGCTTCACATTACGCAAATTAGTAATTATTTTTATTTTAACTGGCAATAAATTAGGTTAATCTTCCCCCAGTCAAGCCTGCTTTGCCCACAACAGGAGCTGGTTGTCCCTGTCTTTATCCCCCCTGCTCCACTGAGCTTTCTCACTCCTGTTCTTCCTGGTTTCTCCCCATGTTCTGCTGAGGAGTGAGGAGCAAGCAGTTGGGTGGGAGTTTGGCTGTTGGTCAAGGCTAAACCACTACACTACCTAAGCTTAAAATCCCTGACAGGATATTTCCAAGCACTCAGAATTCCAAGGGAAATTGCATATGTGTCTTTAATTATGCTTTTGAGTTACTGTAAGATTTTTAAAAAATAGAGGCAGGGCTTGACCACCAAACCTTTGCAGAAACTAACTCTAAGCCCCCTTTCCATCATTCTTTCCTTCAGCTGGCTGTCCCTGACGTTAGGGAAGTCCCTAAGACCTCTGTACTAACCAAAGATGAGCTGAACAGGGCCTTTCTCTCTGCATGTTATCAGGCTCCCTGTTGAGAACAGGTAGTGTCAGGTTAGATGAAAGAAACCTTTGGGTGAGCTCTCAAGTCAGCCTTGCTTAGCTCTAGCCACAGCTGGACAAAAAAATCTCACAGCCTCACTGCCTCAAATTATATGATAGACATTACTAAGTAATAGGTAAACCCAAGCCATGACACAGACCTTCCAGAAAAGATCTCTGCTAACCAGGGAGGCAGTTAGATTAGTTGTTTGTGCAACAATTTTTAAGTTTCCCAAAGAAATTGCTATTCAGCACCCTGCCTTGTCAGCATCTGCACTTCTCTCAAATGAATTTCTCTGATAAATCAGTGGTGAGAGCACAAGCAGGTCCGTGCCAGCCAACATCCTCAAGCCCAGTATACCCCTGTATTTCCTCTTACAACTTGAGTGCAGATTCGTACTGCCTATGGATTTCCCCCTTTGATTTTAGTTAAGCTTCTAAGTTCTTTAAAATGTCCCTTAAAATCACTTACTACTCAACAATAAATGATTTACAAACCCTATTTTTCAAAAGTCCACAAAACTTTAATGACAAGAATTCATACCTAGACTGCTGTGTAGTTCCTTTGGTTAACAGTTGCAAAGAGAATGTCTGAAAACTATCAGAACAAGTACCTTGTGGTATGACCTATGAAATTTGTTCTGATCTGTGTGGACAAATAGGGTCACATTTCCCAGAAAGGCTTGAAAATGAATGAAATGCTTCAGGTATTTGATGCTGTAGGATCTAGGTCACAACAAAGCAGATGGTATTTGGAAGGAACTCTGCTGCAGGCAAGAGATGCCATCTGCTGTTGACCATCCACAGGACGTTAAACCAGGTGACTACTTTGATTTATGACTCCTCTCTTTTCCATTTTTTTTTTTCTATGGTACCTACTTTGGATATAAATTTCAATATAAAAATTTATCCAAGGGGCATTCCATAAAGTATTTGTGTGATTTGGACATTTATTATCTGTAACTCAGATTTCTGGTTTTCCATATTTCAAAATGAGAAAAACAGAGCAGATGTAAAGAGATGGTAAAATGAGAAGCAGTAAGGAACAAAGTATTTGCATTTCCTGAAAAATATGAGAAAACACTTTGATCTAAGGTCTATTGAAACCAAAAGCAAAATGTTCTGTAAACTTCACTGGGATTTGGATAAGAGCTATACTGTATTACCAATTACTGAAAAATTCCATACTTTTTTTTTTTCTTTTAATCAAACAATGTGAGTGCTACAATTCTAAATGGTCCATCAAGCAGATCATTACTAGCTTGCTCAGAATAGGGCAGTATTTGGAATTCTGGATGTATCAAATGCTTCTAGGAGTGCTTTGAATAGGTCGTCCTTATACCCTCCAGTATTTTTCTATCTTTTTAAAAACAAATATCAAAATCCCTTCATATAAAAGTATTCCAAGTGAAAAAGAAGTTGTGGTGTAGTGCCAGTTGAAGTATCTCACACAGCCCCACCAGATATTCCACAGATCAAATCTATATGAGTAGTCAAGTTAAAAATCACAGCTGAGAGACTATGAGAAAACTAGAATGTGTCAAAAAAAAAAAAAGACAGAGAAAAGAAATAGATTAGCTTCCTGAAATGTTTAAATTCATGTATGGAGAAAGAAATTTTTAAAACCATCTGTTGATAAAATGTGTTCAGGAAGCAGTATTTTAGCATAAATAACTTTGCAATTTTTTTGAATCCTGCTCTAGTCTCCATTTGACTTTGTGAACTGGTGTTACATTTTTTTCCTCTTTGAAATGCCTATTTCTACTTGGGAAGCAAGGATGCCTCCACAAAGTCTTCCCTGAGCATCCAGTATCCTGTATTAGCAGCTGTACAGACATACTACTGATGTCCACGTCTTGAATGAAGTAAAATGAACAGCAAGGCTGTACACACACTACTTTGGGTAGGTCTGCAGCTAAATTAAATGCCCTGACTTTGGAATGTCCATGACTTCGGGCCCTGGTGTTCTTCAGCCTGTGTGAATGGACTGCTTCCTCAGCACACAGCCTCATATTGCTCAGCCTATGGTTGCAGTTGTCATACTATCCCAAAGCACCAATCTCTGTTTTGCTGGTGTTGGGTTTTTTTGGAAGGGGGTGTAAATGCATGTGGGTGGATAGCTCTGCTTCACCACAATAACAGCTCCAGAACTTATGGAAATAATTGGAGGCTGCTGTATAAACAATATACTTTGCCACTTAACCATTTGCCATGCTCACAAGGTTACCAACAGTGCATTTGCAATGATCTGTCTTGCCATCATAAACAGAGATACAAAGTGTCAGCTTTTCTTTGCTCACTTGTTTTCTTCTGCAATTGCAAAGCAGTTTCTTCAACAGCTTAGAGCATGTAATTTAATATAGTATGACAGTACTTGAGTTCTTACGCCAAATCCCTATGTTGAGAGGAAATGTTCATGCAGAAAGTATTCCTATGAAAGATAAGAATAGTAAGGTACAAAATGGAACAGCAGAGAGAAAGGAAGAACTACAGTGAATAATTGCTCATATATAAACAGCTGAGTGTATTATTTCTCTTGTAGTTAAAAACTGTGTAGAAAATCTAAATGTAGATCTGCAAATGTATCCAGCAAAGAGGAAATAGTATTCAATAATACCCAGCACTTCATTAAAGCACTTGAAGGGGCATGACGGGACATAGGTCATGAGAAGGACATGCATTTAATTGCATGGTCCTGTGCAACTGACGTGGCAACTGCACTATCTCATTTCGGTGAGGGGCACAGAATCAAACCTGTTTTTTCCAATTAGAGAAAAGTGTTTCAGAATATTGAGAACAACTGAGACACAGTAAATAGATTTGTGTTAACAGGAAAATTCCAATCCAAAACTTAAAAAAAAAGTTAAGAAATCAGAAGCAAAACCCCAGTATACACGGAATTCTAAGAGTCCACGTTGAAGTCTTTTTCTAACGCCCAACTCTATTATCTCATGTTCTCACTTCTCTTAAGATATATGAACATATTGCTAAAATAGTCCAGTTCTATAAGAACTTCAGTGAGAGTCAGAAGTAATTTTCTGAAAATGGTATAACCAAAGCTATATAGAACCAAGGCAAGCAGTGTGTCTAACACTAAAAATTGCAGCCATGTGGCATTTCTTAATCAAACAGTATTTAAAAAAATTATCAGGAAAGAAGCACTTAAAACTCATGACTAAATTCGCAGCTTTGGCCTCAGCTGTGCTTCAGCAGAAATTGAGAGAAGAAGATTACTGAAATATGCTGGTGAGACAGACCTTAAAGCAGCGGGCCTAAATGGGACATAAAGGTGCTCTTCTTCATGATCTTCATTACAGATCAGCGCAGCTACAACTTTTAATCCCATCTGTGAGGGCATGAAGCTTCAGTATTCTTCTCTTCCAACAAATGTGTTTTTGCGCAAAATTTTGCCAAGGAAGAAATTTTCTCTCAGAAGTAATGAAACGAAAAAATTATTTTGGATTGGTCTAACATTGATTTTGAACGCATGTAGGCTTCTGCAGTACCTCTAATTGTTGTGGGCATAGGTCACTGGCATGTCAGGAAAGAATCATAATTAGCTGCACTTGTAAGTCTTTAAATGCTTCTTAAAATTTAGTTCTAAATCCCTTTTTAAAGCACTACTTACAGACATAAGTTAGTATCACCCAGGTTTTTGCTCAGAAAGAGCTTATTGACTAATTCTACTTGTGACATGCCAAGATACATGCAGGAGTTGGTATATACTATTATGCATTAGGGTCTAAAATTCCAGCAAAGTGACATTTAAAATAAATGTTTTAAGAAAGAATTCAGGAAAACAATATGATAAAAAATTAATCTTCACATGTTTTATTTAGGAAACACTATAGCAATACTAAAATAGAATATTTTAATATTATACCTTCCCTTGAAAGACTGAAATATGATGTAAAAGCACTGAAGAATACACATAGTATTTTTCAGAGATAATAAGTACTGGTATACCTGTTTAATAGGCGATTCACCTAAAACAGTGACAATCAGTCAGCGTATGAATGAAAGATTTTCAAGATTTTTCCCAAAACATTAAAAAATACTCAAAACATTAATTTTTCTTGTTAATAATGTTTATATCACTAATATCACAGATCTAAAGGTAAGGGGATTCCAGTGAGCTTTCTGTAACTACATTCAGGTCTCTGCCCTGAAGAGTTTCCAAATAGTTAATATGACGGCAGTAATTTTGATACTAATTCCATTACTAGTTGGAGACGGGCTATGAGGAAAAAAAGGCAAGAAATAGAAACACTGAAGAAAAGTGGTGACAAAGGAAAAGAGGGTATGAGAAAATCTGGAGTGAAGCAAAGGTAACAGCAACTGTCAAAAAAGGGCCAACACTTAAGTTTTGTAGCTTTTTCAATATCCCTACAGTTTCTGCTTCTATAGATGCACCTAACAGCTGGATCCTCTGGCTGATTACTGCCTAAGAACATTGCTTTCACAGAAGCAGTCTGAAAAGCTTTTGCTTTTTACGTCCAACAGTGATAGCAGGTATTCTGCAGGAATGACAAAATGGGGCAAGAGAAGGGCATGATGTTAGAGAATGCTTGCAGAAGCACTGAATTGTCTGAACAAGGTCAGCTGTGATGTTGCAGCATTTCTAAAGAGACCCTGCCAATGCAATTCAGTTCCCTAATCTGACTACATACGTTGTTTTCCCTCCCTTCATTTTCTGATGTAAAGGGTTGTACAGCTCAAAACAGGAGTGTAAAACAGAGTGGTTATTTCAGCCATTGCGACAGATAAAATAGGTTCACCTATGGCTGGAATACTTCATTAGCCCTGAGTCAGACTTAGAGAAACAACCCCCCTGGAATCTAACTGTAGTTGAATACTGCTCATGCACAGCAGAGAAGAGCATTCCAGTGAAGGACTTCAAATACAGCCACACTTTGCTTTTTGGTATCCTCTTCCAGGTTGGCTTTTGGGACCCAGAAAGGAGTGATGAATGCAGAAGGCATGTCAAAATGGAAGCTAAACCACCCTAAACCTGCAGCCTACTCCAACCCTAGACCAAAGTACTGTGCAGATGAATTTACAGTTCACCAGGCTGAAGATGCAGAATGCTGAAGAATACTCAGCATTTATGGGAGCTCTGAATCTCTGCTCCCCTGCAACTTCATGTGTTTTATCTGCTTAAAAAACAGAAAAAATCATGGGAGCAAGGACTAGAATACAAGTTCTCCTTACCACCAAGGAAGTTCCTTAACAGTCAATATTTAGTTGCACTGCCACTGCTTGAAATCCAAGCACGCTGCAGACCTCTACACCATTTTGCTCCCTTGCGCACAATACTCTTCCCACTGGGTCAGATGATGGAAATACTCTCCCTCCTTCCCTGTAGTGACCTCACAGCTTCAGGTCTCATCACAGAGGAAAAACTGTGGCTGCCAGGGAGAACATGGCTATTTGTGGTGATCCTTGAGCATGAGGCAGAGTCCCTGGATGATGGGCTGGGACACAGCCTCTCTTCTGCTAGGGGACCCTTCACATACGTGGCAGACGTACCCATCTGGCTTACCCAGCATGTGCAGTCCTGGAAGGTCTTGGCAGTGGCAATGGTGCACTGGGAGGGGCTGTGACTGTACTACTTGTGTGTGAGATGGAAGGGGCAAGTAAGTGACTCGCAAAGAAGATATCTGTCCTACTTTTAGCTTCTGCTTTCCTCTGACTGTAGTTAGGGCATTCTGCCGGGAGGTAGGTGCAAGTGGTGAAGAGATTAAGTTGAGTCACCTTCAGCTTTGTTTTAAAAGAAAGTGGCAGGTGCTACTATGTTTTGTGGAGTCCAAAATTGTCAGTGTGTGTGTTAGCTCTGAGGATGCTCTGACAGCACCTGTGGGATCAAGCTCAAGCACAAATGCATCACTTCTGCCTGCTAATTAGGTTTACTGTTAAGCAAGGTGCTAAGCTCTTCTGCTTTGTCAAAACTAAGTTACAACTGTGTCACTGCAGATCTTGAACTTTCTGGCTTTTCAGAATTGCTGTTTTGGACATAGAGAAGTAAATGCTAAATTCAATTTTAGGTATGTTTGCCCCTTACTAAATCTGGCCTCCAGTTATGAAAGAGAAATCTATAAAGGGAGATATTAACACCTTGTATCTCCAAGTCCCAGCTGCCTATTAGTGCACAGTTCCAAAGACAAAGGTACAGAGGAAAAGTGAGTCTGTAGAGGCTAGCTATTTTGAGAACTCTAGTAAGTAACCTTGTTTTCTCCTTCGTTATTTGCTTTAGAATTTGCCTCTTAGAACTTGAGGTACATGACTTGAATGAGTTCTTTTTCAACTCACAACTTCAATGGAGTAAACAGATTTTACTCTCAATAACAGAGTTGTTTGAAACTAAACTCAGTTCCACAGTAACACTTTTGTGCACTGCAGTAAAGATGGGAATGCAATCAGGATGTGATTTTTAGGTCTACTCCCCTAACTTTTCTTGAACTCAGGGGAAGTTACATGAACAACTGTTTTATAAAAGTAAAAGAGGCACCTCATTGTCAAATAAGTAAACTTTATCTGGTAATTTTTTGACTGAGAAGACTTACAGTGACTTTTGTAACAGCCCAGAAGGAACATCTAGAACCAATCTAGTCCAACCCTCCTGTTCAAAGCAGTGCCAGCCAGAGCAAGTTACTAAAGTCCACGTCCAATTGAGTTCTGAGTATCTCCAAGGATGGAGACTCCACAACCTCTTGGGGCACCTGTTCCAATATCCCACCAACCCTGCAGTAAAAAAGGGGTTTTAAAAATGTTCAAATCAAATTTTCCATATTTCATTTTGTGCTTGTTGTCCTACCACTGGACACCACTGAGAAGAGCCTGGCTATATCTTCTCTGCACCGTCCCATCAGGTATTTTTTACACACATTGATAAGAATCCCCTTCCAAGACTTCTCTTCTCCAAGCTAAACAATCCTAGGTCTGTCAGCCTCTCCTTGTATGCCAGATGCTTGCACGCTCTTAATCATCTTCATGGCCACTGACTAGATTGGCTCCAGTATGTCCCTTTCTCTTTTCTACTAGTGAGCCCGGAACTGGACACGGTACTCCAGATATGGCCTCAACAGCGCTGAGTAGAAGAGAAGGATCAAGTCCTTCAACCTGCCGGCAACATTTCCTAATGCAGCACAGAAGGCTGTTGGCCCTCTTTGCCCCAAGGCACAGCGCTGGCACATGCTCAACTCAGTGTTCACCATAAACCCCCAGGCCCTTTTCTGCAAAGCTCCTTTCCAGTGGTTGGCCTCAAGCCTGGTGTATGGGTTTGTTCCCACTTAGATTCAGGACTTTGCAACACCAGTATGAACAACTGAGCATAACCACTTTCAAAGCTACGTTCACACAGATGTACATTGCCATGCACTCCTAAGCTCCTCACACAGTTTCATTTCATGCAAAAAAAAGCCAGTGTCAACACATATATCAGACTGCCACAGAGACACTGCCAGTTCTGGTTTCAGTGTGCCAAGTAATGCCATTATGTAAGCATATCAAGGGCCTGAGAATGTGAAAGGGACATTTACAAAAGTGTGTACATACTTGAACAGGCCTGTATTTTCAGATACAGTTCTGAGTTATCGTCCCATTTACATCCCAGAGTTAGTGTACTTCACCTAATAAGCCTGACTCTCAACTTCATGACTTCTAAAATATCACGTCTTTATCATCCCATAAAGCAGACCCCCTTCCAAAACAGAGATTTGCACTTTTTTTCCCCATCTGCTTATTGTTACAAGTATTTTTCCTTTCTTTTCTCTTGGAAAAAAATCATGCTGACTTATTTTCTTGCTGCTTTCTTTCCTCCAGTTTTGACCGTGACATCTGATACTGCAAGGGTGCACAACGTAATAAAACTGCAATGTTTAATTTCTGATAAATTAATACAGCAGAAAATGTACTGAAAGTACCAAACCTTACTCACTTCCTTCAGGAGACAGTTCACTAAAAATCACTACGAATTTTTAGTACAAGTGCGATAAGCAGGAATTGACCTCAAGTCCTGAGAAAACCAGCACTGAAAGAAGAGTTTACTTTCACTTGCATTCCTGAAAGAGCATCAACTAGAACTAGGATATTTCAATTTAAATTATTTTTATTTCTAATCTTTATTCCCTGAAAGCCACGATAGTGTTGGTAAGCTTAGCCATAAACCTGCTTTTTTACAAAATTTCACCTATTTCTACAAGGAAAATACTTAAGAGAGCAAATTAAGAAGAGGATGTAACAGCTATGAGTTGGAGATTGAATTTGAAATTTTATTTCTTAATAATATTTTCCTTTTTTTTGTAAATTGATTTTGTAACATTTTTAAACACACCACAGTGTAAAAGAAGTCATTGTTCATCCTCAGCATTTTCTAAGTAAAAGACCTTCATATTCAGACAAATCCTCAAATCTTCTGTGAGAACTCATATTTGTCAGATACAAAGTGTTCAGATGCAGCCTTTGGCTCAGGAAACCCCTAAACTACTAATTGCTGGGTAGTGGCAAGTATACGGGAGAAGGCATTGTTTTATCCACAACCTGTTTTTATACGCCTTTTTACGAAATCTCTGCTGCCAGTAGCTGTCAGGTTTGAGCTAGATGGGGTGATATGGTCTAATCCAGTACAGACTTCATAAGATTTTATGTTTCCTTGGTACCTCCTTATCTTTGTCACCATCTCCTTTACTTTTCTTCCTCTCAGCTTTTAAAATGTAGTGTGGCTTTCACTGAGCTGAATCTCATTTTGATGACATCAGTGTATACTTTTTCTACAGCTACAGCTGCAGTCCTCTCTTCTTGTTCATGTCACACCACTGTCCTACTCATATGTCCATCTAATATTCCAGAACTGATATGCCCATGATCAAAATTCTCTCCTCCTCATGACTTCTGTCCTGTTCAGTTCCTAATGCACTATCTCCACCTGAGCATCTTTCCGTTCCCACAGTTCCCAAATTTTCTTCCAAGGATGCCTTTCTCAGCTCTAGTGGATCTGTTCCTGTTTCTTTCCTTCCAAGTCTTTGTACCTTTCCTCTTTGTCACCATCCCTAGTCTTATACAACAGGTGAGTTAGGAAGGGAAATAGGTGCCTCTTCAAGCTGCCTGAATCAGGAGCACATTTAAAAGTGTCAAATCCTCACATATTCAAACAGAAAGCATAAAATGAAGCTGTCTGCTAATTTTCCATGGAAGAGATCTGCACAAACAAGATTAATGAACTTAATATTGTCCCAGACAGAGATGCCAACTTCTTGAAAGAAACTCAGAGTGCCCTGCAACAGCTCAGGTCACTTAGAGACTAACTGAACATTACTGATGACCTTAACTGATACATTGCTGATATGTAATGAAATTTTATAGTCTAGTAACATAATTGGCTAATTGCTATTATCCTCTCTGGGTGGGAAAACAATAGACTTTCTTTAACAAGCTTTGGAGGATGGAATTGCTTGTGTTACCCAGAAGTTTGCACCATGCAGTGCTGTGCATTTTGAACTAAAGCAGTGAACTAAACAAGCCTTCATCCCATCTGCTGATAGCCAGTGGTTTCTGAGCAATACACGACCCTCCTGACTGCTTAATACTGAGGATGATGTAACACATTCCTGTGCCTAAGTATTTTTCTTCCTGATACTTTTTCTCCTACCACACTAGGTTCCCATTCCAGATCCTATGCCATATGCACTACATCACACTTCCTGCTGAATTAAAGACTGAACCTCTGAGACTATTTATTACTGCTCTCCTCCTATTTCTTTTCTACACCGAATCCTTGCTGCACCTTCATCTCCCATCTTTCCTCACAGATACACCAAACAAGTTAAGTTGGCTCATATGGCTTTCCTCAGCTGTAGGAGGGTAGGGATGTAAACCACATCTTGTAAAATGTCTGTCGAACCAAACAAGTAATTGCCAGAGGGTTACTAACACCTACCAGTTGTTTATGCATAGCACGTTATTATCACAGTTATTTAAAACAGTTTTAGATTAGCTACGTGTCAATCTCACAGCAACTGCACAACCTTCAGGACATCTTTGTGTATATGACAGACTCCCAGCTGTGAAAGAATTACATAAAAACCCTCCATACTTCTCAATGAGTGTGTATCGATGATTTTCTTTATGGAAAAACAAACAAAAAAAAGATTTTAAAAAGCCAACTTAGGTCTTCCTATTCAGATACATTATTTTGGTTCTGCTATTAGTCTCTCTTGTGAGTATGAAAGTGCACAAGATCAACTTCATAACTGTTTGCTTCCACATTTTCAGTGCTACTGTGTTGAGGTAGTGTACAGTGATTAAAAAGAACTGTATCTTTTGGTTGGTTAATTGGTTGGGGTTTTTTTTAATTCTCACAGACTTTCGTAACTTAAAAGCATGTATTTTGTTTGAGGAATGAATTAGAGGTTGCAATATCAACTTTAGAGTCTTTGGACAAAATCACATCTGAAAATGTTGACAGTTCTACTAAAACAACCCACCAGTGTTTGCTTCTGTTTAGTTTGTCAGTGTAGTCTTCCCTCATACACTAAACCTAGGCCAGATTTCTCACACACATTAAAGTGATGAAAGAACTTCAGTGTGGATTAGGCAGAGCTGCAAAGAAAGAAAGCTTTTTTCCCAGTGGTACACAGTGATTTATGGTGGATAAGGCAGGTGCAGAAAATTCTGACAAACTGCAGTCAGAACGACACGACTCAGCAGGTACATGTGTTAATACAAATGCCCCTCTCACCATAATGTGAAGAACTCACAAACAATTAGACTTTGTGTAGACAGCACGACTTCCCACTTTGTAAGAGACGGGTATTTATCCCGGTTATGAGGCACAGTGTCAAGTATGTGATGATACATTCTGTCGCCATGGACAGGAATGTATATAATATAGTATCAAACAATAAATGAAAACACTGTATGCTGGCAAACCTTCAATCCTCATTTCAACACAAATAAGGATTTAAAATCATGCAGAATGTAAACACAAGTTTTCACAATAGTACTTGTACTGCCCCTTGCTTACGTAATTTACATGTAATGTTCTTTTTTGTCTAATTTTGTGAAGTCTCTGGTTGAGCTGAGCTAGTTGTCTCTAACTGTTCAGTTAGGTATACTGAATGGAGGACTGGTGAGAAAGCTATTGCTGTTTCACTCCTGAAAGGCAAGGCTTCTCCCTTGATCTTTTCAGTTGTCTAGTGATACGGAGTAAAATCCGGTTCATCTTACACAAAAGCACCCAGTGAACTCAGGAGGATACCGTGTTGGTAAGGGGAGCGGGATTTGACCCCAAAATTGCACTGTCATAAGGGTATGAGCGCTCTGTAGATTATGTGGTCATACATCTCTGTTCCTAAAACACAAACACAAGTTCTTGCTTTTGCTGATAGTTTCCATAATGTAGCATTTAGCAAAGATGTGCATATGAGTACAGCTTTAATTAAACTTAAGTAGACTCCTACCCAGAAATTGCTGCTAGTTTTTGATGAGCCTGATAGGCCATCTCACACCCTCGGGTTCGAGTTTTGTGCATTTCCGCATGCAGAGATGGACAGGTGACTGAGACATCCCCAATAGAAATTACCAGCTCCCGATACAGAGCCACCTGGGTATTGAACTCCTGGACAAGCTGAAAAACAAAGAGAATTTACTTACATAAGACATTTAACCACACCGAAAAAAAATCAAATTTTTAAAAAACATGCCAAGTCTAGGGCTTGTTCCTTCTGCTCCCAGTTTCATGGCATATAGGATCAATCGCCCAAGATTTAGTAAATGACTAAGGCCTCCATGGCAGTTGCCTCTTCTGTGAGCTATAAATGTTCGTTTGCAGGAAAGCAGTGTTTCTGCTTGTAATTTCTGGAAGCGTTTGAGTTACTGGTCTTAAATATTAAGCAGACAAAAGAAACCTGCTGTTTTACTAGTAGCATGAGGTTATTTTTTGCTGCCATAAAAGACAAAAATATCTCCAGGAATTATTGCCTTTGCTCCTCCTGCTTCCTGATTAACTGCAGATTTAGGGATTGGAATGCAGCGTTTGCATTTACACTGGTGATTTCACTAATTTATTTTGTAATGATTTCTGTTCTGTCACTGGCCTCTAACCCAGATTTCAGACTTAAAATTGGCCTGAAGCTATTGGCTGAGAAGATGTATGGGGTAGGCACTTTCCAGTTAGGATTCTAGAAAGCACTTTTTCAAATATGTGTGTGTGGGAAAAACAGACAAAGAAGTAAATAAACACTTCAGACTTTACAGATATCTAATATGCAGCAGATACACATGGATGCTATTTGATAAATGGGTAATGTTTACAGTGATGGAAAGATCATTATTGTTTAGTTCCACTGCTCATGTATGTGGGATTATATTTTAAGGAAACGAAGCATTTGCTGTCTTCTGAAAGAAAGTACATCAGACCATTTTCTGCACATGGTGGCGGGGGTGGAAGGGAGGGAGCAACAGAACGGAATATTTATTTATCCGTGTTTTGGTAATTTGACCTCAATTTCCAAACTACAGAAAACCAGACACGAGTAAGTGCTCGTAATTCTGCAGCCATCATTAGCACCAAGAGTACAACATACAAGTATGCTAAAAACCTGGATTCTATCAGATCTACCAAATTTTAAAGCCAAGCCTTCAAATTCTACTACTCAGAAAATAAAGGAGTCACCTCTCCTGCAGTACTACATTCTGACTCTTCATGCATCCCACTGTAATTACTCTGTATAACTAAGAACTAGTACCAGGACCTGTTTTTTGGCCATGCTTTCTTAAATGTCATTGTAAGAGTAGCAAACAGGTTTCTCTGATTCTGGAGCAGTAAAACAATCCCGATGCATTCCAGTACTTCTACACCCTCCCACCCTCGAACCCCAAACAAAATCACAAGCACACACCAAACAAAGCCCCAGGCACGATATATGCTAAATCTGGCTTCAGTTCTCTCATTGTGTGGCTTAAGACAATGCAATGGAGAGAAAAATACATTGTACCATGTTGTGTCACAGCGTAACTACTCTGCATTAAGGAAAGCAGAAACGTGTCTCCTCCTGCAACTGGTAACCAGTTGCGCCCCACACATTTTGCTTGCTCTCACCTGACATCCCCTGTCTAAACACGGGACACATTCAGCCCCCTCAGCATTGCCAAGGGAAACAAAACCACACCGGTGTTTCAGCATCAAGACAGAGAATACGAAAAAAACCCATTGGTTTCATCTCCCGAATCTTAGTTCATCTTGACAACCCATCGTAAAAGTAAATTGTACTTTACTTCTAATCAGTGAATTCTACAAAGCTAGCACTTCTGTTTAACTAACAGAACTGTGCTGTCGGGAACGAGAAGAGAGGCAGGACCCAGCAGGATCCACTTGTTGGGTGTATTTATAGAGCTACTGTGGCAGCTTTTGTTCCTGGGTGCGCTGGGAGTTGCTCCCGATTTTGAAGTATCAGCGTGGCTATCTGGCAGCACAACTTGCAGTATTGGAGAAAAAACCTGCCAGAATCCAGCAGAGCAGAAGCAGCCTGTACATTTCCAGCACCACTGGCCAGGGCTTTGGCAAGATTTGGATTTTTCAAGCAAAGTAGCAGCAACTTCACTTGTTTTCTGTTTCTGCCATTGGTTAGAGGGGTGATTTTGGGGCCCAGTGTCCAGCTGGCTGTAGCTCAAGCAGGCAGCTAATGGGGTACACGGCGCTGGTTTGGAGGGAAGTGCCAGGATCCAAGCATTCTGAACACGAATGGAGAAAAATCTCATAGTGTAACGCGACGGTCCAAAAATAACCTGGACGCAGGGGCTTGATTGCAGGCTTTTAAACTGCAGCCAGCTACTCTGAGGAAACTGGGGACAGGTACCGCGCAGGTCGGAGACAGAATTCCAGGGCCTTCGACTCCCAGCCCCGTTTCAGCAGGATTTGCGGGCAGAAGCGTGGCTGCCGCACAAGGCAGCGAGCGTGGAGTGCCGCGATGCAGCGGGGGGCAGCGATTCACCCACCGAGGCTTCGGCGAGCGCAACTCTGGGGGCAGATTGGGCCGGATCTAGCACAAAAAGCAACTCCGGCTCGGGGGGGAGGGAGAGACGAACGCGAAGGCGAGCGCGGCTGCGGTACCCACCATCTTGCAGTCGTCCAGGGTTCTCTGGGTCTGGCAGGCGCCCTCGGAGCCGCTGCCCCGCCGCTCACCGCCGCGGCCGTGAGGAGAGGTCCTGCTGCCGGGGAAGACGGAGGCGGCGGAGCGGGGGCGCTTCCTGCGCCCGCTCGGTGCAGAGCTCATGCACACGCATCCGCCGCGCGGAGCCGCCCGCCGTGCGGGGCCCCGCGGGCGCGGGCAGCGCCT
>Ga0065711_1029087_pt1 | contig 37713 bp, 14 predicted proteins | sample Hoacrofraction12_FD_59098 | JGI IMG/M metagenome (GOLD analysis project Ga0065711, IMG submission 59098) | Hoatzin crop microbial communities from Cojedes, Venezuela - Epithelial fraction 12 v2 (version 2) | ecosystem: Host-associated > Birds > Digestive system > Esophagus > Crop | place...
CCCGCCTGGACAAGATCCTGTGCAGCCTACTGTAGGTGACCCTGCTTCGGCAGGGGGGTTGGACTAGATGACCCACAGAGGTCCTTTCCAACCCCTACTATTCTGTGATTCTGTGATTCTGTAATATAGAATACTCTCTTGGACTGGGAACAGTCACGGCCAGTGTCACAAATTCTGTTTAGAAAAAAAATTATGCTTTCCATTGGGCACACAGAAAGGGCTTCAGTTTGGAGTTTATATTTTAGAAGCTTACATCACTTCTTAGCACTCACTTAAATTTTCATTTCCTGTACTTACTATGAAGCCTAGGGAAGGGGAAAAACCTTCAAAGGATGTGGAAATAAGTTTTGAAGTTATTTCTAAAACATGCAGAGCTGTTGTTTTAAGATGTGGAAAAACCTTAGGTATATTTTTGGGACAAGAAATTAAATAAAGGATTTTTAAAAATTATCTTTTTTCATATTTATGCTTAGATTCAAAGTCAGTGGTAAGTTTTCCTTTAACCCTGGTATGCATCTAAGCCCTTGCAAATGGCTATTTACTATTATTAAAGACAAAAAGGGTGGCAAAAATTTGCTTTCTATTTAACTTCTGCTGAACAGTCAGAATTATCCTAATGTCACAAACAAGAGAGTTAGCACACAGAAAAAAAAACATTGAGAGAAGATGGTAATTATTCAATTATCAATTTTCATACAATTTAATAATCAGATGTTACACCCAGAATAAGGTCGTTTTGTAACCTGCTGTAAAAATCTGGGATCTGAGAAATACTTAACCATGTAAGTAGCTCCATTTTTTCCAAGGAGGGCATAAATACAGATGAAGTTGCATAAGCTAGCTGTAAAAAATGTCTTGATCCTGTTTTTTTTTTCCTACTTTCTGTTGAATGTTTTGAACTTAATCAGTACATCTCAAGGGGAGCTTTGGTGTAAAAGGAGTGCAGTTTGACCCCTGTAGCTGTAGAAAGTAAGAGTCAGTGATCTCCATTAGACTGTGTATCCCGCTGGGTAGTATCAGTTGCCCTTTTGTTATTGTAAGCTCATTCTCTGACTTTTACTGTTTAGATAAATATATTGAAGCTAAAGAGTTAATGACAAATTCAGGAAGTCTTGACTTAATGGTGATGAAGTGAGACACATTTTGTGCCATTCAATGTACACAATTTATAACCCTGTTTGATTACCGCAGCATGTCCTCCGCCTATAAGGATTGCACCCGGGGGACTAGTCAACTTATTAATTCATCACTTGCCGCCTTTTATGGTTGCAATACCCCTTTATGGCGTACAAGCAGAGAGATCTAGTAATCCGAAGGCTGCCAGCTGACTGGTTCCACTCTAGCTGACCCTTTGTCTGCAGGCACAGTGTTGATAACTTTGCTTGGGGTTCCTTTTTCTCGGAGGCTGCATTACCCTCCTGCCTTTTGTCTTGCGGTGGGAACAAGCAGCCGCAGTTACCGTGACTTCCAGGGAGGAACGGCCTTCCACAAGTTAACCTGTGGCTTTTTTAAAGTGACTTTTGATTTATCTGTCACCTGATCCATCAGCAATGAATAATTTTCATGGAAGGTGCACTTTAATTACCTTCCCATTTGACTAGCATTATCATGCCCTATCTAGGTAATTAATCTCACAAAGTATCCAATTTCAGTCTTTATTGCTGGCAGGCAGGCCTTCTGAATTATATGTGCTTGAATGGGCATTGGGTCTGTTGTTAAACGAAATAGGCCATGAAACAAATTTTGGGTCCCTCTTTTTTTGTCCTTTTTTTTTTTTTAACATATCTGTAAGGATGTTGTGGTCTAGTTGCTTTGGTTGACATAGAAGAGATTTGAACAAAGTAACGCAGGAAAGAGCGCTGCTAGAAAATGGTGGCTGATAAAGAAATAATTAAAATAGCACAGATCATAAAAGTCAATCAGTCTCTGAAGAAATAGTTACTAGGCTGTGAAACTAGGTATGGAAAATAATTTTTTTTGTCTTGAACAATGTATATGTTTTACAGGATGAACGCTGTATGCTGCAGAGTTACTTTGTAGAGCTGGTGCCTTCGGAGGTTAAAGAGTAGTAAGGGCTTTGCATTTAGGGTTTTGCAATTGTATTCAGCTTTGTGTTTCATTGCTCTGTGGGTGAAAGATAGACCATTAAAAATCTACTGTTGAATAAGCAGATTAAATAACATGGTAATAAATTTTTAGGAGAGGTTATTCTTTTTTCTTATGCCTGTCTCATTAAAAATGGTGAAGGGTTAAGTTATTTGTAAAGCTGAACAAAAATGCTGTATCAGTGAGTAAAAATAAATAATAACATAGTGACAGTCCTTCATTCAGTTGCCTACACTTTAGACACACTATGTCTATTTTGGAAATTCCTTCATAGTTTTTCTGAAAGCATTTTTTCTTCTCTTGTTTCCTCTCAATTCCCTTCCTATTTCCCAAAGAATAATTTTAACAAATTAAATTTTACGAAGGCTTTGACAGAAACCTCTTACATCAGATACAGCTGAGAATTCTTTGAGAATTTTCACAAGTCCATTTCCTGGAAATAAATTTACTCAGTTTATCACTGAAGCTGATAAGAACGTGTGTATTAAGATTTGTGTTTTGAGTACAGAACAGATTTGGTAGGTTAGAAAAAGCTTTTTAAAAAGAATTAAGATAGTATGAAGATTTGTGGAGGAAGTTATGAAATCTTAAGGTTACAGGATTTTTCATTGTTGTCATCACTTTTAAGTTAGCCAAAGCAGGCTGTTTGATACCCTTAACTAAAAATTCTTGAAATAAGCAGATAGTTTTACAAAGGCACAGTTGAACTCGTAACACTGTTTTTTCTTTGATGTTTGAAGGACTTCTTTAATATCAAAATTTGATTATCTGCCAGGAGATTATTTTCTTATTTAATGGAGGTCCTTTTTTTTTTTTTTTGATCAGAAGTTCTCTATACATAAGAAAATTTAATATAATTTTGGATGATGTTTAGAATAGTTTTAAGGGAAAAAATTTGAAAATATTTAACTGGATAAAAAGTGGAGGCAACTGTGCTTAACCATGTAATTCTCACTTCTGCCACTTTGAACTTCAGAAAATAAGAACAATAAACAGCACGGAGATTGATCCTGGAATGCAGAATCTTTCATCTTTAGGTCACCAATTCAAATTCAGTCAACCCAAGCAGTGACCAAAAATTGTTACCATGTGAAAATTGTTTGTGAACTGTGTGGAATTTAAATTATGACCTCAGTTCATTTTCTTTTTCATAAACATCATCATAAGCAGTGTGTTTGGCAGTCAACCAAAAGAGAAGGTAAGATTAAAGGAGCGTGACCTAGTAAACTTTTCACTCCTGGTCATGATCCCTTCAGGTGAAGGTAGTAGCTGGAGTATTTTAGGTCGCTGGTGTGAATTGTACTTATTCTCTGGATAACTTTTGTAGTTTTTTTTCTTGAAATATCATGTTTTAATTAATTTGAATCTTTAGAGGCAGATACTGACCAGATGTGTTATACTGCCAGTCTCATGGATGCTCCTGCAGCTTGAATTAAATTCCAACCAAAACCATTCGTTGAATATAAAAAGAAAACAATTGACTTCTTTTTCTTTTTAAGCAGCCTTAGCAAATGATAAACTGATCTCTTCAGTTTTGTTCACAGTTTGCCAGGAAACAGCATATTTCGGTACTTATCGAAAGGCTCCCACCATGTATTCAGGTGCCTGTTTTCAGTCACAGGAATACAAAAAGCCTTGGAAAAAACCTGTAAATGACTTTATTAAAGTATGGTCATTTGCAGAGCATGAAGGATTTTTTTGCCAGCTGCTAAGCTGCTGAGCTTTAGCTTTGCTGCTGACTTTGAAGAGAAATGTAGTGTTTGGTTTGAAAAAGTATTTGTGTTCCTAAGTTTCACAGCTGATGTTAAAACATGTTACAGGGTGCTTAATTAAGCTTTCTCAAAGTCTGTTGCTTCAACAACTTTCTTTAGAATGGTGACAGAGCAAAAAGATGTAAAAAATAGCCATTTTGAAAGGTCATTTAAGGTACTGTACAGCAGCTCTTGTCTGTTGAGAAGAGAATGGTCTACTGGTTCAGGCACTGGACTGAGGCTCTGGAGATCCATGATAAATTACATAGTCATTCCCATAGGCATCTTGTGTTACTTTGGATAAATGACTTAATCTCTCCATGACGCTGTTCTTCATGAGAAGAATGAGGATAATAGGACTTCCTTGCATCAAAGGAGCATTTTGAAGAAAATTCCATTAGTGACTGTGAGGCGTTTAGATACCATTTTGCTAGTGGCTATATAAGTACTAAGATAGGTTAAAGTTATCTATCTTCCTGTGGGTTTTTTATTTTGCTTTTGTTGTTGAAATTTATAATAGAATTAAGCCCCTTTTTTCATGTTAATCTAGAGCTGTTGGTCTCCTTTGTTCAGTAATGGTGAAATTCTTCTTGACTGAAATTCCTGTAAACAGCCCTTAACAAACTTTTTTATCACACTGTATTTTCTCTGAGAACTGTAATGCAAGAGAGATTGTAAACAGGACTAGCCCAGCATTTTAAGAAAGCTTGGGTCTCCTGCACCTCTGTTGGATGCACTGCGTAACTGCCAGTGTGGCATATGAAAGAGAAACAAATCTCGCCAGGAAACTCAAAGTCCTCAGACAGTGAGCAGGTAGCAGGGTTAGTCCTTAAGGATGTTTTAATAATACATTTGCTTATTAAAAAAAAATCCTGATATTGTGACCTTTCTGAAATAGTTTGTTCTTGCTGGAACTTTGCTTTTAATCACTAATCATTATGAGATTTTTTTGGCAACCTAACCCTTGCGAATCTTTCTGCAGTGCTCTAAGTAAGTCTCCCATGGGACAAAAGCAGGTATTTAATATAGCAGTTTTTAAACTGTGACATTGGTGCATTCCTCCATTCCCCAATTTCACCTGGGATGATCTGGTTCTTGTTGCAGTTAATAAGCTATTCACCCACTCTAATATAACAAGATTGGTCACATTAAAGTGCTTTTTCATAGCTTATGTTTCTTCTCACCCCACTACTCCAAATCAAAGGAATAATTTTATGGAGACCAGTACCCTTACTCTTTATCTTTTGTGTGAAAAGATCTTAGGTTTGCTTTATATTGGAAGAGTTCCAAAACTTAGGTGTCACCTGTCTGCCACATTACAACATCATTAAAGCTCAGGAGGTTTTTCAGACATATGGGCATAAGATTTTTAGCTTCTGTTCTAATGGCTCCAGGGTAGGCAATTTTAAATCTGATGATCTTCTAAGATCACACAAAAGTAGATGTAAAGAACAACAGAGAATACTAAACTTTGGGGACCTATTTTGTTAGTTTTATTTTGATTTGAAATATAAAGTAATTTATACTCCAGAAATAAAACCACAGACCTTCAGCAAATTCAAACTATTAATAAGGAGGTAATCACAGGGTAAGTTTTAGCTACAAACACTGAGGACAATTTTCTACAGCTCCAGATGATGGTGAGCAAAGGTAGAACCATCAAGCCTTGGCCCCCTGGTTCCCCTTCCACACTTTCTCAAAGCCACTGTCCTGCCTCATATATCTGCAGTGGGATGCTGTGATCGTTTTGCCACCTTGTTGCTTCACGTTACATTTAGTTGACCCAACCATAATGGAAGAGAGAAGCTCAAATACTCAGCTGAAGCTTCAAGAGTGCAACCTTTCTGGGTCCTGTGATGAAAGAACTGCCACTCAGTGGAATAGTCCCCTGTTCTGGCCAAACACTACCATTCTCCTTTTCTTCACAGTTGAGTAACTTAAATGATTCTCACTAGGGGAAACGGGGATCTTCAGAAAGCTGTTTCTTTATTCATCTTGATTTTTAAAACTTTGTCTACAAGACTGAAGGGAAGGTAAAATGTGTACTACTGAAGAAATAAGTCAACTAATAAACTAATTTAAAAGCATCCTTTAGATTCTTGTTGAGGTGAAAGAAATTTCAGGCATTTGGACAACGGATGAATAACATCTATGATATAGCTGGGCTTGTAATGATACAACCTGAAATGTGTATTAAGAATAGATAAAGCCTTGAATAGATAAAGCAAATGAATGCCTTGTCTACATTCCAGGGGTTTATAGAAAACTTTGCAATGTCCTAGCACCACGGGAATAAGGAGTACTTGCGTGTAAATGTCCTAACCTGAAGTTTCACTGGTGTTTCTCTCGTCCTCTTTCCTTTCCCTACTTAAGTCCCTCTGCTTGTCCCTTCTCTTTCTCTTCTTTCTTGTCTCAGTAACAGCAATGTTCTGTGAAATAACAGTGCATTGCTAGTGTCCTCACATTTTACAATTGCTTTAGTTATTAATATCACTCAGCAGTTGAAACATCACAGTCCACTTACAGATCAAATTCCAAAGGTTTTCAAAATTACTGTTATTGCAGTTGTAAATGAGGGTTTTAGCTGGCACCTCTATCAATTAATATAGTTCATGTTCTTGTAAAGCAGTTAGGATTTATACAAAATAAAGAGTTACATCTTCCTCACGGTTTTTGAGACACAGAAAATAGAACTTACCAGTCCAGTAAATACCACATTTTCTAAAATTTTTACTACCGTAGTGAGAAAAGCCATTATTTTTTAAAAAGATGACAGGAATTGTGGCCTCTTTATCTTTTCCTGTGCAGCACAAAAATTTATTCAGTTTAATGGAATGCCATAATGCACTCCTAAACTGTCAGATTTCTAAATATGAGCCATACATCATGACAATGCAGAACAATGTATTTTGTACCAAAGCAGCTCTATTAGAGAAGGTGAAAATATGTTAATCCTACCTCGATCATCAGGGACCTATATGAATTTGCATTACTCTTTTAACCTTGAATTGAATAGGTGACATCAGTTTTGAATTTTTTAAGAAAAATCTGTTTAACTACAAACTATACAAAAATGACTACATCATTAGTAATTACTACATCGGTAATTATTATTTGTGCGTATGCAAAATATTAAAAATCTCAGAGTCTTTTATTACACCCTTTAAATATTTTTCCCAGGGGAATTCTCTGAGGGTTTAAATATTTTACTTTTAATTTGTATCCATGTTGAGTTAGGATTCAGTTTGTATTATTGTACTTTATAAAGTCTGGATGCAAAACTGCTCACAGTTTCTGTTGCCCACAGATTGCACTGAAATGCAGGCTAGCGTTGGAAAATCTGGCTACAGATACATTGTATATATTTATCAATTGTTGTATTGAGTTGTCTCAAATGCAATTTCATGGTAGGAACACCTGAAATTACCATTCTAAATTATATTTTAACCTTTCAGGAAATGATCCAGTTAGGTGACCAGTGCTAACTGTATTGTTAAATCCATTTTGGGAGAGGGGTGTCAAGAAAACAAAAAAAAAGTGGTAAGTAAGGTGACTACAGGTGTTACAGTGGATAAAATACTTAATTTTTTACTGGAATTTATAAATTTGAAGTACTACCAGACAGATTTCGTGATGCAAAATATGAAAGTAGTTAGATTTTGGCACCTGGTTGTGAATTAAATAAAATCTGCTCTTTTGTCCTCATCACATGAAACATCTTAGGGAATTTAGATATGGGGGTTTTTTTGCTTGTTTTTGTCATGAACATACATATAACAGAAAAGGTCATGATAAATATGGCTGTGGTACAAATTTAATATAGTGTAATATCTGCAGAGATTAACTGCGATAAAAAATGAAACAGAAGAGGCTCAGACTCCTATAAGAGTTGAAAGAGAATTCTTCACTTTTGTGGCATTAGGTGCTGTATTGCTGTTATTGCTTTGTTGTCTTCAATGTATGTTAAAAAAATAAAAAACAGTTTAAAACTAGAAGCTTGGTAATGGCTGTATGATTAATGACAATGAACTGTAGATAAATTTTAAAAATAGGCATGAAACCATTTATGCTTTAGATTTAGTTTTAAAAAAATTAGGTTTGGTTTCTTTTTAAGAAGTGTGAAGTTATTTATATTTTAGATTTTAACAGATTTATTTGCTTCTGAAAAGTCCAAGAGTAGCCACTTGGAAAATAAAACTTCAATATGAATAAAATTGTCTTCAGTATGAGTACAACACGGACTCCATCAAAGATGACCCTCAATGTATTTCTTCAGCACCATGATCACATGTGAGCCTGGAGAAACCTCAAACAGGTAGTTTAATTATACATTAAAAAGCACTGATTAGCTCCATTATAGAGGTGAAAAAGAAAAGATACAAAGTTCTTGAAAGGACCTGGGTGCTGAGTGCTGGATCCTGTATTCATAATCCAGACACCAGTGTTAAAACAGCAAGTGAACAGTTTCCCCTTATTCTCGACTGTGGTTCCACAGATCTCCTGTAAAGGAAATGATGGGATACTGTGGTTTTGAGCATAAAGAAAGCAGGAAGATTTTATTATTACCCCATTATTAGAAGGGATCAAGAATAGTATGAAATTTCACCCTCTGCTTGTAGAAAGTCAGGTGCATCAGGAGAAGAGTTCAGGAGAAAAGTGCTGGAAGAAAAGCTGTTGGACCTGCTTAGCTGAAAACACAGCTCCTTTCCTTCTGCCTTTTAATTTGGCACAGGAGTATATATGGGATTGAGAGCCAGAAAACCTGTCCAGAGGTGAGTGTGCCAGTATTCACGATTTTTTTTTGAGAAAAGAACAGGCTCAGCCTTCTGTTAAGATGGAGTGCTATGGGTCAGAAATGCTGCTCCAGTGTTATTCTTTTACCTGTGAAATGAAAAAGTCAGGTTCAGTTCCCTCCTTTAACTGGTGAGTTTAACTGTGCTTCTTCCATTTCTCCAGGAATATGGTAATTTTTAGGCCACAGGGTCATGTTTTTGTATAGTGCCTAATTTTCTTCCTCTCCTGTTGCCTTTCTTTCACTTGGCAGAGATTCATCAAGAAAGCGACAGACTCCTTACTGTCGCATATTTCTCTAGTATTCAGAAATACACTGGGAGGGAATGTCAGGAAAAACTCACAAATGAAATGCCAACTTAATGGAATGACTAGTACTAATGTGAAAAGAAATGGCTGATTTTGTAATGGGAGATATTTAGGCTGGTAACTGGAAGTTTTCTAGCCATCAGATCAGTGAGATTCTGGAGCAGCCTTCTGATGGCAGGAATGGGAGACTTAATCTGATTTTAAGACAGAGCTTGTTCATTCTTTTGGAAGGAATGACATCATGTGGTTGCCTGAGATGTCAGATTACTGGACACAGTGATCCCAAAGTACCTTTCCACTCCTACCTTATAAAGAAAATACCTTATATTTTGTTATGTTCTCTGGTTTCTCAGAAACATTTCACCTGTAATTTGATGGTAGTATTTTTTATTGCTAAAGAGAGGTTGGACATAGAAAAGAAAAATCTTTGTTGAGATTGCAGAACTCTGGTAATTGATATGTGAACTGGAGATGATGAAATAGCTGCATGTAGAGTAAGAAACAAGGAGGACACTGTTCCCATCAAAATGGCTGGAAGGGATGTATAAACAATCATGGCAGTTTGTATAGCTGTTTTAATATTGATGTCAAGACTGATAAAGCATAGAGTGTTTTTTTATTGGATAGTGTAAATTTAGAAGGCAAGCAAAGACTTATCCCCAGTTTGTTTACTTTGAAATGAATGTTGCATTTGTTAACCTTTTAGGATCTGTAAATTCTGCATCACTGATACTAAAAATACATTTGACTCTATTCTGATCTCACTATTTTTTAATCAAAACACTTTTTTTGTAAGGTGTGGGAGTACAAATCATGTTGTAGTCCGTAAAAGGAGCACTCCAAACTATTGGTACTACAGCTAAATGAATTTGAGTCAGATTTTTTTTGAAAAAAATTTATATTATGCCATCAATGGTTCAAACCTAGAAGACAAATTTTTTATCCTTTATAGTAACTGAATCTTATGATGTGTTTTAAACAAGTTTTGCCTTACTTTGTGTTGCATAAAAACTAGATGCTAAAAGGCTTTTCTGCTACAGATAATAATAGTATAGTCTTATGTAGTGTCAAAGTTTAAAAGACTCTTTGGAAGATTGTGTTTATCCTAGTTTTGTATATGTTACATATCTAACATCCGAAAAGCTTCTGCTTTCATATGTTGTGCTGCTAATGACTCAGCACCTTAGGGGCGGTGAAACAAGAAATATGTCATTCATAATCAAGGTGCTAAAATGAAGTTTTGAATCCCATTATAAGGGGGTACTTTGCAACAGGTCGTTAACTTGCTGCATGGCATGAAACCCCAGGAGAAGCATCTTTAAAGTTACAGATTATAAGTAATGACATAATTGCCTGATTATGTAGAAATATGACCAAGGTCTGAAAGTGTGGTTTCTCTGAATGCTTCAGGTGCTGGATGCCCACTGACTAATGACCGTGGCCTGATTTTCAGCAGTGATTACTGTGGGGAACTGTTGCTTTCAAAGGCTCAGGAAGGGAGATGTGGCGATAGGACACAAGTTCATCTTGCACTGAGTTGATCAGTCAGGATTCAGGGACACAATAAAGCAGACACCTTCCAGGTTCCTTGGCAGGAGTATTTACTGCATAATTGAAGTGCCGCTGGACTTGTAGGCAATTAGCATCTCTGAAAATCATGATGTGTTACAAAAACAAATGAACTGAAAAGTAGAGGTTATTCCTGAAAAATTTGGGCACTGGTATGAATTGCTTACGTACGTCTTTTTTTTATTATATATCATTATTTGAAGCTTAGATAGAAAAGAAAATGGATTTCTTCATTGCTGATAATAGTTAATTTATCAAAAAAGTAGAGCTCTGTAAGGAATTGCTTTTTAAAACTTTGTGGGTTTTCAATCCATTTTTCTTCCTTTAACAGATTGATGTGTCATTCTTGAAAGATCAGCAAAATTCCACAAAGACATAGTAGTTTTTATACAGCTTTTGAACATCATAAAATTGATTCTTTTTTATTTGTGAGTGTGTACATTTATATGGGTTTTAATAACCTTTGTTCGTCTAATTACCACTCTTGTTTAACCTTAAAGTAACAACATAGAAAACATCCAGGAAATATTCTGCAGTGTTTTGTTCACTGTGTATTGTAATTTAGTTTGTTAGTTAGTTGTCAAGGTTGAATTATATGAAGATTTAACTCATGGTCACTGTCCTTTAAACCGTTTCTCTCCATCTGTCACAATGTATAGGGTTATACTGGGGAGTATTATTTCTTGAATGGGATACCTGCAGTGAGAATTCAGATGTTGAAAGACGTGCTAAGGATGATTCAGAAGACAGTTCTTTCTCACTGTATTATACCAAACTCATTGGCCCTTGTGGGAAAAAGAATTATGCAGTTGGATTTGTTGCTTTTCAAATGAAATAAAATACCTGAAGTCCTGTCAGTTGTAGCCTTGGCACAATATGCAGGAGGAGAAGTGTTGACCTCAGTGTGCTGAGCAAATTCCAGTTTGAGTAATTATGTGTCACGTCCCTGTCATTCCCCCTATAGCTTCCGCTGGATTAGCTGTTCATTTCCTGTCCTAAACCTTTGTGTAGCATTTCCATGTGCTCTGTAACAGTTTCCACATTTCACCCTAGAGCTAACTGTAACCATCTTTCTTTTTCTGTCCCCACACACAGACACAGAATAATTGTGATACTCTTTACAGGGTCAGAGAGAAGCTAGCCAAAGTCCAACTGCATTAACTAAATAAAGATAAAATTCTAAATCCAGCACAATCTGAATTTGAACCAGGACATGAAATGGCCTTAGTAACATATGTAATAGGTAATATGCTCCTGTCAGTGGAGAGAGGACAGACATCTATTCTCATCACTTTAGACATATCTGAATCATTTAACACAGTTGATCATGAGACAGTACTTTCTTACTTGAGAGAGGCAGCAGGCTCCAAAGTAATACACTAAAATGGTTGGCATTCTTCCCAGACAAACACAGCCAACAAGCAGTCAGGGCAGACTGCCTTTCTGTTCTTCATTCTGGTGTCCTTCAAGAATCAGGTTTATTGCTAGGTCTTTTTGGCATCTATACTCAGCTGCTGCGTGAACAGGTCAGATGGTATGCTCAAGAAATGTGCAGATCATATACATTTGTTTTTCTACTCTGAGTCCTGTAACCTTTCCAGTTTCACTGTAGTGGCAACTGATTGCAAGAAAACAGCAGAGAGATGAAGAATAGTTGGTAGAAACTAAACGCAAATGAAGCAGAGGTGGTACTAGCAAGAAGAAAATGATGACAGTGAGTTTCCAGGCCTGGTATAGTAGCTTCTAGTGAAAGTTATACACTGGTTTTTGATCAGCGCGTTCAATAATTTAAGAGTATTCAATGTCAACACTAAAGCTGCCACAGAGTGACATCTGATAAATACAACTATCCATCTTTCCTCTTTGGGTACGAAAGTCTACGTCATCCGGCTGGATGCTGGACTGGTTGCAGTTATTCGTACATTTACTTCTTCTCCCATGGAAGATAGCAACAGAGTATATCTGAGCATAAAGCTCTTAACTGCAGCAACTCATACTACCATGAGCACATGAGACTGTCTTACACTGGCTTTTCAGAGAATTGAGCTTAACTGCAGTCTCCACTCTTATCTGCAAGACTCTTTGGCCCGGGCCCAGATATCTAAAAGTCTATCCAAGCCCCAGTGCTTCATAGCTTCGCTGTGGGAAGTTGTCCAGATTTCTCCATAGTAAATATAAGGCTTATCTGTAGGAGAGAGCATACAGCAGTGCAGTTTGCATCAAAGTGTATGAATTAATTCCCAAGGAATCTGATGATTATTGAGATAATGCCTTATTTCTCTGTGTGATGCAAATTTCTTGGATTTGCCTCTATCTTGATACAGTTATACAGAAACAGCCATAGTGGAACAAAAAGGCACTTTCCAGTGTAGATGTTCAGTTTCTATTTCCTGTACTCATTGAGAAAGGATGAAAAGTATATATTCTATTTATATGCTTCTGTGTTTGTAAAGATCCCTAGCTTTGTAAACCAATACAGCTCACAGAACTATAGTGAATATATGCCAAATTATAACAGATTAATATATAGACGGGGAATCATTATTAAAAGAACTTGCTGGGCTATATGGCTGATAAGATTTTCTTCTAAAGAAGCTGCTAGACTATTTGTTCTGTTGTAAATCAGAGACGTTGATAACAATGCAATATCTACAGTGAAGCTAAATACTAAAATAATGAAATAATTGTTATGACATATGATTTTTTTTTTTTTTTAATATTACTCCTTGTTAGCCAGTAGCCAGAGATACCGGCTACTGAACAATAGAAAACTCAATTTATTTATCTACAGTTCTGGATATTGATCTTATTTTTTAAATTCTCCATAATTTTATGTATTTAACATAACATACTCCACTCTGTTGTTCTCTGACAGTACTTCTTTTGGAGAACTTCAAAATACAGAAGAGAGTAAACTGAGTTTATGTGCCTCTGCACATAACTTCATAATATTTGGCTTATTTCTGGAACTCATGTTTCACGATTTGATTTATTACTGAGATTCTTTGTAATGTTTTCTGACTCAAAGTGAAGGGAAAGAAGAGCAGATGTTTATTTTTCACAGTTTAATTGTATTAACTTGTTAGATACAACAGCACGAAGTATTAGATTGGAACGTGTTCATTAGTAAGAACTGTTAGGTGATACATTTATTCAATATGATATAATTTATTTTTCTAGCCCAAACTCCTTTTCTGCTGATACATTTGTATTCATGCAGATAGACAAGCCATTGCTGAGTGAACCAGAAAGGATAAAATGTACAAAACTTTATGCAGAATTTTGATACCTTTCTCATGACAGTTTTAATTTGTGCCATTTAATTTCAGCAGTTGGAAAAAATTTCTGGGTTTCCCACATACTACACTTTGGTAGTGAGTATAAACTCAGAATGAAATAATGAGAAAGTTGTATCAAAAAGACTCAGAAGTCTCTGATGTGGAGTCTAAACTGTTGATTGCTTGCCACATCTACTTAAAGCAAATTCCTGGGTGACATTTTTTTAATTAGAAGAAATTATTAGATGTAACAAGATATTTTCTTTCATTTTTATAAGGAAAATATATAACAGAATAGAAGGAGATGTAATATCCAAAAAGTGATTTAACTTTCTAAAACAGAAATGTACTCAATTGTCGAGGAGTACTTTGGAACTAAATGGATCTGATGTCTCTTTAGGATGAAAATTTTGTCATTACTCCATTCACTTCAATAAAATTACTCTGGGCTTTCATGAACGTAAGTTACAGAAGCATCATACCTTTTCATCCCTCTTGAGGTCCCACTAGGATGTCTTTGAATTTTAGACAAGGGTATAGTCTATTCATCCATTATTTTACTGTTTTCTTACTTCTTATGTCACTGCAACTGCTTAAAGGTCAACTGCTTAAATGGGGTGGGGAGCTGTTCTGTTTTTGCTTTTAAGATGACACTGTACAAAACAAATGCCAGCCTTGAATCAGCAGAGGTCTTTCAAGTTAAATAGACTTGTATCCGTTATTTTAAAAGTGTTCTTCACGAAGTTGTAAGATTATCGCAGGACTCTGGCATGTGCACTTGAGGACTCTCTAGAAGGAGTAATTTACAGGCCCTAGCAGGTATAGCAGCAAAAAATGCTTGAGATTCTTGTGGCTAGGGTTAGTCTTATCATTCTGCTCAGCCATTGTGCTATCCCTGTTTCAAAACAGCCGCTCAGGCTTTCATGGTGACAGAACTGGGGCTGCCCCACACCTTCTGTCGGGTTCTCAGCAGGGAAGTGGAAAGTGAAAAGCACTTGATTAGTGCAATTCAAACCTTGGTCCTTGTACAGATTTGGTATGTTAGGGTTATTGCCCTAGCACAGTGGCAAGTACTGGTGCTAGGGCCCTGTCATTGCCACGCTGAACTTTCTAACATGATTTTGACAGTTTAAGCAAGAGCCATCTTCACAACGTTGCTTTGTTTTTTTCTTGAGGAGTTTTATTTCTTTGCTCAAGAAGATCTGACTGTTCAAAAGCAAAAAGAAGAGATTAACAGTAGTGAGCTAGACCTCTATTTGATATAAAGGCACGTACTCAGCAATCACCTCAGAGTGTGTTGCACACGTGGAAGTCAATTCAGACTAGTAGAACGTCTAAGATTCTGGTAGGATGCTGGCTTCACTGCTCCTCCAGGTATCCCTGCTCACAAAAGAAGAGGCACCGTTTGTTTTCATAAAAGGCTCTGAAACACTTCAACTGTCATACCAGTTTACTGAAGTACCAGTTGCAACTCTGGGTTTGCAACTTCAGGGCGTTGGGAGCAGGCTGACAAACCTACATGCCGTGCCTGCCTGCGGGCAGGTGCTGTTCATCCCAAGGGTGGGGCAGTAGGACCGGGAGCTGTTTGTAGCTGCCGCTGCACATCAGTCAGGTCTCACAGTCACAAAAGCATTTGCAGGGGCTCTGCAAGAGGCAAAGTGGAGGTTTACCAGATCTGGATTTAAGTTTTGTTTATCTGTTCGTTTTGTACCGAATTCCTTCCACTGGATTTTGTGGCTTTGAGGCAGACTATAAATAGATGCTTTTGTTTCTTCTAAATATATTCATTAGAGGAATAGAAAAGCGAAGGGCCACCTGGAGTTAAGATTTTAATATTTCAGTTGCTACAAACCAACTCCAGAAACAATATTTTTTTTCCCTGGCAGATTTGGTGTGAAAATGTTTAGTAGAGCAGATGGAGCCACAGCTGGTAGTGTACATGTTTATCGGGATAGTTGGCATTTAGCTGCATCCAAAACTGATGTCAGGCTCAAAGATGCTAAAAAGCAGGAATGACTGAAAGCTGAGATGGTACTTCATCACATCAGCTAGGAGTAAATTTCTTTAATTTTTAGTACTTTGGCATCATAAGAATAATTCTCGTCCAGCAGGAAGTTAAAAATTTAAAACTAAAATTAAAAAATATGTCAAAATAGGTAAACATTTGCCATTACTATGCTTTAATAAATAGCCTGAGGAGTGCAGAACATAACCCAGAATGTATTGATGTTTAAGGCCTAGTTAGCAAATAACACGCATCTGCTGATGTTTAATTATCATGTATGCTTTGCTGGCAGATTTCAGGATTTGCATAGTCCATATTTACCAGTGTAGTCTCTTGTTTCTCACATAAGAACATTCAACTGGAAGTTTGAGAGAGGAGAGGGCATGTGAATAATAGTGAGGAACCAAAGAAACAGAACTGCTATGTGTAGATGATAATGATTTTACAGTTGTGTCTAGTGCGCACAGTGAGGTTTGATGTCCCATTGTGCTTGGCAGTGTGCAAACAGTGGGGGAGAGTCCCTCTGCCAGGGAGTCTAAAGCAAGACGACAGATTCAATCACTGAACAATTAATTTCAAACAAGGATTTAAACTTAAAGCTCCTTAGGGCGATCTTAATATCAGCAAGCGACAGCAGCGCACTCTTTCTCTGGCCCAGGCCACGCAGCAGTCTTTTGACAAAGTAGGATATTACTCTGTTTAGGTCAATAATATTGCATACTTTTATATCAGGTATGAATTTGGACCACTAATGTCAACAGTATTTCTGGAACTGGATTTTTGAAAGGATGAAGTGTTTCGTAATTATTTTTTTCTTCCTGTATTATTATTTTTCCCAATACAGTTGTTCTTCCTGTGCAACTTTTTCCCAAATACCGTAGATGAATCTTACACTGATGAAAAATGGAGTGTGTTTCTCTCATCTGCATAATGCACAGCATTCAATAGTGCTGGCACGGTAGATGTCTGTTCCTGTGGCACTCCTGTACAGACGGGGTAACATACAGGAAGTGAGATTTATTCACGTCTATTTCTACCCTGTAGGCAGCGAAGAACTTTTGCCTCATATTTGACATGTGATGTTCTGAAGCAGAGTCCTTCATTTGTTGTCATTGCACAGGTAGCAAAGGAAAGTATCTCTCCGGGCATATAAAATGGCTGCATTACAAATGACAATCTAAAGGGAACCAAACTGCTTTACTGGATGACCAGTGATGCTTGCCACCTTTTTGCCATTGGGTTGTGGATGCACAATGTACTAAAATGTAACGATGCCTTCAATAACAAAATTACAGCATGTGGCATTGTGCAAACTCTGAGCAATTTTGCTTACCTTACGGCATCCTTGGAGTCTGCTATAATACAGAAAGCCCCCCTCAGCTGTCATCTCCTGGGGCCCATTCCAATTTCCATCATAGTCCAGCCTGGGAAACATGCAAAAGTGCCAGAAAGGCATCTCAATCCTATATTTCACTGAACTGGGCTTCTTAAAAATAGGAGCTTGTACAGATTTCAAGTGCTGTGTTTCTTCTTTGTTGGAAAGTTGCATGATAAAATAATTGTGTAGCAGCATCTAAAGATGTTTGAATCATAGACTGTACCTGAGAAAAGTTAGTCAAACATTCAAATTGATGATGTCCCTTTTAAAAACACATATGCACTCATTCACTCCAATGCACTCGCCCAACGGCAGGGCAGTAACATAAAATGAAGTTACAATTACGCAAGCTTAATGATTGTAAAACAATAGTACTTTGTTTGATCAACAGCCATGATGTTTTATAAGGCAACAGGTTTGTTACACGTTTGACTCTTGCTAATTCCACGGGATGGAAAATACAGTTTCCGTAATATGGTGTGCAGAGACACATGGAACCCCTTACAAATAGGATTATCCCCTAGCTATGCCCACATCCTTTCGGGGTCATATGAGCGAGTAAGCTTATTCTTATCTCACCTTTTAGCTTTTTAATGCTGTCTCAAGGCTTTACTCATTGTGTTGGACCATACTGACTCCAAAGTAATGAGCATTACCATGAGTATGCAAACTTTGGTATAAAATATTTTTAGACTGGCTTTTGTGCAGTTTAGTACCTTATAGATAAATCTGATAACTGGAAAGGATATCCCCCTTTATGTCTTTCTATTATTTTTCAATTGGAGGCTTATATTGATTTTTCAAGAATATATAGCTGTTGTAGCATCTAATTATGAAAATTATATGACATGACATCTAATTATAATGAAAATTTCTTCTTTTACAATGGGGAAAATGATAGCTTACATACATTTGCACTAAAATTAATATATACTTTGACTATATTATATACACTTTCACTACATTAAAACGCGCTTGCTCTTAATTTCTAATGAAACCCAGCATTTAATAAACCAGCATTTTTTAAGGGCAGGTGTGAAAAAAAGGAATTTTGTAGTCTCAACTGCATCTCTGTTTTATTTTCATGGCAGATCATGGCATATATAAAACTGAAATTTAGCAGTGGACTTTGCACTAAATCCAGATGAAGTTTGCAGTAACAACTAGTGGTGAATATTAAAGTATAAATTGATAAGAAAATATATATCTGACATTCAAGACCATATATTTCTTCATGAGAGTGTTTATATACAATATGTCAGCAGCATTTAGCCTTTTCCATAAGGTATCAAAACCAGAAGTTTATTCCAAAACAGTACATAACAGAGAACTAGGAATTAGGTATATGGTCATATTTCACCTGGATTATATAAATAGGTAGAAATGTTGGACTGCTAGTAAGAAAAACAGACTAGAGCGGCGAAAGGTGTAACTGTTATAAACAGGGAACCAATAAAAGTTCTTGCATAATCTGTTCATTATGATTAGGAGCTAATAATTAAATTTTAATATAGCAATGCATAAATAAATTAATATGAATGTGTTCTGAGGAAGAAAATGCTTTATGTAAAAAATATTATTGCAAGGGATGTTGTAGTCCTGGTGTAGACATAGCAATTTCTTTTACTTTTAGAAATGTATACTGCTATACCTGACTTAGCATTGCAATGGGGACATTAATGATACAACAATGGGGTATACCTGGAAAAGAAAAGTGAAAGTCACTGGTTAAGGTAAACCAGTCTGCTCATGAAAAGTCCTAATACATATCTGAAGATGTTGCCAATAAAATAGAGACTGCTCATTTTTCTCCTGTTACCTGAACCTCGAGACACTGTTGTCTCCATGTCCTTCGCTTTCTGCAAAGCAACCAGAGTTTGCGTGTACTTCTTTTGAATGCAGAAGATAGAGGCAAGAGCAAATTAGAGTTACTGTGTACGACTGCCCTCACATTTTGACTTGCTTATAAAGGCAAGACTGTGGTTAACTTACAGTGTCTGCTTGTGTTTTGTGAAGACCAAGTCACAGATAGTTTTAGTAAATTTGATCTTTCATATTATCATTTTGTTTATCATGGTTTTTTTTATTCTTCATCACTTCTTTCTGTTTGCCAAATCAAAACAATTTGTTTACCTCCCTTTGTATATTGTGAAGAAGAAATAGACATCAATAACATAAAAATAGAAAGTCTTTGCTGCATTTATTTTTGCTGTACAAAAAGAATGAGTAATGTTAAAGATATTTTAAGCTGGTGTTTCTATGTCTTGTTTCTTCATTCCTGGTCATAGTCATTCACTTTAAACTACAGAATGTGAATTTTCTCATAGTAATTTTATTGGACTGAATTTCAAACACAGTATCTCTTGCTGTTGTACATGTCAGCACACTCAGTTGTAATGTAAAACATATCCATCTACATAAAACTAAAAGTTAATGGCTGTTTGAGTAAGTTGGGACAAAATTGAGGGAAGCTGATTCTGCACCCTGGTTAGCATAATTTGCTACGTTTTGATAAAGAAAGATTTTTATAATAGTAAACAGCCTTTTCACCACCTACCAATCGTGGCTTGATGGATTCATTCATTTGCAGGTTCTGGAACCAGCTGCTCCTATCTATTGCTGCTGCAATTAGAAAATCAGTCTGTTAAAATATAATGAATTTCATAAATCTCAAGCTTTCAGATTTATGTATTATCTACTACTTGTGATAGAACCTACATAGCTTTTTCAAATGCTAAATAATAGCAATAATAATAATAAATAAATCAGAAGGATGTCTTTATTACAAAGCAAGTGTTTTTCATGGTTGTCATCTCTGAAAGAAGAAAAGTTGCTGGTGAGTGTATAGAGGCCAGGACAATCTCACTGCTTCGCACACTCTTGCTAAATACAAACAGCAGTAATGGTCTTGTTGCAGAAATGTTCTTATTAAATAGAGAAAGTTGGGTCAGTGAATGACCTTTTTGTTTAATGCAATAATTACATTATGTTTTCACAGAGATATGGCTTGTAGGGTTCATGTCTCAAGTTTAGGAAAATCCCTAGGAAAACATGATGTACTGATTATTTTCTCATCATCGTATACATCATAAGTAAGGGTAAGAATTATTATCCAGTGTTGCAGTAGAAATTTCTGATGGAGAGATACCAAGTGTTACTGAAGATTTGAAAGGAAATCATTGACAGAGTGTAGAAAAGAATCCAAAAATCTTAACTCTTTAAGTTTTGTTCCTCAATAATTTAGCCATACTGTTTATTTAATGTGAATTTTGTGGCTAATTAATTTTTCTTATGGCATTGCCTGCCTAAGCTACACACAGAGACTACATTCACCTAAACTGTTAGAAATCGGAAGGGAATCTGGCAGATATATGATTCATATTTTGGGTAGACACCTGGAAATGCCATACATTTTCTTTCAGCAAAAATCCCTTCATTTCTATTCCTATTTTCATTTCTTAATTTTATTCTCTGTCTTTTTTCTCACTTGCTCTGAATAGTCTATCTATTTTATCCTTCAAATAATGGATCAAGAACCACCTGGCAGCCAAGACCAGGCCAAAATCAGAAAGGAAAAAGTTACGTGCACAGACAAAGCAGCATTATCCCCTCTATCACTTCACTGATGTTGGCAGATGTTTGTTCTACTCATAGGGCAGATTCTCCAAGGGGAACGCTCAGAGCATGAACAGACTTCAGGAGCATCCTGGCCACTTCAGCTCTGCCGCTGGCATGCTCTGCAGAAAGGGAATTGTAATTTGCCAGTGTATATTCTACCTCTCTGCACCGTTGCAAAAGCCTATGTTGCAGTAACCCAAGGCAGTAAGAAGAGAAAAGCAGTGAAACTGCATTCACTTCTTTGGGATGAGTTACTTTAAAACTACCTTCAGCAGAACTATGTCTGTGAGTGCGTTGTCCAGAAATCAGCTTTGTAAGAATATTTCTATTTGGGCTATGTCCCATACCACAGAGGTCTGGGTCTCGTAAAGGAACTGTAGTTCAGATTTTGCATTATACTGCTTCCTTCATGTCCTTCCCCTCCCGTTGCCACTTCTACCTTCTACCCCTTCACCACAGCACTTTTAGTGTCAGGCTTCCCAGACAACAGTTCACTGCCACTCAAATTTCTCTCTTTCCTACCTGAAAGATTGTTTAGTGACTCCTCCCTAAATATTTTAGGGATGTTAGATATATGCATTTTGCCTTACGTAAGTGAGGAGAAATTAAAATACCTAGCTTATTAACATGAGAAAGGCAGATAGAAAATGCTCATAAGTTAATAATGTGTCTCATTCTAGAACAATCTTTCAGTCAATAAAGCAACAAACCCCCTGTTACTTTGCATCTTTATATCCTGACCACATAATGTTATCTACAATGTAGTTGACAGAGCATTAAGTTTTGTGACCCAGAGATCTCTTTCCAGTCATGGAAGTGCAATGATTTGTCAGGGTTTATTTACTGACTCAGAGAAATTCCAAAAATTATAAAACATATTACCAAGTAGAGGCAGGACAGAAAGTATCTAGGAAGTGTGTCAGGCAAACAGACATATCTCCATATCTTTAGTCTATTCAATTAGAAGTTGAGAACTTCCCAAATCAGAATATGTAAATCAAGCTTGACTCTCAATGGAAGTGGCATTTCTTAAAATGTTTATCCATTGAGATCAAAAACATCAATATTTCCTGGATTTTAGAGGACATAAAAAAAGTAGAGTAAAATAAATCTATTTTTAATTCAGATGTACAGCGTTTCAAAGGAAATAGTTTATGATGAAGAACTAACCAATGATTGGTAGGCATATTATTGGTCAGCCTATATGAATATGTTGGCAAGAAAGGCAAATTTGTGCCTTCTGTCAAAAAGAATATAAAATGCTCACTCCACAGGAATTATATGATTGCAATAGAAGCTTCTGAGGCTTCTTTTTCAACAACTCCTTTTCTAAGGGGTGGTTTATCAAGAAATAAAAGAGAGAGTGGAGAAACTCAAAGTCCTGTTGTATTAAAGTCTTGTGTCAGCAGCATTCAGGAGATAATACAGTTTTGGTTGTTTTGAAGCAGTATCTGGCTCAACATCTTTTAAGCAGCCATTTCAGCTTCTCAGGAGTTCCAGCCTCTATAAGAAATCTAACTTACATATCCAGTTTTTGACGTTTTTTTTTTTTTTGATGCACTGTTACATCCCTTACACTTGAGCTTTTTCCCATAAGCAACCGTAATTGCAGTTGTCTTCTTCTGCCTGTGTTGACGTTAGCTGAGTATACAAGTTTTGCAACTGTTCTGGGGCTCTGAGGTATGATCTCAGCTACTCCTCAGTCTAAGTTCTCCAGCTGAAATACTCGCTACTTCCAAAATGGCAGGCAGGTTCCATTCCAGAGATGGAGAAAGAGTATTTGACATGAGCGTCCTTGTTTTTTGTTTTTGTTTTATTTTTTTTTTTCCTTTATTCCTGTTTAGTTTTAGGACAGAGAGAGTGCTTGTCAGTTTAAGATAGAAGATGACTAAAGAAAGGCAAAAATAAATTAATAATAATAATAACGAGAAATAAATTAAAGCCTGGAATGAATGTCAAATAAATCTTTGTACCAGATAGTTTGCAAGAGAATAAAGAAGGGAATCTGAGCAGAATGGATGGTCCTTAGCTGGCAGAGGAAACCAGATCTTACCAAGGGAAATAGATTCAGAGAGAGAAGATTGAACATATGCCTCAAGAGCCACTTTCACATAGATTTAAAGTTCGAATAACAGCATCAATTTACATTTGATATGACATAATAGAAAAGACAAGTTTAAGAAACACCTCTGTTGAAGAATTCTATTATTTCCTCTAACCCCAAACTAAAATAAACTCCATGTATCTGTAATTTTATAAGGAGGATCTTAAATGTTCCTTGGGTTTTTTTCCCCTTCCCAGCATCAGAGTAGTTTATTTAGTAGTCTTTTTCTGTGCTGTCTGGTTCTTTTCTTCATTTAAATTTTATTTACTCCATATATAATTTTTATTGACCATCATAGCAAAATAACTTTATTCCCAACAATATTCTGAGAACATAATGCTCGAATATCAGAGGGCTCCAGTCGTAATAAGGAAGTGTTTTCTGATATGCAGCCATCCATCGTTCTTATACAAATGTAGCAATTTAAGGGATGGAACAACATGATTGCTTCTTCAAATGTTTGCATTGTGTGCAGCTTTTTGAACTAATAGTGCAGAAATTTTTAACGATTTTGGTTTTGGTATAGTATCTGAACCTGCATTATGAGAAGGGAGGCTGAGTAGTCTTCATTTGTAGAAGAACTTGGAGGAAGACAAGCAACATGCACTTTCTGCTGCAAAGGAATTATGCGTTTCATGGAATGCCACAGAGAGCTGACATATGGGTGTCGCTTTCTCTGTTCAAAAATCTGAACTTTTTAAATGCCTCTGTGGCTCTTCTTTGTCCCATTCATATTTCTTGTAATGCAGAAACCTTGTTTGTGGTGTTGCAGCTATGACTAATCCCGGTTTCCTGAGTCTAAGGAGGAGACGATAGTCAGAGTCAAGAGAAGTTTAGCAAATTTTTATTTCATTCCTCATACTGTTCTAGGGACATTGAGGAGGAGAGGTGAAGAACACTTAGTTAGAAGCGAGTAACCAGGTCTGTGTAAGTGTTTAGTTAGTTCAGCTTGTGACTCATGTCTGCTGTGTGCAAACAAATGAAGACTCATCTTGCGAGAGGACACCTGGTATTTTAGCAGTTGGGCTTTTTCCTGTGAGAAGCACAGAACAAAGGATTTTGACAACTGAATTCCTGCTTGAATATCTTCTATTCTCCTCAAGAAGAAAGATGAGAGAATTTAAAGATTGGCCTGAATCTTTAAATAAACTCAGCCATGCAGTTCTCAGGGGTGGTAGCCCTGTTATCTCTAGACAGGGTCTTCTTACATGCCGTGTATACTGAATTAATAAAATGATAGGCTGCTAGTTCAGGAACGTTCTCGTGTCTGTACTTATTCCGTTCTGAGTCTGAATGTCAGTCATGACTTCCGGTTTCTTTGGGTTATGCAGAATAAAAACTCGTAAGGTGATGTCTCTGGAAGGGTAGTTTCACATGATAAAAATACGTAGTGTTGTTTTAATAAAACTAGCTGTGTACAACATTTTGACTATTGAATTAATTTCAAAACATTGCTGACAGTAACAACCATTGGGCCTTATTATGATATCAGGACTTTGTTGCATATCTTGTCAGACACAGAGCATGTCATGCTGCTGGAATGTGTTGACCACAGCGTGGCACAGAAGTCAGCCCCTGCAGGTTTGATTAGAGCTTTAAAAAAAGCTAAAACCCTCAAAATTACAAGTTATATCTTCTGGGAGTTTGTTGTGGGAACTTAGACAACACATTCTGTATTTTCTTTAAGGATATTTTCAAACCATATTTAAAGTATTGTTCTTGATGCAAGTTCATATCTAAAATAACTACATAGTCGAGGAAAAGGAAATGAAGAAGAGAATTAATTTGATCACACAATGTGGAATGTAAATCTAGGAATCCCAAAGGTATTCTTAAGATACAAGACTAACCCTTAAGATTTTCATGGCATGAATTTGTTCTTATAACTAATACTTATGTTGATAAGCATTTATATATCTGTATACATGCCTTTGTGACTATTATAAAAGAAGCTTTATTAGTGTAACTTCAGTTAAAAGCACTCAAAATAGATTAGATTTAAACCAGGACAACTATTTTTCAGCTTTAGTGGTTTAAGACCAGTTTGGGGTTTTGTTTTTTTTTTGATGATGGTTTTGTGTCTTAAATATATCAAGACACCTTGAGAACACGAAGAGGTGAAGTTTTCAAAATATTTAAAAAGCTGACTGTGAGAGCAGGAACAGTCCACTAATCTGATAAATATTATTTGAAGCATCTGGGACCTCATACAGACAGATATTAATACCTGAAATGGATAAATATGTGTCTTATCTATGAATCCTTGATAGTATGTAGGATTCTTGTAGAATTGATGGTCTTTGTCTGCACAACAGACCTTGCAAAAAGAAGAGTAGTATGCCCAGATTATATAGGAAATTACACAGAATCTCTCATTTCTTAGGTAGGATTTACAAATGTGAAACTATTTAATGAAAAGTTAATAGTTGTCTTTGTAGGATTTCTGGTTTGGCCTAATCCTTTCTCCCCAAGAACGTGTATGTGAAAATGCATCCAAGACTCCACTCTTCTTCCTTCCAAAGCCCGTGGCTTGAAAGGGAGAGCCAAGGGAGGACGAACCACATGAAAATTCACCTTGAAGTTTATGTGGCAAGAGGTGTATTCATTTCTAGATGGATTCCCTCCATACTGTTCCCTCTGCAGCGTGTATGAGACTGATGAGACATGAAGCAAACTGCAAGAAATGGACTCTGAAAGGAAGAATGCAGCAGAGCCCAGAAATGCCAGGCAGAGATCTTTCCACCAAGTGCTCTGGCATCTGTGTATAAACCCAGAGTAACTTAACTGTGAATTTGCCTGAGCACAGTTTGCCTAATATTTAGTACACACTGTTAAAATATAGTTTGAAATATTTTTTTCTGCAAAGTATTCAAATAGCAAGGACAAATATATCTGCTTTGTGTTTGTTTATCTTAAATGTAGTGAGAGTATGGGAATATAGTGGAACAAATTTAAAGCAGGCAGTTGGCTGTAGGGGGGTTATTTAGTTTGGACTTGATCCCACAAAATATCCCTTTTAACAAAACAGGTAAATGGAAGTCAGCATATTCTTGCATCTCATATTGACTTTAATTGGCTGAACGTTTAAGCACAGGCTTTCAGAATTTACAGAACTGAAGCTTGTCAAGGTATTCATTGACAGATGGGCTGGTTAAAAATATGTTTACCTCTCCTACCTATTGCATCAGATTAAACGATTGCAGTATCAGAAAATGAAAATATTTGTTTAGAATAGGATAACTTCTAAATATATGATTTATTTTTTATCAGTGCTATCGTTCAGGAAGAAAATGGCAACAAAGAAAAAAATCAAAAACTGAAAACCCTTTCTCAGGCTTTGTGACTCATTTCAGGTAAATGATTGGTTTACAGCAGCTCAGAATCAAATCTCGTATAACCCACAGTTGTACAAGGGTGAATTTGGCTACAAAGTATCACTCATTCCTGGTAGCATGAGTAGTAGAGCACTGATTCAACCAAAAATCTCTGAGATGGTTTGTATCAGAATTAGCATATCAGCATAGTAACAAGGTTTCTGTAGAAAAAGGGTGGCTTGGAGTTTATTTATTTATTTGCCCATTTATTTTTTGCCCACAGTAATCTGGGAGAGACAGTGAGTGTAAATCATGTTTCTTTTTGTGTATTCACTCTGAATTCATTTGCTGAAATACAGAGCTAAAGCTGCTTTTTGGAGGAGCCCATACTTTAGCATATTGAAGCCTTTCAGAAATTAAAGCTTTTCAAAATGTAATCTCTTCCAGGAGGCAGGGAGGGAAAGAATCTTGCCAGACGTTCATCTTGTTAAAGAATGACTGAATGATTTATAAAGTAACATTCAAACTGATTTCATTGTTGAGGCTGCAGCAGATCACATCCTGAATTTATTGCAGATTGGGCTAGATTAATCTGCAGACCAGCATTTTTCCCAGCTACTAGCTTTGCTGATTCCACCTCTTTCTCTCTCATCTCTCTTCCTCCTCTTCCCTTGCCCCTTTCCCCTTCCTCTTTCTCCTTCTTTTCCCCCCATATGTTTTTTCTGCTCAGCTTCAAAACAAAGTGGATTAATTTTGACTTAGTTCAAAGGGGTAATGGAGTCATATTTTTCTTTCTAAAGCTTCCTGCTAATAAAGGGCAGTGCTTGGATATTTCTTTGGGTTTATTCAAACCTCTCGCATTTGCCAGAGCAGGTGATGAAGAGTGCATGTGAGTTAAATTCAGTGAGCTATCGAGAAATAGGCTGTCGTTTTCAGGAGCAATAAAGGTTTGGCGTGGGTAGATCCTGAGATGGAGCTTTTAGTTATCATATGGCACATCACTCATTAGTGATTAAGCCTCAAAGGCTTCAAAATAATGACCATTTCATGGAAGATAAAGAATATATTGTATACTTGCACCCCTTCAACTTTCTTTGTTACTTCAATCCTGTTTTCATGTCTCTCTTTTAAAACAATATCTTTAGAAAACTTTTAACTCAATTAGTCCATTTATGCTATCTGAAATGAGATCCTACCCTTCAAAAAAATCCTCTTCAACTTTCATAAGGAAAATTGCTGAAATTTAAGAGCTACAAAATCATTTTTAATATTTTCATATGAATACAAAGAATCTTCATTCTCTTTAAAAACAGTGTTCTCCTTTCCATCTGTCAAAGTGCATAAACCTGCTTTCCAGAAAACTTATCCCTGACAGTAGACACCAGAAAACTAGTTAGAAACTATGTGTATCTTTCCATAGAAGTAATTGTACAGTGTTTGCTAGAGTTGACCAGCATGACATTTCATTTGAGCTAATAATCTGGACGTTACATGCAAAACTTAATAAAGTTTACACATTTAATGTTACTGCAGGTATTTTAATTTTGATATCTTGACCCATATCTATTTCCTTCTCTTAGAGTCTTGCTTGTAATATTGGAAGCTCAGAGAAATCTTGAAAATTTATCTTATTTGAAGAGTCTGAGTAAAGTGAGGATGTCATAATGCATTTGTATTGTAAAAACAATAGGTATGAACAATTGTTTAATCCTCTCCGAGGTGCTATGCAAATAACTGTATTCTGGCCTAGGAGCACACACACCTTCAGTAAGTTTATTACCAGAAGAAACAGGAGCGTGGCCCACTGGGCAGCCTGGGATCTGGGGCTTCTATTCCTGCCCCCACTGTTTGCACATGGAGGCAGTCCGACTACTGAACTGCTGTAGCATGCTCAAAAGGCTGATTAAGCATTCCCTTTCTTTATTGTGCTCCTCTTTTCCACCTGTCTATGCTACGGAGTCAAAACAAAGCATTTGCACGGAAGTTTTGGCAGACATAAAAATCCAGACCTTTCACCCCAGCTGCAAAGCCTGGAAGGAGAAAGGGAGACATTGATCCACAGAGAGGTGCTGGAGCCACGGTGCTCCTTAGGAGCACTGCTGGGGAATTTCCAGATTTCTCTTTGTTTAAAACTATGCTGGCGTTTGAGATCTAGCTAATGTGAAGAGAATTCATAAACTGATAGCACGCAGTGCTTCCCTTGTTAAGGGTTAATTATTATGCTTCTTTCCTTGCACCATATGGTGGACTCTTGTTTGCTCTAAAATACCTCTTCTTCCAACAGCTCTGCAGATTTGAGAGTAAAGCTCATTAGTCAGTGAATGCTATCATTTTTACTTACAATTTACATCGTTTTATAGAATTTTACATACATTTGACTCATTGTCAAGTATAACTAGATTTAGTTAATGAAAATTGGCATTTATTTCTATTATTTCTTTTCTTAAAAAATTATGGTAGTTTTCTATTTCATTTTCTATACTCCCTTTGCTGAGAAGAAAGGTTTTCTTTCTGTATCTAACTGCTGTGTTTATGATCAAGTATGACCATGGACGTATATACTCCTCAAATGACAAACATTTAAAACACTTGTTGCTGCAGGATCAATACCAAGCAGCTCCAAATAAAACTGATCTTATGAAGCCAAAGCTGCCTTAAACATATTTAGTTTTGTGATAATCCTAGATATATGTACAGATAGAACCAACATAGACCAAAGTCAGTTAGGCTTTGCTTCAGCATTTCCATCCAGCTCAATTTTTGCTAAAATTTTTCAAAGTGATGGGATTTCTGACTTTTTACTTAGTAGTTTGTGGAAGAACAAAACCGGACGTTTAAAATAAAATATTAATTCTTTGTTTTAATTGAAAAGTGAAAAGAAGAATTTGTTTTTAAAGGACTGACTTCTATATGCATATTTATTTGAACCACACTTGCAGCAAAATAACCAAGAACAGTGAATTAAAATTTTGTCAAGGAAATAGTGATTATTGATTATTATTCTTTCTTTTTAATATTCTGATGAAATTCCGTTTTCTGGCATAATCACAAGTCTTTAGACAGTACACATTGTACATGCACCTTTTATGGAGGTACGCCTTTTTGAGTGTTATGTAGGTGTTATGTAGGTGTTAATCAACATCCATGCTAATCAATTCTGACAAACACAGGATAATGGAAAATTTAAATATTGGACATACGTTACCATCCTGGTGGGCGACAGGTTGACCATGAGCCAGCAGTGTGCCCTGCTTGCCAAGAAGGCCAATGTGATCCTGGGGTGCATTAAGAAGAGTGTGGCCAGCAGGTTGAGGGAGGTTCTCCTTCCCCTCTACTCTGCCCTAGGGAGGCCCCATAAGGAGTACTTCGTCCATTTCTGGGCTCACCACTTCAAGAAAGATGAGGACCTACTGGAGAGAGTCCAGCAGAGGGCTACGAGGATGATGAAGGGACTGGAGCATCTGTCCTACAAGGAAAGGCTGAAGGAGCTGGGCTTATTTAGGCTGAAGAAGAGAAGACTGAGAGCAGACCTTATAAATGCCTGTAAATATCTTAAGGGTAGGTGTCAGGAGGATGGGGCCAAACTCTTTTCAGTGGTGCCCAGTGAGAGGACAAGGGGCAACGGGCACAAATTGAAGGTTAGGAAGTTCCACCTGAACAAGAGGAAGAACTTCTTCCCTCTGAGGGTGATGGAGCACTGGAACAGACTGCCCAGGGAGGTTGTGGAGTCTGCTTCTCTGGAGATATTCACGACCCACCTGGATAAAGTCCTGTGCAGCCTGCTGTAGGTGACCCTGCTTCGGCAGGGGGGTTGGACTAGATGACCCACAGAGGTCCCTTCCAACCCCTAACATTCTGTAATTCTGTGATTCTGTGCCCTTTATAGTGTTTATATAACACACTTTAGGAGCTACTGGAAACAATTATTATTGTAATATTTATATGTGTATTCCATTGTGATTGCCATTACCATGCACTACTGGTAATATCGCTGTCTGGCTATACCATTGATATTATTGATTATTAAAGGTAGAATAAGAAAGGGAATTCAGCCAGTACATTATAAATATTTACAGAAATGGAATATAAATTCTCATAGCATACTTATGGTGCACAGTTTTGAAAAGCATGCATGTATTGGAACTAGCTTTAGAAGATTCTTTATCCCATTTGCTGCTCTATTTTCATATTTTTGTAGATATCTTCATGCCTTTTCTGCTTGTTACCAATCTTTTCCTGGCTTATTGTTCATGGAATCTTTACTCCAAAATATGTGATAAGACCTCTTACACAGGTCTTTGTGATGTCACGAATCAACTTTATGATTTTTCTGCAGGACGGAGTCCTGCTATCCAAGAGGAAAATAGAGGTAGCCTATCTTGTTTCATGTAGTTATTTCTGGTAAAGGAAGAGAATGGCAAGGAGTGATGTATAAAGCAAGGGAAAGTAGATATAATTCTGTTATTTTTCTGCTATGAAAGTGCCTTATTAAACCCATGGAATCACTGGATTTTTCACCTTATTTTTGGAAGTGTACTTAAAATAATCTCTCATCTGCAGGGCCATATAAAACTTTGCTACTAAACTAACTGAAAGACAGTTTTGTCAGGGGGTTTTTGCATAGTTTTTTCTCTTCTTTTAGAATAGTTTTGAAAGGCTCCCATCAGACTTCAGACTGACTACATTAGTCATTAGATTCACATACATTCTCTAACCCAAAAACCTTTTACTCTAAGTAACAATGGCATGCTTTGCCAAGGACAAGGTGAAATGCTAATGCCCTGTTTATCACTGGTTCCAACATAGTGCATGGTGAAGTAGACAAATGTCCTTACTCTGAAGGACAGCTTTATGATTCTAATTTCTGGAACTTCCTGAGTAGTTAGGGCATGCTGATTTACTATGCCAATTTACAATGATTCTGTCTGGGAAACAATACAGATTCTTCAAATTTCTTTCCACTGTTTTGGATGAAAATCTTTATCTGCTGGTTCAACACACATTTCCCATGTCTTCTTTCCTAGATCTCTGCCATAGACATTTTTTTTTTATTAGGCATGACAGAGCAAACTTTACACAGTCTTTGAACTTTAGATTAGGAAAAGCAGTCAGAAGTTAGTTGAGTGCAGTTTTATTTTAGGTGGATTTGATCTATGTCTTATGTGAAATTTCTGAGACTTGGAAAAGTTTAGTACAGCACATTTCTGTGATCTAGAGTAGTTAAGATATCACTTCTCTGAAAGATTGATGAAGTACCCATTTAACCAGACTTCAGCTTAAAAACCTTAGAGTAAAACCCAGAAAAATGTATTTATGCTTTCCAAATGAGTCAATATGCTAGTAATTTTTGGTAGTCGTGTGTTTTTTTAGAAAAACATTTCTAATATTGGGAATAGTTCTAGTATTAAAATAGTAGAAATAATTACCAGGGAAATATTGTCATGGCAATGAGAACCTTGCTGAAAACAGCTATATTGCAAAGAATTGAATGGTATTCTTGCTTTTGTTTTGGTTTGATTTTGGCCTGGGGGCTGAAACCAAATAAATAAATAAGTAAATAGAACAAATAAATGATTAATAGAGATTTTTGTCAATGTATTTGTAACTAGGTTATTCATTTTTGTATTTTAAAGATATATTGCTGTATTTTTAAAAATTTTTATTCATATTGAAAAGAAAAAAAACAACTCGTGTAACATCTGAATGTGAACTTAAATTCTGGTCTGAAGTAGTCATTCAAGGAAGTTGTATAACAGTGGACTTAGTTTTGTTCACTGTGTTGAAAAAATGATACAACTTAAAGATGTAATACATAAATAGCAATTAAGTTGTAACATTCCCTGGTACTCCAGTGATTCATGCCAGCAGAAAAAATAACCTCATATCCCCATGGCAAAGGTCTATATTAAAAAAAAGAGTAGAAAATGTATCCCTTAGGTCATCACTTTTAAAAGGAACTGGTGGCAGCCACTTTTTCTTCTGCCTCAGAAAGTATCTTTTCTATCAGGTGACCTGATGTCAAGAGCAAGATTCATTTTTGGTGAATAAAGCTAGTTGTAACAACTGAACTAAGGCAAGTTATTTTATACAGAGCTGCGATATGGAAGTGTCAGGGCATCTCACCCACCCACCTGCTGATTCCTGAGATACGCCAGCTCCTCATGCTATGTCCACTCATCCTTTCTTATACAGAATAGTTCTCACATGTAGTACCAGTAGTTGCTAAAAACTGTCATAAGTTTTCTTTGCTATGCAAAACTTTTAATGATATTACTATGAATTGTCTTTAACCTGTAAAAGGAAACAGCAAGAATAAAAGGGTGTAATTAGTAAGTAAAAACCAAGCATTTCATATTCATCGTTGTGTAAGGTAAAATCATACACATGGTAAATGTTAAAATGACATTTCTGAGACAGTTTCCTTTGAATGGCAGCAGCATTTTTGACTTGAGCTGTGGCCAAGCCCTAGATACACAGAGGAAAAACCTATTTGGAAGAGATATACAGCCAGCTCACGATCTTGTTTTCCTGCATTTTGTTAGCATATATCACTAGATTGATGTTTACACTTGAACAAACCCAGCTTTTAGCAGGAACAGGACTGTGAACTGAGTACCCTGAATTCTTCTCTCACCTTGTTTTAGAAAGGGATGCCGCCATTTGCACAGTTAAGAATGAAAGGAGTAAGGAAATTAAGTAAGGGCCACAAAAATGATCAAAGGGCTGGAACACCCCTCCTATGAGGACAGGCTGAGAGAGTTGGGGTTGTTCAGCCTGGAGAAGGCTCCAGGGAGACCTTACAGCAGGCTTCCAGTACCTGAAGGGGGCCTACAATAAAGCTGGAGAGGGACTTTTTGCAAGGGCATGGAGTGATAGGACAAGGGGTTATGGCTTTGAACTCAAAGAGGGTAGATTTAGATTAGATATAAGAAAGAAATTCTTCACCATGAGGGTGGTGAGGCACCGGAACAGGTTGCCCAGAGAAGTTGTGGCTGCCCCCTCCCTAGAAGTGTTCAAGGCCAGGTTGGATGGGGCTTTGAGCAACCTGGTCTAGAGGAAGGTGTCCCTGCCCATGGCAGAGGGATTGGAACTAAATGATCTTTAAGGTCCCTTCCAACCCAAACCATTCTATGATTCTATGAAATAAAAAATTGAGCAAGTAAAACCTATTAATTCCAATCTGAAATATCTTTATGTTAGGCTGTTGTTCAAACTATTGTTTTGCTTTGTTTTATCCCATATGCTAGCTTTGCTGACATTTGTGCAAACTTTGGCCAGCTGAGATTGGAATTGCATAGTAGATCTTATTTGAATCAAGAAAATGCTTTTCTAGACTCCCCTGGGACAATATATCTGTGTAAGTTCAGTTGCATACACTTTCTAGATAAGGACTCGGGCCTAGTTTAATCCTTTTCAGTTTAGCTCCTAACCAGAATTCTGTATGCTAGTGATAAAGTTTTTTTTTTTTCAACTCTCCTAAATCCAGCAGCAACACATGGGGATGTTAGACTGAAATGTGTCTTTACTCTAAGGAGTCTTGGAGACTTTAACTTTGGTGTGCCATTTACTGCCTAAAACTGTCTCATGATGAACCTGACTTTTCTGGTCTGAAGTCACCATTAGAGAAGGAGGCACCCAGACACTTTCCAGTCACTGGTGCGGATGCTGATGCTTAAGGTACTTCAGTTCCTCAGCTCCATTTTAGATGGAAATCTATAAGGTCTAAGAAGGCTGTATTTCTGTTAGTACTGAAGTTTCTTTCATCTTGTAAATTTTCTAATCAACAGGCTTCAAAAGCAATAATTCACAGAACTTTTTAATAAATGTTAGTAAACAATACCGATTTTAGGTAGAATTATGACTAAGAAAAATTAGATCATTAAGAGATAACCTATTTAAAATATATTAATACCTGTTATGGTAGCACCTGGTTACTGTAAAACCTATATGGCAAAACTCAGGCTTGCCTTCACATGGTCATATTATCATTTTTTTTTCTCAGGGAAACATAAGGTAGTGATTTATTTTCTTATTGTCATCACTTTGGTGGATTTTGTTTGTTTTGTAATATTTACTTTTGGTGAGTTTGGGGATGATAATTATCCCAGCAAATTCAGTTCACTATTTCTCACAAATAAAAGAACATTAAAATGAAAAATTACAGTGCTTTACCGAGAACATCTCTTTATAATCAGAGGTCTGTGTCTAGCTCAAGAAATAACAGTATTGTCTAGGGATACAAAGATTCATTACTTGGCAAAAATCAATGTCCTGGCAATATAGAAGTCCAACACCATAAATATGCTGCCTTTGCCTCAACAAAAATGTGATAATCAGAGGGTCATCAGTTTAACACTTTTTTGTTTCTTTTATGTCATTAACACACAAGTAATTTGTAATATTGATTGTTTCTGGTGAGCAGAATTATTTAACTAGTAAGCAGTTAAAACAAAGCAGGAGTATTATCTTCTATTCATGGCTGATGTTCCAATGAATCAGGTACACCAGAAAATAAATAAACCAGCCAAACAAAAAAGGTGCCAGGTGATACATCTTGAATGAAAGCCCATAGCACAGCCTTCTCTGTGCAAAAAGTTCGAGCTAAAAAGCCATATCCTGATATACATAGGTGAGGTTGTTTTTTACCTCAGGGCTGTGAAAGAATTCAAATAGTAAAATAAACTTAGAAAGTTAAAAACAAAATGGAAAGAGTCAGTAAATAAAAGTATATGTCTAAGAGAGAAATAGTTTTATAGAGTGTATTAAATAAACCATTGTTAAGGCTGACTATTTCAAAAGAACTACCTTGAAAAAATAATTTTTTTAGAATTTGAAAAAAAGTGACAAAAGACACGTAAGTTTTATTTAGAAGAAGAGTGTGTTTGAATACTGTGACAAAAGCATCAGGAAAAAAAAGAATGAGAACAAAAATGAATTTCATTATGATCTCGTTTTCATTCTAGTCATGTAATTTTATTTTTTTGCTTCTCTTTTTTTTTTTTTAAAGTTATATATGTGATTTAACACAAGGCTGGATGATTCCAGTGATTAAAAGACATAATTTGTTTTTCCAGTACTTGGCAGCGTTCTCCTCTTGGGGCCTCTCTCGCAAGTGGTACACACCACCTACCTTCCAATCCCTTGGGGGATATAGGCTAGTAGCATAGATGCTATCTACTGACTAAATTTAGGTCATTGCTGTACAACTGAGAAGAATAGAGAGGGGTACAATGTCCTATTTATTATTTTAAAATGAATTTACCATTTGCAGTTGAAAGCACAGAAGACAATTGCAGGACGTAAAAAAGAGCCCAGTTTGGACAACCTCTGTTCAAACAGTTGTCTCTTCAACGAACTGCTGAACACTAATATGTCCCTGTATTACTTACACAACTTTTAAACCTCTGCTTCATCTGCCATAGGCAAACATCACAAAGTCTTCTGTAGTAAGATGTTCTGTAGTAAGTAAAAGTTTAAGGTAGGGAAGTTTCAGTTAAGTTACAGTTAACTAAAAGTTTTCTGTAGTAGTGTCAGAGGAGACCTAGAAGTATAATTTCCTGAGGTTGCTGTAAAGTACATGTAACTTTAGGTCACCTCTCACGCATCCTTCTAGTGGCTTGATGTAGCCCTCCTTACAATGCTTCTATTTTGCTGTATTTAAGAAGTTTTTCTTTTTCATGCTTTTTGGTTCTTCTACAGTAGAGACACTTCAAGTCTTTGTGCCCATTTCATACCGAAAATTCTGTGGAATTTAGGTCTCATTAAGCTCTACCATTTGGTTGTTCAAACTCCACAACCTTATTTTAAAACTTTGAGTGCATTTAAGTGCAGGAAACATAGTTTAAATGTTAGCTGAGTCAATGCTAGAAACACTTAGTCATTTTTTTTTACTTTTCAATGCAGACAAAACAAGAGAAGTTGGAATGAAGGCAGGAAATCTATAGAGAAGAAAATTTGGATCAATCTTGTCAGGCATTCATAGCAAAGAGATAATAAGAGAACAGATATATACAAGGAAGGCTAACCTTTCTTCTTCTCTTGTCTGCTTTACTCTGGAAAGAGAAAGAGAGGCTTGCCCATATCAATTTCCATTCAGAAAAGACTATGACCCTCTCCAGGAAAAGTTGGTGCAGGCCAGGGAACATTTCTGAACCTTGAATTCATAAATTTGCTTCTCTTATCAAATGATTCTCTTCCAAAATCCTGATTCCTGGCAAAGGGTCTTTGCTGTCAAGAAAAAGCAAAGAAGAGAGATTTACTCTCAATCCCAGAATGACTGGGGCAAAGGGTGCTGTTCAAGCAAAAACAGCATTCCTGCAGAACAGTCACTATCCTGATAACCAGTGACAATCTGGAAATCTGTGTCTGAAGGAGATGGTGATGCTGTTGATCCACCTTTCACTCTGCTCATTAATAGCCTAATTAAGAGCGTAGTGTGTTCCGTTGGTTATAACCTGAGTGTTGCAGTGCCATGTTATAAAATGCCAATGATTAGCCTATTCTTCATTTCATCTTAAAAATAATACCACTGGATTTTTAAAAAAATTGAGTGCTCCTGCCACCATTTTATTTTTATTTGTTTTTTTCTGCCTTTGATCTTTATTCTTTTAGGTGTACCATTAAAAATTAGTCACCTGCTAATGTGCTGAAGGCTTTAGGTACCTAAATGATTCTTTGAAAAGAACTAAAGAACACCTGCAATGTCTTAAGGTAATAACCGTCAAACTGCCAGAGGCAAAAGTAACAAGCAAAAATATTTGCAACAAAAGAAAGGAGAAGACAGCTGTTGGAAGGGGAAGTGAAATATATTTATAAAGCAGGCTGTAAAAGCGGTTAATGCTAAACATGTGATGTTTATGCCAATAGAATGAGTCAGATATGCTTCAAGTGAAATACTGTATTTTAAGCTGCCTAGTGTCACCACCGCCTGCAGGGACAGTTCGCTAACTCTCCGTGAACACACAGCCAGATCTTCAAAGTAATGTCGATTATGCAATAGTAGAGCTTTAAAGACATCCTCTCTTATTGATCTTGTTTTTGCATGATTCAACTTGTTAAGAACAAGATAACGTTCCTCTGATAAACATTGATATTCTATAGGTAAGGAGAGTTTCTTTAGTCTAACATTTTTATTGTCATTGTTTGTATCTATGCAGACAGCTTAACCTGCTCTGAGACTCCAGTAAGTCATTAAAATGCCTTTTTTTTTTTCCCCCAACAGTTAAGCTTCCTTTAAGCTCTAGCGAACTGCTTGCATTCCTGACCTGGAAGTGCTGAGCCAATACTCAAGACCCGCCATGGCACTTCACTTGCTGTTATACAGACAGGGCTGGGCCAGAATTTTTCCAGATTTTGATTTCTTCATGTTAAAGTTAATGATGCAGATGCAGGAGCCTGACTTCTCAAAAAGAAAACACTGACTGTAAAAAGCCCACATCCCTTCCCTTCCCTTCCCTTCCCTTCCCTTCCCTTCCCTTCCCTTCCCTTCCC
>Ga0065711_1029088_pt1 | contig 37702 bp, 22 predicted proteins | sample Hoacrofraction12_FD_59098 | JGI IMG/M metagenome (GOLD analysis project Ga0065711, IMG submission 59098) | Hoatzin crop microbial communities from Cojedes, Venezuela - Epithelial fraction 12 v2 (version 2) | ecosystem: Host-associated > Birds > Digestive system > Esophagus > Crop | place...
CAGGGAGGTTGTGGAGTCTCCTTCTCTGGAGATATTCAAGACCCGCCTGGACAAGGTCCTGTGCAGCCTGCTGTAGGTGACCCTGCTTCGGCGGGGGGCTTGGACTAGATGACCCACAGAGGTCCCTTCCAACCCCTACTATTCTGTGATTCTGTGATTCTGTGATAGTCTGATCTTCAGTTTTCTTAGGTCACACAAATGGAGAGATTGTAATCAATACCTAAAATTCATAGAACTGTGAAACGGTTGAGGTTGGAAGACACCTCTGGAGGTCATCTGGTCCAACCTACGTCTGGGTGGCTTTTGAATATCTCCAAGTAGAGAGACTCCACTACCTCTCGGTGCAATATGTGCCAGTCCTGTCACTCTCACAGTGAAAAAGTTTTTTCTTATGTTCAGAGAGAACCTCCTATGTTTCTGTTTGTGCCCATTGCTTCTAGTCCTGTCACTCGGCACCACTTAGAAGAGCCTGGCTCCATCTTATTTACATCCTCCCTTCAGGTATTGATACACTTTGGTAAGATCCCCCTGAGCCTTCAGTCCCAGTTCTCTTAGCCTCTCCTCATATGAAAGATGCTCCAGTCCCTTAATCATCTTTGTAGCCCTTCACTGAATTCTCTCCAATAGCTCCATATTTCTCCAGTTCTGGGGAGCCCAGAGTTGGACACAGCGCTCCAGGTATGGCCTTATCAGTCCTGGACAGATGGGAAGGATCACCTCCCACTACCTGCTAGCAATACTTTGCGTAATGCCTCCCAGGATACTGTTGTTTGTCCTGGCTGCAAACGGCACACTGCTGGCTTACGTTTCACTTGCTGTCAACCAGGACCCCGACATCCTTTTCTGCAAAGATGCTTTCTCTAGCTCTTCTTTCTGCGAAGCTAGTTGGTCACCAGCATACACTGGCGCATGGGGTTGTTCCTCCTCAGACGCAGAACTTGCACTTCCATTCGCTGAACTTTCCAAGGTTCCTGCCTGCCCATTTCTCCAGCCTGTTGAGGTCCCTCTGGATGGCAGCACTACCCTCTGGTGTATCAGCCACTCCTCCCAGTTTTATGTCCTCAGCAACCTTGCTGAGAGTACACGCTGCCCAGTCATCCAGATCATGAATGGCGGTGTTGATCAGCATTGAACCCAGTACTGAACCATGGTATGCACTCCTAGTTATTGGCCTCCAACTAGATTTTGCGCCACTGGTCAGCATCCTTTGGGTTTGGCTGTTCTACAAGTTTTTGATCCACCTCCCTGTCTGCTCATCCAGCCCTTAGTTCAACAACTTTTCCGTGAGGATTTTGTGGGGTCTTTACTGAAGTTAAGGTAGGCAGTATCTACTGCTCTCCTCTCATCTGTCAAGCCAGTCATTTCACCACAGACATTTATCAGGTTGAACAAGCATTACTTCCCCTCGTTGAATCCCTGTTGAATATTCCTGATCACCTTCTTGTCCTTTGTGTGCCTGGAAATGGAACATTGGGAACTGCAAATATAGTTGTCGGTGTTGAGCTGGGATTATATACAGAGGTGATATTATATATCTGTTGCTTCACGCGTTGCACAGTGACAGATGGGGAGATTAGAGCTAGTGATCAGTGTGAGGTGTTTTCTCTTTGTTCTTAATTTACATATAATATGTGAATTTATTACAGTAAGGAGAAACGTAAATTGCAATTGGACATACAATTAAATCCCTTAAATTGTAATAGGGTGGGTTGTGTTTGCACAATGTCCTATTAACATTACAGTCACTGTTATGAGAATGAATTCATGTTGTTCCATACTCTGCTCTCATTATAACTATTTTATTTCCACATAACCCTACTGTATTATTGGGGTAAACAACAGCAAATTGTGTTAATGTCAATTCCATCTCTGTTTAATTCCACTGACTTCATTTGCCCCGTGCCTAGTGCTTACAGTGAAGAGCATAAAAAGGTGAAATAGCATAAGCATCTGAAGGTGGAAGTCTGACCGTATTTAAATGAATGGGAATTTAGCCATAAGTACATGTCCTTGTAGTTGAAATTGCTTCTGTTATTTCAAGACAATGCAGATATGAAGGGAAAAATCTTAACTGAAATCAAGATGAAAACTGTTTCGGATTTGTACTATGCCTACTTAGGAAGGAATTAATCAGTGAAACTTTGAAATTATTTTTAAAAGAAACTTTCGAAAACCTCCAAGCTCTAAACCTAATTTATTTTGATTTCAGTTTCTTAAATTGTTTATAACTTCAATTAAAATACAATATGGGAAAAAGCATCAGATATAAAAAATTTAAGAATAGTAAGATGGGAAAATTGGAGTCAGATACACTTTTAACTTGTCAGAACAAATGATAAGAAAATAAAATTTCAAAGTATTTGAATTTAGGCATATGTTTTCTGAAAAAAAGCTCTTAATGTATTTATTAAAAATTTGCACGTAAGGTGAATTCCCTGGGGTGACAATATTTCCTGTTTGAAAAGGCATAAAAATAAAATTATGTTTGTTTCAGAAAAGGTAACAGCTGATATAATTACAAGCCAGGCATGCCACTTATTTTCTGTAGCTGCTTTTTCACATAGTTGGCATGGATAATTTGCTCAGAAAATAAGATCTTGACAAGATATTGTTTAAACAGCTCTTCGCCTGTCTTTGCTACCTTTCCTTGCCTATCTTTCTCAGCTTTTGAGCAATGAAGAATTATGCCATGTGCCTCAATTATTTCACAGGTTTGCATTGCTTCTTTGCTGAGCATTCATTGAAATATTCAGGAGGAGTTACTTCCTTTTAAAAAAAAATACAACTGTGACATTTTTCCCCTCTCTATATAAATTCTATATTGGCAAGAGAAAATAATGAAGTTATAGACCAGACTTTTTCTTTCTGATTATATAAAGTTAAGGTCCATACTCTACACCTAAAAGTGGCTTCAGTTCAAATTACCCTTCTATGCTTTAGATCAATTTATAGATGCTCAGAAAGCCTGTGTATCAAATAATTTTCATTTAGGTAGCTACTTGATGTTTATTTGACAGTCAAATTGTGGGGGTTTTTTTATTTATTTAAACTGGCAGTACATTGGCATGCAAGACAAATTCAGTTTTATTTCAAGGTGTCAAGATTTCAAAATTAGGTTCTGCTTCAACCAGAAATTGTCTCACTTTACATCAGTTTATGATCTATCAGGAAAAGAAATTTAAAAAATAATTTTAAATACCTAATTTCAGAATTTTCAGGACATTTTTTGTTCTGCATGAAGAAAAAAGTCAGTAACTTTTATTTACTTATAATTTTAGTTTTTGAGAGAATTACACCTTTGCATGCAAGGTGTAATATTGAAGGTTAATGTCACAGTACATGGCTTTCTGTGCTGTTCTCGAAGGGGATTGTATTGTTCACAGTCTCCTCCATAATATCATTGAGATGAAATCTTGTACATTGATAGGGAAGTATGCATAAAGTTGAAGCTAACTGTGAAGAGTGCATTAGTTATGGAAGTGTCTGATGTATGAATGTCAACACCTGTGTCTCTATGTAATATATTGAAGATGCCTTTCATTTTTTTAATTGGTGAATCACTGCTATTTGGAAAATTTCTGAATCCCAGGTGCAAAGGTGTTGTAGTTAATAGAAGTATTTGCTTTGTAGGAGGCCTCTGTGCTTCACTATGTGATGGTTGTTATTGTGATAGAGAGTAGATCTCAATTTTTTCCAGCAAGAAGAGACATTGTGTTCAGTGGAAAGGTCTGGTTTCTTTGTTTTATCAGTAAAAGAATGTAATCTAACAACATTTGCCTACTGTTTCCTGGAAAGTGGAAAGTGTGAATACCGTGATCTTGGAAGGAAATTACTCGTTGCATAACAGTCATGTTAAAAGATATATTATGGGTGTTGCACTCTATACCATATTGAGGGTAAGACGTTTACAGTGTGATATAAAAAATGAACATGGAATGCCCATATTGTTGATAGGAACAGCTATCATGCATCTACCTGAATGAGGTGAACTTTTCGCTGTGAAGTTACAATAGCTATCAGTCACAGCTCTTCTCATTTATGAAATGAATAGATTTATCCTATGATGCTATTGCAGCATAAGCCTCTTTTTGTAAAGGAACACAGCAACTCAGGCTGTGTCCATTTTCTTCCCACTGATATCAGTCCTACCTTTTGGTTTACCTCACATGTAGCAGGTCGTCTTGGCTATTTAGAGGCAAAAATAGGCACTGAGTGGCTAATTTCTTACATTGAAAAAACACCCCGTAAAGAAAGCATACCTGTGAGAAAAGACTTCATTACTAGTAAGGTAGAATATCTCAGATATGAAAGTATATTTATGCAATTTTATTCCTCATCTTCTTCTGCTTTTTCCCCCAGCATGGGTCATAGAGGAAAAGTGGTTACAAACAGATCGAAATCTGGGTAAGACAGCTTTGATAAAAACAAAACAGAAAATATTTAAAGAGTAGTAGTAGAAGACTGTTTACATAAAAGTTTGACCACGTACTTAGATAGATAGCATTAACTAAGTAAAGAAACTTAATGCTGAAGTTCTGCTATGTAAAAGATTTATATCTATCTCACTAAATGCTGTGCTCCGAGTATGCTGATTGTTTACAAAGTGCATTTTGAGATCTTAAAGAAGAACACCCATGCTTTGCGTTTTTCAAAATTTATTTGCCAGGTATTATTTTGGTTAGCCGAAGTTAGTTTGCACGGTAGATTTATTACCTGATCATTATTGTAGTAAAGTGACATGGGATAATATTAGCTCATAAGACTCTGTGGGAACGTCTATTCAGTAAGTTAGGGAATATATTTATAAAAACTTGACAGAGAAAGACCAGAATGTATCTTTTCAAAAAAATAAGTATTTTTTTCCTGTGCAGTTCTACTAATGGAAGTTTGTGGCAAGTAATAGTGGGATTCTGCTCACTTAATATTAACTGTCTAAAATTTTGGCATCTGATGTTAGGAATTTTGTATGATTTTTTCATGATCGAAGGGAGAAGATATAGCTGCCAGCCAGAAAAGATAAATCTCATTCGAGAAAGATATCTGTATTCAGGCGGAAGAAAACTTACTGACATTTTTCTCTAATAATGGACTATCGGTAGCCTAAATGACTAGCTTGAATCAGATGATTAATTATGATGGTGCAAACTCAATGAAATACATCACTCATGAGAGCCTTGTGCAGTTTTAATGATATTGCAAGGCATACAGACATGTTGCAGTGTTCTTTACAACGAGACTCTTAGTTGTGAAAATAAATAAATTTGCACCAAAGCAGACTTTCTGAAAAATATTGAATACTTTGGTTCTAGCTATGATGTTGTATACCACCTTTTCTTCTTATGAATAACCCCATCTATGTGTACATATGTACATCACATATTTTAGCAATGAGTTAGTAAGAAGTTTCTCATTTTAGTTACATGTATGCGTATATTACCACTGCCTTTTCTGCGTGTTCATGAGTTATGATTCATGCATAATTTGAGTAAACTATGGTTATGAACATGATTATGACATTCCAAGTCAGTCTTGGGTATATTAAGAAGGAGTTTAATGAGTTCATTCATATTTTTTGGCTCTTATCTGCAGAAATAAGCATAGTCTCTGGAAGAAACGTGTGTAAGGTCTGGCCCACAATATTGGCCTGCAAATGTCATATAAATAATCTCACTTAACTCACCGGAACAACTTTCTCCGAGGCCATAGTGAAAGAAGTGGAAACGTGGGGTGGATATTTTTGATGGGATGTGAGGGATATGTCCTGCATTATTCCTTTGGTCTCAAACTTACTGTGTACTGAGTGTGATATTGTAAAGAATGTATTTGGGCAGCTAGCTTGCAGTTAGCTCTTTGTGTCCTGCTATGCTTTTACCAGTATTTGAACTAATTAGAACTAACTCAAATACATCTGCGTGAGTTGTAACCGTTCCCAGCCTGCTTGCTGTTGAGGATAAAATCACTCATAAGCTCTGGAATATGAATATTTGTGTCTGATGTTTTACAAAACGTGATACTCTTGAGCTTTGTGGTGTGGAACCTGCAGGAAAAGATTAGTGATTTAAATAATAGCAAGTGGGACTGAAGTGACTGGGAATATGCCTATTAGTATTGCGAATAAGGCATAGAAACAGACAGCACAGTGCTACGAATTAAAGGGCACAGATGTCATCACTGTTGCAGTCACTTTCTCTATACTTCAAAAAAGAGTTTGGAAAATGATGCACACAAAAAGGAAAATAATTTACCATCTGAGCAAGTTTAGATATGAAGGATGAAAAGTCGAGGTGAAGGTAGGCATAAACAATAGGAAAGCCCTGCACACTTGAAAAGCAGCACAGGTATTTAGAGAGGCCACTTTCAGAAGTATTTTACTTACCAGAAGACTGACTGAAACACTCTAAAAACCTGTAGGAAGAACAACAATGTACGTTTAGCAATTGTCAGTTGCAGCTGACATTGTCTCTGAATCTCTGTTGTGCTTTATGCTCAGATACAGGATTGTTTTCTGACCCATCCTAGCCGTTATTTCATTATTCTTTGTCTCCCTGTTTTACAGATTCAGAATTTTGAAGAAGTAATGTGTGTGGATTTATCATTAATCTCACTCATATATTTTCCCAAATTAGAAAATAAATGACACAAAGTATAGATGCTTTTTTCTACTTTGTTTTCAGGTGTTGGTTTTGACTTCTAGATTTTGCATGTCTTTTATTGATACATATGTTTTCTCTGAACCAGTAGCACTTTCAGAATTAATGCTCAGTGATACAGCACAGTAAATTAATCCATTTTTATAACACACTTCTTATGCAGGTGCTTACTTAGAGATTTTTCCGAGACGTGTATTTTTATCACTGTTAACCAGGCAGTAGAGTTCTTTTCTATGAGTGTAAGTCTGTATTTAATTATTTTGTGAACCAAATTAAAGCAATTTCATCCTGGTATCCTGATCATGAAGATGAGGACTATTTATTATTAATGCTGTGTTTTCTTCAACAAATTCATATTTTATTATTAATATCATCATAAATAATTTGTATCTTTTATATCATTAATGACATTGGACAAATATGCTTTTGGTTGATTGCAAATTTGTTGCTGTGCAAATGTCAGAGTTTACTTTATGCCATTTTCTATAGTTTTAATTAAGCAATAAAAAAGACATCCAAAATGATTACATACTGTTTCCTGGTTGAAGAATACAAAAGTAAAGCCTATGCAAACATAAAGAGTGCTAGAAAAATAAAACTGACACTTCCCTGCCTAGCCTAGAATAACCTTGAGTACTTCAGCAACATTCAGACTGTATTAACAAATTTTAATTAAAGATGAGCTGATATGTAAAGCTAGTTTACTTGTAGGTCCTAATATTTAAGAACCAGTGTATGTCTTACCTTGATAATTACTCATTTAACTTCCAGCATTGAACTGCATAGCACGGCATAGTGTCTGATACAGATTTAGGTAAAATAAATAAATAATAATAATTGCTTAAAAGAAATTGGTTCCTAAAATGGTAATTCAGTATCTATAACCAGCAATTCTGAGCTCCACCCTTGCTCAGCAGCCTGCAGATATAATTCTGGAGACTTGTAAATAAAATCCATATCTTCCTTTCAGAGCTGAAATATGTTGCAGAAAGGGAACGCAAGATGAAGCTGCAGCAGCTTATGTGTAGCCTGGCAGCTGTAACACTCACCTGGGAAGCAACTCACGGCTTCTGGTCTGTATCCTTGCCATTTTTATGTCTGTTGCTTAGACAAGGTTTTTCTCCTCCATGCTGAGCCACATTACAGCTGAGCCAGGCTCTTTGTTTTCTTTGCCACTTTTCCTATCTGCAAAAGTCCTTTTGCACAGTGCTCCAGATTGCAACATGAGTGGTCTGTGGCCTTACCCAGACCTCTAACAGGCTGGGCTAAGCAAAGCAAACCTAACTCAACTTCACAGACAAAATGCAGTGTTTCTGACATGTCATTATCGAGCATCCTTCTCCTCAGTCCTACAGCTACGTATTTTATCTGTTAAGAAACTTTTGCGATCGTTACTTTTTTGTAATAATATAAAAATCATTATATCATAGGAGCTAAATAAAAATTTAATCACTGGATGAAATCAGAAATTTAAGAAACATCCTGATTACAGCATGCTGCAGAAGCTCTTCCCAGTCAATTTGTTTCTCACCACGACAATATTTGAGATCACAAGTCATAAGTTGCTTCCTGTGGTCAGTGATTGGACTGGTGAGCGTATGTAGTGGCTGCAAAGCTTACAAATGCTGAAGCCATGAGAAAGCTGTGCTAGTAACGTCAAAATAGTGCTGAGAAAGGCTTTATTCCACATTGGTCATTTACAGGAAAACTTTTCCTGAATATGTGTCTTAAATAAATCTGATAGGGAGAATTAATTTTAAGAGAATGTGGAACACAAGAAAAAGAGAAAATAATGATCTTTACTTTCAAAATCTTATAGAAGCCAAGAAAGATATATATTGATATTTCTTTTTTGATATAATAGTTTTCTCTCAGGTTCTTAGAACTGGGGAAGCAAATAATTTTCCAAGACACAGAATAGGTGTATCTTTTCTGTAGATGAATATACGTCATTCTGAGGGCATCTCCAGACAAGGGGGTAACCTGAGAGAGAAATGCACAGGGTGCAGGAGTGGGAGCTCCCTGTTTAGCACTGGAGCTTGCAGCACATATCTCACTGTAGTGGTTGAAATTAACAGGGGCTTTTTTGCGCTTTTCTTTATTCTTACTGAGGCTTTCTTTACCCTTGGATATTAGTGTAGTGTGAGAGTTTTGAATATGAGAGTATACAGATTGTTCACCACCTTGCTGCTGTCGTCACTGATCAACACAATACAGTATTTCATGCGAAATGTCAATGTCTGCATAAAGCGCAACTGGAACAAACTTTTACGATATCAGTGGAGCAGAAAGCAAAACTTCTCAAAGAGGGACAGAAGTGATCTCAACTCAGCCTGATTTCTTGTACATCTGGTAGATTTTGTACAGGTCTCCATGTTTTTTTAGTTTGTTCCCAGTCTGCATGGAGCATGAAGTACTTTGAATATTTTTGTAATTATTTGGGGTTTTTTGATTTGGGTATATATGTGTAGTATACTTGTTAGGATTCTACCGCAATCCAAAACCGATCCCCAAGCTCCTATCAGCTGCGACACAGAGAACAGTTTTCGCTCTTAGATCACTCAGTCATTCAGTTCATGGATTTAGCCTGGATATCTCGCATCCCCAGTCACTGTCCTAAATTCCAAGCAATGAGATATCTCTTACAGCCTTAATGAAAAAGGCCTCCTGCCAGCAGTACCATACAATAATATTAACCCATGTTCTCCTCTAGTCCCAATGTAGCAGTGTCTGTTTTTCTGCAACAATTTGAGAAAGCTGGATTAAAAGGAAGTTTTTATTGTAAAACTAAAACTAAAAAAAAAAACCAACCAAAAAACCCACCAAAAAATAAGTTGGATACTTTGAGGATTAAACAGAGCTATTTGGAAAGCAGAAAGGCAAGGTTTGAGAGGCAGGTCTATTATGTTACATACAGTTTGAACTAAATCTGAGGTCTAGATCTAGTGTTGTAGATAGTATGCTTTCTATCAGCCTTCCTAGATGCAAAATGAGGCAGGCATAAAAAAACTGACTGCATTTATGCCACTAGTCTTGGGAAGTATTTGCATTTAGTTGATCCCATTTTGAGTGCGGATAACCCTACATCAAACGAGATGCCCAATAAATTAGAATTTTCTAGTTTCCTGACCTTCATTTTGTGCTTATGGTTACTTTTAAGATTTGCCTGTGTCTAAGAACAGACTGTGTTTTTGTTTTAAAAAAAAATTGTGAAAGTGCACAATATGTTTTATTTGTCAGTTCAATTTTTTCTTTGTGCATCCTCTGGTATATGGAGTGACTGTATAATACATGGTAGGGCTAGCACTGCCTGCCCTCCGGTGGTATGTTAAATTCTTCACTGGAATCTTCTGATTATTTGCTGAACCATCACCATAATTGTCCCATCTGCCTCCATTTCTTTCTAGTTATAAGCATCTTTCCTCTTAGTCTTCTCCCCTTTCTCCGTTCTCTGTGGCCTCAGGCAGGTCACTTGCCCTCTCTGCTAGTGCTTCTCCATCTGTAAAATGCTAGTAATCTGAGTGGCTGGGAAGATTAATTAATGAATTAATATTTGTGAAGCACTTGAAAGATGAGAAACACTAGATAAGGCTAAGTAGTGTAATTATTATCCTCAGAAGTGTATTCGTGAATAGGGGGGGAAAAAAAGATACAGGGTTTCTGCAAATTCTGGTTAATAATCAGTATAGATGGTTCTGAAGATAGCTGAACACAGGCTAGTTGGCTATGCTTGTAAGGAGACAAATTAACATTGAATGAGTATGTAGCGTTTACATTTCTTAACCACTTTTTTTGACAGACAATGTTAATATTACACTTTTTCAAATCAATCATAAATCACAACTTGCAACCATGAATGAAAATGGAGCTCTCTAAAGTTTGGAAGCAAGGCCTGTACCTTCTCGCTTCCAAATTCTTCTACTCTCACTCCATATACGTGAGTGTCTTTTAAACATGCTGCTTATTACAGATGCAAATGGAACTGAGTAACTGTGAATAAATATTTTAAGGTAATATCCTACAGGCTCAACTTTGTCTTGTGATTATAAGACTATCTTCTCCACCGCCACTCCAAAATGGAGGTAATTTCCTAGTGCTGTAATTAAGCCATCTTTCATTCCTACGTATTCAGAAAAAGGGGGAAGAGAGGCCAATGGCCCAAAATTAATATGATCACATAATGATACTTCCTGTCCAGAAAAGACAATTATTAACCTGATTTTTTTTTTTTTTAATGTATCATATGATTTATCTGTCTTCTGTGGCTAGAGAATTCTATTCAGTTTAACCACTGGAGGCCAAATTTTATTCTTTAGCCAATTGTCTCAAACCATGTCATCTTAGATAAAGGGTGGCTTTGCTTTGTGGAAGCATCTTCTCTTCCAAAATGTTTCCACAGCAAGACCCTATTAAAGAAACTCTGTTCCAGCATGCTCTGTACTGTTTTTTGGCAGTAAGCTGCTGTGAAGTAGAGTTTAAGATGCTCCTCCTTTATTCCCTGTATACGTTGTGATGCCCAGTTTTATGTTGCCAGACCATTGCCTCTGTTTCCCTGAGTGAAGGGGCTGCAGCTGAGACGTGGCTTTTGCTTGGGCTGCCTGAGCTAAGGAGGCTGGGTTTTTGCTCCGTTCTTCTCTTGCCCCCTTCAGTTTCCTACTGGCTAGAACTAAGTGTCACTTTTCATATCATGATCTGATTTTGCGTCTTCTGTGCTTTTAAAATGTTGGTATTGATAGATCGCATTGGAAATAATGACTACAGGATGGAACAATTAAGAAGACAGTTTTGTATATTATTGCCTTTTCATTCTTTTAGCTTGCTGATCATCTAAGGGAAATCTAATGAAACCTGATAATCACAAAGGCCCGTGAGACTGATGGTTTTGAAGTGCAGGATAGAATCAAAAAAAGGCGGATGAGGAATAGCATGCAGCTCTGCAGAAGGAAGCAATAATTTTGTTCAGTGTTTTGTTATAGACTATAGATAAGCAAACTAATGGGGTAGTAATATGTAGTGTGCTGTCTTTAGTAGCAGAGGGCATTGGAAGGGTTAATGATGTGAGTGGTACAAACAAGAAGAAAGCTCTACAGGGTTGGGCCCTGCTAATCAGTGTCAGTGTCTATGTTCTAGATTGAAATCTTCATGTTCCTTGGTATCCAAAAATAAGGTCTATATATATTATGCAGGTCAGCTTCTTTACATCATGAATGCCACTTAACTTATTAGACGCTTGGATGCAGTACAGTGCTTTCGGGAGTAATGGTCTTGCCATTAGGCACATGGAAGGAACTAAATTGCTTACATTTTCAAAAGGCTCTGAAAGTTCTGCTCTGCTCAGAAGACTGAGGTGAGGGACTGCCTTACCCTCCTGTCCACCGTCAGCTTGGTGGGATGCAGTTTGGGTATTCCCATAGCAGAGTCTAGCCTCAGTGCTAACCAATATGGTCACATGTGAAGGGAGAGTGCTGAGCCTGAATGAGAGCTTGTCTTACTGGGCACTGTTCCCATCAACTTATTCTTTCAGGGCTGGTACTGGTACTCTCTATAGTATAGTGCAGCCTTCTTCTCTGTTTGCTGCACAGAAGGAAGGCGTCCTTTATTGCCAAGGGGCTGGTGTCGGTTGTCTGAGAGAAAACTCACTTCAGACCATGAAGAAGGAGAGAGAACTAGGAACTGAAAGCTTTCCAGTCATGCTCCTTTACAGCATTTCCAGCTCCTCCTGAACAGTAGTTGAGGGAATGTGATGCTGAAAGCAATTTCGTCAGCACTTCATTCCTTTTCCTACTAAGAATTTTTTATGCGTATATGGAAAAAATGCAGCTATTATTCTCTATTTTCTCCTTCTATACGTATCCATTCTAACACTGCCAGAAAAGGCAGAAAGATACCTTTCCTTCTAAGACTGACAATAAAGAAAGCAAGAAGACAAGGAAGGAGGAACATTAAGAGAGATGGGGAAGATTGTACTTGGAGAAGAAAGACAGGAAGTGCTTGTAGTACTGGAATTGTGTAGGAAGAAACATAAATAAGGAATGAGTAAGTGGAAAGAGATCAGATTAAGGTAAGAAACAGGATGTTTCCTATGCCTAGAGAACGCGTACATTATAATAACCTGAAGAGTAAAAGCAGATTTTTATTTTTTTTTAAGAATTCAAAAAACAGATTAAGTGTTTGCTCTGAAATGGACAAAATGAAAAAGAGAAAAGCATCATCGTGTAAGGAAAATCAATTAAGGGTAAAACTAAAAATAAATAAAACAGAATAAAACAAACAAAAAAACCCAAAATCAAATTCCTCAAAGTTAGAAGACTAAAAACTAGTCAGCGACATGCAAGTTAGGATTGCTGGAAAGTTTGGTTTAATTAATATTTTTATTTGTACTGTATTTTTCTCAGCTTTTACAGAAACCAATGATGTCTGAACAATCTCAGGCAGAGATGTTGTTACCTCCCAAGATCTGATTTTCTCTTGGTGTTATAAAAGCTCTGTGATTCCCCTGAAAAATGGACAGATATGATAGTTTATGATGCTGAAAATGTGGCCCGTAAGGTGTGTTAGATTTATAGTATTAGTCTGAGTAAGTAGCAGAGCGGGCTTCAGCTATAAAAATGCTGGGGAGAATCCGAAGACTAAATTGCAGTTCAGTTTTGTCCCCTTCAAGGGGACAAGCAACCCCTCCCTATTCAGAGAGATGGGAACATAGAGGCTAATGGATAGGTGTACGATATTTATGTAGTTACAAGCAGTATATTGTATCCCTGCACGCTCCTTTCTGCACTTTCCTCTCTCCCCTATCCCTGCATGCTAAATCACGTGAATGGCAAAAGGGAGTGAGCAGACAGAGATTTTACTAGGAAGTTGTAAATTGCTGCTGAGACAGGTCATACCCGTAAATCACACTGTTCCCTTCACCTGAACAAGAAGGATGTGAGGGAGGAATTGTACTTTGGAAAGGACATCCCTGACTCATTCTGTCTCCCACACTGCTCCTGTGGTGCAACATGCAGGGTGCTCCTGGTTTTGCTGTTATGCCTAAAGGAGGTCTATAGCCTGCAGCAGAAAGGAAGCCCTGACCAGAAATTATGTGTTATACTTTGCTACAAAACCATGCTCTTGTTACAGCTGTGTAACTTGCTTTCATCTGAACACCATAGGTGTATTGCTGACAGAAATTTTCAGCAGAGATTAACTAGCTTCAGATACATAATTTTCTCTGTCCTGTAGAGTACGTTCTGGTAGTCCCGAGGTTCTCAATTCACACAGAAAGACATATCAAAGAGACTGAACAGAATTTGGACTCCTTGTTTTAACAAAACTGCCTTTATAATACATATCTGTAAATAAATAGTATCACAGGCATGTATCGTATTCAAATAATTGTCCATTCTATTTCTGTCTTTATAACTACAGACAACCATAATTCACTTGGTGTTTAAACATGAACTATATTCCTCTGTGATACAAAGTATATTTTTCCCAGATGGTAGTAAAACTGAAGAAGCGTAATCAAAACAATAGTGGCCTGTTTCCATTTCACATTTTCTTTCTACCTTTGTTTCTCATTTGTCTTTACTGGGTCTGAATGCATCCTTAAAAACATTGTCCTTCCACATTTCCTTTCACTCACAGGGCTCTGTACCTTCTCTACCCATAAGTTCCCTACTCTTGGGAAGAACAGTTGTCTTGAATACCTTCCAGAACTAAATCGTTGAGTTGAGTATAGCCACCACCAAACTTCCCACTGTCATTATGCTTTTGGGATTGTTTCACTGTGATATTAGGATGCTCCAAAACTTGCACTTGTTTCTTTATGCATGTTGTGGACCCTTACTTAAGTCCAGGGTTACTTGTGTCTTCTAAATATCTCCAACATTGTGGGGATACCTCCCAGGAAACAGAGTACTAACATTGAAATGTCTCAATCTACCACCCTAGCTTAATAAAAGTATACAACAAAGCTCAAACTATACATTACATAACACAATCAGAAATGTCTTAAAGCAATATGCTTAATAGTTTCCTTATCCTTGGAAGTTGGACCTAAGTAAAAAAGAATGGTACTGATTATTGTTGCTAAACTTGGAGTGAGAACAGTGATCATATAAGAGCAAGAGCACTTTGGATTTGTCTGAGGTCCTAGAGCTACCAGAAGGAGAATCCTGATGAAGTGAGCATTTTTTCACTGAGTATGGCTGGGATTCAGCTCTTTCCTTCCAGATCACATCTTTACCTTAACATCAAGAACCTGTTGAACAAGGCACTTAACTAAAGTGCTGAGTGTTCAAGATTACAGGTTTTGTTAGATGGAAACAAGTTTCCTGTGTTGTCTGTACTCACTGTGGCCAGAAAGATCTGCAAAGGAAGTAAAATGTTGGATGATGTTGCGGGAAGTTTGGTCTTTGAATTCCGGTGTAATATTCATTGATGACTAATTGTATTGCTTTTAAACAAGTTCTCACTAATTTATAAATCTGCTGTACAGTTCCACTTAAATTAATGCAGCTATGCTGATGTAAGCAAGAATTTGGAGTTGAATCTTCTCAGCTTGTGCTTTTGAAATTAATGAGGAAGAGAGCAAAATTTCAGTGCTAAAATGCATGGCAATTGTCAGGTGCTACTGAGAGTTATCTGGTCTGGTTTCCCTGGCTGCCATCAGGAAAAAATGGTTGCCAAAATGCCCAAAATCTGATGGGTTTGAAGGTTCAGATGGTTTTATTTTTAGTCAAAGCATTTTTAATGTCTTTAAGTGGTTTATTATTTATCTATTTTTCTCTGGAGAAATGAAGGATAAAGGTGGTTTTACTCAGTCTCTTCTATAAATCATTTTCACACTGAAGGATCTTTTTAACTGCAGAAAAAGAATAAAGCTGTGTGTTGAAGCTATGGGTATAGACACGTTTCACTTCTAGTTCACTGAGTTTCTGAGCATCAGCAGAGCTGAGGCAACCAACTGTACGTGTGATTTGGGCCAGCAGAAAAGTTGTGAATATATTAGCATATAGGTGATTCCATGGCTTTTCTTACTGTTCCTCTGTGGTATTTTATTCTGTGTTGAATGTACACTGATGAATGGTGAAGTATTGTGCTGCCGTAGTTTCTGCCTCTGAACTTTATGTGGATATTAAGAAACTTACACTGGTATAGTTTTCTGTATTTATTTTGGCATTCAGTCTATTCAGACGACCAATCTGAGAAATACAGCTCTTTTTAAAAATGCTATTCATCTGTTAAAATATACCCCAACCAACTAAATTATTCTTTTAATGAAACATGAGCATGTAATGACCTTTGACAGTAGAAATAACATGGCTTATGCAATGATATTGTAAAGGTCATCTAAATTTTACTACTAGATCATATTAATTGGTAGAGGATTTTTTCCCGTTATTAGTATCTTGTCTTGCTCATGAGGTAATATTTTTACTTCTCATTGAGGAATAGTCCTGAAACAAAGAAATTTTTCTTGTGTATACATTTTAAATCTTGTTGTGATTTTAAAATTTTCTCACACGTGAATTTTAATTCTTTTCTACAGTCATGGCCTGTGGCAGTGAATTCAAAAAGTTAACTATGGATTGCATAGGAAATTATTCCTTTTTCTTCCCCTTTTTTTTTACCGTTTTAATAATGATGAGCCGAGAAGGGTGTCTAATTTCTTTTATCTACATAAATGATTGTATTATTTCCGATTGAAGACATATTACTTTTATGACCTCCTTTCTCTGAACAACCTCTGTCCATTTATTTAGCTGACTGGTAGGAACTGAATTAAAAATGTTAAGTTATATATAGGATTGGGAATAGTACCCAAGACAACTGACTTCGATTCTGTTATTTAGACTGCAGCAAGATTTATGAGTGATTCAAATGATTGTTGCCTTTTGTTAACACTGAGTTTAAAATACCAGTTTCTTATCCAATCGTCCAAGTCAACAGCAAGTCCCAATTGTTTCTGCACAAACTTTAATCATGTTGTCACTTCAAATTTTTTCCCTTCATGCTTCAGTCCCTTTACTGCACCCGCTATGTTTTTTTCAGACCTTTACTTGCAGTGCGAAACAATTAAAATAACTCAGTTATGTACTGTAAACTTCTGACAAATGATGACTTTTAAACCTTTTAAAGACAGCCAGAACATTAAGTGAGAAAGTTTACAATTTATATTATGATTGGAATTTTTAGTATAAAACTACTGAAAGATATTTGAAAAGAGGGTAGTAACAGGAAAAGTATTCCTGACATGGAGATCTCATAGGCTGTGGAACAGTAGTTTAAGCAAAGTGTTGAAAATTCTTGGGCTGGTGAGAGCTAGGACTCAACTAAACATAACAAGAAACCTGAAACTGGATGCTTTCAGAAATGGCAAAGAAATTGTCTCAATAAGGTCTTTTTCATATTTAATTTCTTTCATTGTATTTGAAATCATAAATAATACAGTGTGTGTCTGTGGATTACCTGTTTCATGAGGGATACCATGTCAGAACAGATACCGTAAGTGTTGGGATGACTTGTTGCCCGTTCCTGTGGTATAAATTTATGGATAAGGAAAACAACCTCTTTTTCAGTGAGGGTTGTTGCAGCAGATCGCTTTAGTCTTGACACATGAAACTCATTCAGTCAAGCTCAAGAATGTGCTTATGTTTCATATTAATGTGTGTAAAAGCCTTCTTATTTGATTAATTATTGTTTTGTTACCATTAGTCGCAGGTGAAAATCCCTGGGTGATAGGCTTTGAATAAATCATATTAAAAGATAACCTATGTTCTAAAAAAATTGCTGTCTGGATATGAAATATTGCCAAAGACAATCTTGTTCTCCACATTTTGCACATTGAGGAGCTTTTGATCGGTGGGAAGAGAAAGGCACTTCCAGAGGAAGATTATGAAAATCATATAGCTACCACTGTTAGGGTAGAAATGTTGGTCTCTGCCTACTGACTGTGTAGTGGGAACATGGGATGCTTTTGTTAGATTTATTGCCTGTTTGCCAGGCATTGTAGTTAGAGTGACTGCAGTTAGGGTAAGAAATCATTGTCTTCTGTGTCTTGATAAATAAATTGGAGATTCAGAGTTTTCTGGTTACTTCTGAGTGATCTAAGTCATGTGATACTGTTTCCTCTGTAATTATAAGATTTCTGATGTGAATGCCTTCAGAAAGTAAATGTGTAATTCCTTTCTTCCGCCATTTTCTTAGCAACTTAAAAGTTGCTTTCTTGATTGCTTATCCTACTAAAATACACTTATACTAATTTATCTGAAAAATGAATAAAAACAGAACCAAAGTAAATAATTGTGATTAAAAATTTCAGTATATACATATGATTATCTTTGTTTCAGCATTCATAGAGTAACTTATGATCACTACATATGAACTAACATTGCTACTACAGGTTCCAAATCTTCTTCTTTAGTTGCTATCACAATAATTTTTTTTTTCCATTTTATATTGGTGCATTAGACCACCGTTACTAAATGTGTTATTCTGTGAACTCCTCGCTTAGTCACAAAGTGGTATTTCCATGGATAAAGCTGAACAGAAAATTGAGTCAATTGGCTAGTGCCGTAGTTGTCATCCAAGAAGCAAGAAAATAGCAGATGAGGATAGTCATAAAAGTTGACATACTCTGGCTGAACTCATTTGACCAGATAAGGCTGAATGCTTGGTACGCAAAAGTCTAGTTTCCGTAATACCTTAGATCCAAAAAAGGGTAACAAATACACCTCATTCTTCTTTCACTCTGCTTTCCCTCCTCTACATGTAAATTTAAACTGTCATCTTTAATAGACTTATTTGTATCCGTATAATTGAAAGGCAAATTAGGTCCTTTAAATGCATTCCTTGTTGGTTTTTTCTCTCTACTGCAAGTGTAGAAGAGAACTTGTATTGTTGTGCTTTGCTACTGATTTTATCTCTATGTTGAAGAGTCCTTTCTGTACTAATTTGGCATTCTTTCTCTACATTTTATTTAAATTGCCACATACACTTGTTAAATAATTCTAGTCTGTTTGGGTTTTGTTGTTCTATTCTTTTTCTTTTCATGGTGATTGATTGCCATCTGGGGGCTAACATGAGCCCACCATGCTAATTTCACTTATTCTACCCATTAACTGCTATTGTCTCCTGGGTCAGAGACAAATGTATGAATCCACTTTATCTCTCAGTTTACAGAACATCTCACACAGTGAGCCTTGTATTACGAAATGGCTACATCAGCCTCTAATTAGTCAGCTCTACCCTGTGTTGAATGCTGGTGCACCTTGAGAAACAGCACGCAAAGCACATTTGTTTAAGTCCTCAGATGGTTAACATTCTGCATAACCTCCTCACAAATTACAGCCTCAGCTGCAGCACATCCATTAGTCTGGAAGAATGAAGATTCCCAAGCGGCCCTGGTGCCTTTCCCAATTCCCTTGCGACCCACCAATCCTCTCAGTGCTTTCACTGCATGGAGGGAGTGCTCAGAGCTAATCAGGTCAATGATCATCTCACAGCTCGGGGGACATGACAGGAGCCTATCACAGCAGTTACACGATCTTCTAGACCTGAGCACGCTTGTTGAGAATCTCATGTTAAGAAACATTGCTTTGGTGCCTCTTCTCTCACTCCCTAGAAGCCTCTGAGGATTTCAGCTTATATTTCTCTCTCTCCTTTAGACAGTGAAGAGTTCAACATCAACGCAAAAAAGGAAGAGCAGTATGCAGCTACCCGGAAGGTGTTGATTGAAACTTAGGTTACCCCAAAATCACTGTTGATTTGACTGATGCTCCAGCTTTACCAAGGAAAAGATTTCAACTGAGGTAAGTGCTGCTTTATCTGGCTGACTGCATCGTGCTGAATTTCTGCATTGAAAGTTCAAACTGAGTAGACTGACAGCCTGCACTGCAGCAAGGGAGCTCGCGCCGCGTGTCAGGAGAGGGCTGGGGGCAGAGGCGGGTGTCCCAGCCTGGAACTCCTCTCTGGAGGGGTTCAGGTTTTAAGCAGCATCTTATGAATGGCTGCAGTTATTTCCGACTCGGTGGTTCTCTGAAGCTTGGAAAAAAATATGTCAGAAACGTGCAGGGGTGTGAGAAGGGAGGACGAAAGGCAAGTGCACTTTCCCCCTTTGTGCTTTGTACATTTATTTGAGGAAGTACAGCAGCTGGAAAGCAAAAGTATATTATGGTAAAACTTCAGTCTGAACAAACAGTGTCGTTCCTTCGCAAGCAGGAACTCAAGGCTTCAAAGTCCCATGGCATTTAAAGGAGACAGGGATTTTTGAAATGTGAGTCAAAAATATGCATGCAGCTTTCCAGGTTACCGTCAGATGGAGAGCTGTGACTGATGTGTATAATGTTATACTCGGAGGGTTGTGGGGTTTGGGTAGTCGTTTTTGCACTATTAGCAGTTCTTTGGGGGGATAAGGGTGAGCTGGGGTGTTGGTTCAATCCAAGTGGCCAGAAAATTAAACTGGTAGTTGTTGCAGGGGGGGAGGCGGGAAGTAATATTTGGCTGAAGGGGGAGAGGATGTGTTTTACATGGGGTGACAGTGTGTGGCGTATCAAAAGACATAGACTGATAATAGCAGATCTTTATCTGGAAAGAAAAAAAGAGAGAGTAGATGAGGGAGGATGTCTTGAAAGATTAAACGATTAATAAGAAAAAGTCAGAGATGCTTACGCAGCCTGGAGTCATTTAGATGACCTGGTGCACCTATGGCGTATCCACCCTAAAATGTCTAAAGTGAACTGAATTTGATAGTCTCAGTGAAGTCCACGCTTAATGGCTATGCTGTCAGGGAACGTTAATAAGGAGCTAATAAACAGCCCAAACTTTTTAATACTGTAAGGAACCAAATTAAGATCTGTTGTATTAAAAATGTGCTTGTTCTTTCTGTTGCCTACAAAAATTAACACTCTGTGTTTATCAGCCTGTCATAGTAAGGAGAAATAAATATGGAAAGTTAATTGATTTCAAGTCTTGCTGTCTTAAACAGATGTGTAACTCCTAGGCAGTTTATAAAAAAGTGAATTAATCGCACTGCTTTTTTCAGCCAATACTCTTTACTGTCATTAAATGTCTGTATCATTGCTTATCATCCAATGTTGGTAATACAATTCATAGCACTATATCTTGCATTGAAAACTCAGCTACTCAATATGGAGATATATTTTTTTTAATCCAAAAATACCTCCAAAGCCCTGCCCTGCTCCATTCCTCCTGTCCACACGCCCCACCCCCCAAAAAAAAGAACAGTTCTGGGAAATGTTAGTTACCTGCAGTTTTGTTACTTACTCTATTAGCGTTTTCAGAGAGAAATACGAAGTTCTTTTTCTCGCAAAAACATAAGCACATGGGAAAGTGACCTGAGGTTTTTGGGGAATGTGGACGGTTTTAACTGTCTATCAGTATATTCTCCTTCTTGAAAATGATTTCTGAAAGTAATGTTTGTTTAATGGTGACTCAATATGTCCACTGTTTTCTTGGAAAGGAAGTTGGTTTTGGAAATAGTTACAGGCACTGATCCGGATTTTGGTGTAGCATATGGCTCACTTCTTTTTTCAGGTTAATATTAATATGACATTCACGAAGTTTTGTGCTACTTCCTCCCAGAGATGCAAGTCTTGACCAGCGTAGAAATATTTGAATGCACAAATCTGCTTCCATTATACCTGTCTTCACGTTCTTTCATGAATAATCAATAGTTTCTCAGCATAGTTAGTGTTCATTAATATACAGCAGAGTATTCATTTAAAAAATAAAAAGACAGTAACGTAAGGTACTGCATGGAAAAATTTGTAGTGTAAACAGTTCCTATGCAGTCACAAATCTCCAGGTTACCTACAAATAGCAGGAACTTCTGTTCCAGTCTTTCACAAGGAGTGACTACAAACATTGTTTGACATGATGCCTCTGTTCCCCTTTTGTCTCACAAAGCTGTTGCTGTAAGTAAAAAATAAATAAGTCATGCTTTCATGGCAGCGTGTCTGTGGGTTTCTAAACAAGTCTTACAAATGCACTTATATCTCTATTATTATTTTACAAGATCAGATGTTCTATCTGCTTCTAAGTGAAGAGCACTTACTTTCCGGTATGCTAGCCTCAGAGATTGTATGTAATGACAGTTCACCAGACACAGGGAAATGCTAGTTTTCCTTATGCTTTGGTAAAAGTAGACAATAATGCTGTAATTATTTTGTGATCTGTTCCGTTGGTGGATTGTGGGCTTGTTCATATGTAGTGATGGCCCAAAAGTGACCTCTGTAATATGGGAAATATCATTCCTCATTAAACAAATAATTTTGGGCATCTGATTTACTGAAGATTTTCAGACATGGCAAACACAGAAACATAGGTTACGCAGGGAGGCAGTGGAAGACTTGTCAATATAGCCCAGTTCCCTCTCTTGAACCTTATTTTTTTACTCTGAGGCCAGATCAAATAGTATTAAATATATAGATGTATGCAGAGTTCAGCTTTATTTCAGATATTTCAAGTTCTTTGAATGAGGCCAGTGTTAAATTTTTTTGCCTCAAGCTATGTCTCTTTATTACTGACAGAAGAGTATGATTGCTATCTGGCCTAACTCCATTGAAAAATAGCATTTGAAGCTAATGCTTAAATGTTTTAGGAGCTTTTTTAGGAAATTTATTAAACTGAGGTTTGGAAATGGGTAAAGCAAAGGGAGGTCTCTAAAAGCTGACATAAAACCAACCATAGAGCAGAAAGGAACAGTTCTGCTAAAACAGTGATCGTGAAACATTGAAAAGAAAACAACTTTCAATGACGATAGTTAATAATCCAGATAATGCAAGGTAGAGAGATGTTTATGTCATTTCAAGAGGATAGGGTGAGAATGAGATAGAATAAACTTCAGGGGTTAATGAGTTTCTCCAGTTTCGCTTTGCCAGAAAAGGAGGCTTTTCAGGGCCTGTGTTATTAACATGCGCTGGAGAACTAACATCAGCTTTCCTAGCAGGACAGTTGTGTCCCACAAGATTCTTGTTATTCCTGCTCCTTCTGTTATTTTCATCGTCTGTTTCCAGGGCACTACTTCTTGCACCTCTGGGTAGCATCTTCCTCTCTGTATAGCTTCTTTCTCTTCCTAAAGATTTGTGTTTCTTTCCATTCTGTTCCTCTTGGCCTTCTTCCTCTTTCTTTCTTTTCCTTTTCTTCACCTACCATGATTTAATGCTTCATCACTTTCGCATCCATTCTTTCCCTTCCTTTGATGCTGCGAGGACATCGCTTTTCTGCCTTGGTCCAACTGTGTAAATTTTTCTTTTTAACTACAACAGAAAATGCTTCTGAAAGCACTCCAGTACCCATATGAATAGGATATATGTGCTCCAACACTCCAGCATCTCTTCAACCCCATTTTCTGTATTTTTAATTGTTTTAGATTGTACACGAGAGTGTCAGGGGCTGTATCTCAGTGTACAGTAAGAGCCGGTTCTCTTTCCAGCTTTGGAGTCTGTATGTGTGTCTACACTGCAGAAATCGCATGCTCTTAGCTGGTTCATGGAAAAAAAAGCTCTGCAAAGTCTAGCTCAGATACCTCAGGATGTCATTGTTCTTGCAAAAGCATACCTCACGGTTAAAAAGAAACATATATTGCAGCATATATATTTATACATACGCTTGCAAATATGTAAGTTTTCAACATATTTTCAGGGGTTGTAGTTTTCAAGACACTGTGCAAGCTGCACCTTCTGAGTGACTTCTCAGACTCATCGTTAGTTGACTGAAAGGCAAATGTAGTGTTTGCTACTGCTTTTTCCTGGCTTCTCTTTGTATTGCTCTTTGTCATAGATGGACTGCATTAAAGAATGAGTTTCAAACATTATTTTCCTTTGTATTAGTAGAAACTTTAGCTGAGGTCCACTTGTTTTGCAGAGATGTAACTCATTGAAGGCACTGAGTTTGGCATGTGTCACTGGAGATATATTTGTTGAGGCAATAATGCTCTATGAAAGCTACAAAACCAAAACACCAAAGCATGGTGTTTTGAGAGGGAAAACCTTCAGTCTGTTTCTTGTTGAACCTTCAAGCCTAGTGTTTTGAGGGGGAAAAAATTTTTTCATGTAGATAATTTCTGTACCAAAAAGAAATACAAACCTACGTTGCCGTATTTATTACTGGACTTGGTATTTAGCAGAAGTAAGAGACATCTGTTTTACAATGCTAATTTTTGCAATGAATCATTTAAAGAGGCTTATTTTTTTTCCCAATCAGATGGGAACTAAGATATTGCATCATGAGACTTGGTCAGATTACTGTAGGAGCAGCTGTGGTTCAGTTTCTGTCAAACGTATCACTTCAGTTTTGAGGGTGAAGAGAGTCTTCCTGTAAAGATCAGACCCATTGACGTACATCAGACAGTTCTGGGGCTGAAAGGGCATCTTTCTGCTGTGGATGTCTCAGATGTCAATACTTTTTAAGACAATGGCTGCTTTGGTTGACATATGTCTAATGTAAGCAAAGTTTACTGTCTTGTGTCCCAGCAGAATATGATTTGGGGTCTGTGGGTGCTGTAGTCCATCTCTGTGCTGCTGTGCTGAATTGCCCAGACCTGTAATCACAGCTCAGACTGGAAACCTTTATGGAGACATTCATAAGAAACATACAGGTCTGAAACTCAAAATAAGAAAGCGTCTAAGTATCTAACTCACAGCAAAGTGCTGTTTCCTACTGAAGTTTAAAAGTTGTATATTTAGCTACCAGAATTATGCTGTCCTTCAGCTTTCAGAGTACAGTATATTCAGAACAGTCTCCAAAGCAGATGATAAATACTCAGTTAAATGTCTTGGATGAGTTTTTGTTTCCAAATTTAGATCAGATTTATTATTGTTTTCATGCATGCATTTAGTCACTGACCGCATTAATACTATGTCCAGCACACCAAATATACTTACAAAATACAGTTGTGGCTGACTTGGTTAGAAAAACATTTGTAATTCTTTTTTTTTTTCCAGTAAAGGTAAACAGGATGCAAACCAACTCCTTTTCCAGAAAACAGATGAGACTTTTAACATTTCTTGATAAACAGCATGCTTCAGCACTGATGCCAAAATCCAGCTTTTTGACCTACATCATTTAGAGTCTATAAGCATTAGGTAGGTTTTTGGCTGTTGTTCTCTGAAGGCTGCCAGCAAGTGGTAAATGTAGTTGTAAATGCAGACACACATTTGCTAAATAGTTGTCAGAGTCCATTTATTAATTTCACAAAGATTTTGGTTTGTTTACGGAGTTCAACTTCTATGCACAGTGCTGGGTTCGAACTGGTGACCTAGGTTTGGAGTTCGCTTACCACTCGCCTATGTTCTTCTATCCCCTTGGACCCTTTATATATATATATATAGATAGATAGATATAAAACACGCTGTTTCTGTATGTGGAGTTGAAATGCCAGTTTAAGCAACTCTCTTAAAAGCCTGTATGAACATCACAAATTACATTTATTAAGAATAACCTTCTTGGCATTCTGTCCCCAAGCATACTGACTATGTGTGTTCATGTTACACACTTCTATATATCTGTTTTATATTTAGTTCAATATGTAATCTAGAAGAAAAAAAAAAAAGATCTCCATTCCGTGGTTCATTTTTTCTATTTAAGAAAATACTGCAAATAAAAACAATACTGTTAAATGAAACAAATATAACAGATAGTACAATCTAAAGAGTTTTCTAAGTATACTTGCAGCATGAAGAAAAGCGAAAAACTAACATTTCTTGGCTAGATTTCCATTGTTTTGAATGGTCTGAGGAGACTTACTCAATACATTTACTAGAGATGTGATGATGAAGTCATTCTGCTGAATCTGAATTCACTCAAATTTAGTTGCAACAAGCTTTCTGTAAAACCTCTTCAAGTTCAAGTAATATTTCAGTCATTAAACTGGAGTATTAATTATACAACAAAATGAAAACCATTTCATTTCCATTTAGGAAACTTGTATCTTTGCTTGTTAACAGTCTTTTCATTTATCCCTAAAATATTAATAATAATCTTGGTACTTGTTTACCATGATTTTAAATATTTAATTATATCTCTTGAAAATGATAAATGGAATAGAAATTCATTGCATTCTCTGACACAAATAACACTTCTTATTCCTTTTCTGGGTGAAAAAGTAATAATTTAGGGCAGAGAGTAAACCTGTCTAGTGTAGATCTACCTCACTGTAACTCTAAACAGATGTTACAGAAGTCTTGATTTAGATTGATAGGAGAAAAAAAAAAAAAAAGAAGAAAAAAAGCACTGTGCCTTCCAATAAATATCCCCTTTTTTCTATCACTGTGTGATGAGCAGTCCTCTCAGGATACAGCTATGTTTCATATTTAGCTCTTTAAAATGTTTTTCTTTAATCTGACCTCCTAGGCAGTGGGATTTGGACAGGTTTTCTATAAAACAGATCTTTTGGTAATTTGACCCTTCTGCCTCTGAGCTGCTACTTGAAGAAGCACATATGTCAAAATAAACAAAGAGATTAAATGTCATATACCTGGCTTCTGCTTAAAAGAGCGCGTATATCAGAATAAATACAGAGTTTAAGAGGTGATGTTGAGAAGACAAGTGCTGATAAGGAAAATACTCCAATGGACTTGCTAATTAAAATGCTTTTTGAAGAGCATTGCTTTTCTCTGGTAGTTTTGTGATTCAATGTAAAGACTTGTATCCTGTTTTTTGGTCCTCATTGTGTACAGATCAATTGAAATTTTGAGGCACCATCACTTTCTTCTGCATTTGTCCTTATGTCTTCTAATCTCCTTCTGCCCCTCTCCTGTTATTGTTTGAAATGGAAATGTCCTTTGTCTGGCACACAGAACATGTAAGCAACTAAATTCAGGTCTATCAATGGACTTAAATCCCACTCTGAATTACCCATCAGATGCAGCACATAGCAATTACCTGTCACACTTTCTCACCCTGAGAGCCAAAATGTATCAGTCAAGGACATATTTGAGTTCCAGCAGCCAAGAAAGTGAGTAATCCTGGGCTGAGTGTACAGGAGATACTCTGTATGACAGAATGGAGCAGAGCCATCAGGGCAAGGATATGGACATTTTTAATAGGGAAAGTAAAAAGAAATATACTTTTTTTCCCTGTAGAAATATTTTTCTTTAACCTTGTTATTTAAACAGGGTGGGTTTATTTGTTTATTTGGTTAGATTTTTTTGACTCTTCTTGGAACTCCCTGGGACATTATCTTCCAAGAAACAATGGGCATTTTTTGCAATGATTTTCTAAAGGTCACTCGTTTTTAATCAACTCACTTTTTCTGTAGTAACTGTATGATATTTTTTTGCCTAATTTGTGATCAATGAGCATGAATATTTTAAATAGAAAACTCATACATCTAGCTATCTTTCTAAATGTTGCTATTACGGTTCTGTGGAGAGGTTGGAAGGGGGATGCTGAACATCCAGAATTACCATTCATTTCTCATTGCCTGGTGGCTATGCAGCCCTTTCAGTGATTTCATGCCTAGGGGTGCTACTTCAGGTAAAAATGACAGGTTGCTATGTTTTCATTTTCTCTTAAATGAAATTTCTCACAGCATTTTCTAAATATGTGCATGTCTCCTGCCTGGTCTAGGTAAGAATTGGGTTCATGTTGCTCAGGTACATAGTGATAGATGATGATTTTAACTAAAAACTGAGATTTAACAAATCCAACTTCATATAATCTTACTAATTTGATAGAGAACAGGTAGAGCATGCAGCCTACCTCCGTTGTTTTCTATCAGTGCAGGCTGTACCAGGCAAAACACAAACTTTAGGTTTTGTTTGGACAGATACCATAGTAGAGAAATAGTTTATTATAAGTTCAAAGCATACTTTAGCATATGTCATTCTTTGACTCTCTGCCTCTGGCTTTGTGTCTGTATGTCTTGTACAAAAATGATTAAAAAAGGAAACAGAACTATAGGTCTTGTTCTGTCTAAAACTATAAAGTATACAAGTGCCAAAAGTTGTGTCTGTTGGTGTCGTATGGTTTTCCTGCCCTTACTGTTTTGAGATTTCACTTTTGAAGAATAATGATCTGATATTACTGATAACCATAGTCGAACTAGTTATTTTAGGAGTCTGTCTTCTAAATTTTCTGATAGGATATTTTCCACCTTGCCATTAAACGTGAACAATAGTACTTGTATTGCAAAATGTTTCCTTCATACCTCTTTAGCAATAATGTCCTCAAATAGAAATTGCATTTCGTGCAAAGAAACAAATTTGGGTCAGATGGATCTAGATTTCATGGGATATAGAGATATGTTTTTTAAAGTGCAATTCATAAGGCATACATGTGATGCTTTAAATAGCTTATCAGGAAAAAGAAGTCATTTTTAATGCAGATCTACCAAATAAAATGTTCTTTGGTAGCATCAGTACCCCTGAAGGCAGACATTTCAAAAGGCAGCGAGAGCGCTAGAGCCAAGATGATGTTGTGAGTAGGATATAAGGCAAAACATAATACAAGGAAATTGATCAATATCTTCTGTCAAAAAGGAAGGTATTACTAATCAAAATTATTGTTCTAGTTTTCGGTTTCTTTGCAAATAACTAATGAGGCACTGGGCTTTTCTAATATTAAGGGTTTTTCCCTGTAATTACTTTAAAAACATTGTTAAATCTTTATTTTTTTTAAGAAAATAATTAGGAATAAAAATGAAAATATTAATACTTCTTTATTATCCAAAAATGTATTGCTCAGATACTGAAGCAAAGCACAGTCACAGGAAGGGAATCTAATTCTAAGTAATCATTTGAAGTGTGACTTTATAATTTTGTATGAGAATATAATCATGTGTGTGATAGAATTTTATATTCTAAAATTATAAAAATTCTTAAGCTCTCCATGAAACAAAATGCTATTTGATTACCATTGACAAGAGGTTTATAATCAGATAATCTTGTTCATCCCTCTTTGAGACTGTGTTTTATGGAAGGTATTGTGAAAGCAGCCCTACTGCAGTAAAGCTATAACCTAGCTTTAATTTCATTAAAATGGATTTCATGTTTACCATCCACACAATGGAAAGAAGTTGTGGAGCCTGCTCAGTATATTTCCTCACAGTTAAAAACACTACAGCAACAGAAGTAACTGACAAAATCTGTTTTACAGAAAGGGCAAAAAAAACCCGAGATCAGTCAGACCTGGCTGAAGAATCAATTTAACCTTCTCTGACTTCAACAGGAGCTGGATCAGGGTGTGGCTGTGACGTACACTGGATATGATTGATAGAATTAGAAAATCTAACTGAACAGGTAGGTTTGATAAGCACTTACGAGAGCTTTGAAGTTTCACTGACTCTCTAAACAAAGCCAAAGTTTCAGAGCTATTACATCTTAATTTCTACTGTTATGTTTGGGGTTGAAGTATCATTTAGTAGCCAGTATGTTGAGTAATGAAGAAGATCCTTCTTTGAGTGTTCATTAAGCCAAAGAAGTGCCACGTGCTAGACAATACATCAGTTCTGACCATTTGAGACTAGGTGAGGATGTGATTACTTCTGTGATGCCATCAGCACTTGTTGAGCTTTTTCTCTTGGACAAATTAAAGTTTATCAGTACAAAAAAGTTTTTTGTTCTCTGTCGATACTTGTTCGCTATTTAATATTTAACTTGATTTGTCTCCTTTTCCCCCATCTTGCCTTAAGAGAGGCTTCTCTTCCCAACATTTGGAAAGTGCTCCATGTGCCCAGTGTAAAGATCAAGACAATCATAGAATACTGAGGTTGGAAGGGACCTCAAGCACAATCTGGTTCAACCTTTCTTTGCAAAAGCATGGTCTAGACAAGATGGCCCAACACCGTTTCCTGGCCCAGCTCCATTTCCCTTCGTTCATTTTGTCCCCAGTTAGGAGAGTAAGGGTAGTGAGCTAGTATAACTGCTTTCTGGGAGTCATGTTTCCCTCCACAGCTTCTTATCATCATGTTCTCTTTTCTGTGCCTAAGGAAATAATGAATCACTGTCTCGACAACACCTAACTCAAACTTTTACAGGAGATTGGCTTGTGATCACTAATTGCCCTAAAGTCAGATATTAACACCAGGGATTGTCATAGCCATAAGCAGAAGCATTTGTACTTTGGATTAAGGAATTGGCACGGGAAGAGGGATTGAGGCTATATTTATTCTTGAATTTGGAAGCAGTATATTTATTTTCACTAACAATGGCAGCCAGTAATTACAGCCTTTTCTCATTCCCCTGCCTCGGGGGAACTGAACTGCTGCTGTCTCAGGGGAGGCTGAGCTGCTACCGGCTGCTGCCATTTAACACTTACTGTTCTCCTTTGAACCTGTTCGTGAAACACTGCTTCCCTGTTCCAGTTTCTTTGCTTTCCCTCATAAATATGTTCCTGACATGTCATTTAAAGCAATCTTAGGTATCTGTGCAAATAATATGGTTTAAATATCTGGAGGAGGCTAGCAAACTTATATCTTTGGTTCAAGAGAGTCTATCTGCAACAAATTCCCCCTCCTCCCCATAACTGGATGCACTTTGTTACAATTGCAGGTAATATGCATTTAATTTTCTCCTTATTTTTTTCCTAACACACAATCATGATTACAGCTGTCTATTTCTTATATATATCATATGAAACAACATTCTTACCTTGAAGAGTGATCTTTAACTCAAATATACCAGGCTTCCTCCACTACACCAGAAATGGGGAGGATTATCTAGAATGCCAAATGATAAAAAGATTTAGCTTTCTATAAATAGAATATACATTTTCTAAATTATGCTTCTTATTGATATTATTGTACTGCTATAATGTTTCTTCTCTGTTGTTCTTAGTCTCTCTAATGCCAAAGAATGAAAATTTAACTAGTGGTGAATTTTACTGGCAGATAAGGGAGTTCCTTTTATGTGTATATACTAGTAAATGCATCTGAGATAAAAAGAAAGGCATTTCTATAAGCATACACATCTGTGAACACCTTAATTTTACATGTTACTGGCAGATAAATCTTGAGCATTGTTTAAAATTAGCTGAATATCCAAAGTGTAAGATGTTTACGTATTCATCCTGCCCTTATGTACTTTGGATGATGAAAACAATACTCATGCTTTGAATGGACGTTTCCTAATCACATTCAATTTTTATTTGTTTATTTCCTATTATTTCTTCTCTTAAGTATATCCTTTCTAAAATCACGCTGTTTGTTATTCTTTGCAAATACTACAGTTGCCACTTCCTCAGGACAGACTCCTCGCTTAGAAGAGACTCTTCCTTTCCCCTCAGCTATGTTCCTTTTCTTAACAGTTACTCCCCAGCATCCATCATTTTAAACCAGACACCAGGTCAAAGGAGTAAAGCAGAATGTGTCAGATCGGCTCATCTTAAAGATCTTTTACATTACACTGGATCCACACATATTCGCATAGTTTTTAAAAACCTTTGCTCATTCTTGTGTACGGTTTCTCTTTCTGTGCGGTTGTTGTAAAGGGATCCATATAATGGGCAAATGGAATGAAAGGAGCAATCTGTCCAATCGTATATTGTAACTCTTTAAAATCAGAGTGAAATCAACCCTTTAAAATATCGTTAATGTTACATGCAAAATATGGTTTTATTCCACTGTTTAGAAGGCTGATGCATTTACAGGACCCGAAGAAATGAGAACTACGCAGGATAGTTCAAAAGAGAATGTAATGGTACTATATAAGGATTAATTGTGAAAGTAATCATGCTAGTTTTCTAATTATTCAAATCTTAATTACAACTGTGTTGGTCCAATTAGTTCAAAACACAAGGCTAATGTTAGGGTTGGGTGGATACTCAGCATCTGTGCATAAGTAAGAGGCATCTGTTGCCAAGTGGTGGAGTGATGGAAAGTGTCAACTCACCAGCTGTGAAGTCAGCAAAGCTCTTAAAAAACAAATTTGAGTCAACACAATGATTTAGCACTCTTGGGGGAGTGTAAAGCTTATTGCACATGTATACTTCAGTTAGCTGTTGTCACCTAGTGGGACTGAAATCCAGAGCAACTATGCAAATTTAAGTCTTTCCCTGCTTTTTTAACAATGCCCTGCCTGACAGGGATCTGCATTGGGGAATCTGGCAGTGATATTTCTGCCTGTGCTGCAGAGGGTTGGTTTTGTTGTTTTTTTTTTTTCCTTGACCAAACTAGAGAATATTACTGAGCTGTGCAGAATATAAAATGTCCTAAAGTGGTTACAGCATTTCAGAAGTGTAGCGTACAGACAAAAGGATAGAAAATAGTGAAATATTACGAGAAATATCTTATGTTAAAAGTGCTGGCTTTTCTTTCCTCACATCACTTTCCCCATTCTTTACAGTTCTGTAGGGAGAGATGGCTGTATTAAATATCAGTTGTACTTCGTCCATTGTTTATTGCTATCAGTTCCACAAAGACGGGATTTTTATGATTCTGACTATTGATACTGATCTTAGTAATTTCTAGTATCGTCCACAGAGATTGAGGATATTAATAGCGTTACTAACTTTACAATGGTGTGTTTAATATTTATACTTTATTAACATTTAATGGTAACGTGTAAACTTTACTGAGAGATAATCAATTGGCAGCAAGAACAAAAGAAGGAAGCGAACATTAAAACCTAAGACAGAATTATATTCAATACTAATGCATTCACTTTTGACCTAGTTCTGAATTTTATGGATTTTTTGTCAGTGACTTCATTTGCATTACTTTCAAGTTTTTATTTATTCACATTTCACAAAGTACAGATAGAGGAGTGTTTAGGTTCATTTTAGTCTGATAATGTTGTTAATTTACATGAAATGCAAAGAGTTTGGTACTGTACTGCAGTGTAATAGAAAATGAGCTCAACTTTCAGCATTGCTGTCACAGGATTTTTCAGTTACATTAAAATAAAGTAAAACAGTGTTGCAGGGCACTTCTAATATTCTGGATCCAGGTTTTCTTATTTGTAAATTACAGGAACAAAGCCTTTGCTTTTCTTGCTGTCTGAGCACATAGCCCTTTTTAGGTATGGTTTGCACTTTAATACAGAGCCTTTTGCTTTAAAAAAATAGTATGTCTATGCATGTACGGCAGTACTTGATCTATCCTATTAAAGCAGCACTCTGGGCTGAAGAAGCTAAGCAACTCAACCCACCTCAATAAAAATATCTATAAATAAACACAACTACTTCTGAACAGGTGTAATGAAGTGGAAATTTTAGTGGTTGTAAACTGAGGACTTTGGTGACTTGGAAAGTGCCTTTTTATAGTCACAATTTATTTAGGTATTTCAACATCTGCACACTTCATACTCACAAGGCAAATTCAGGATTTCTCCACACTATATTGCAGTTTGTGCATAAATGTGTGTGCAGTGATGTAATGATACAGACAGTAGAAATACATTAGGTTTAGCTAAGATTACCTGACCAATGTTACTTATGATGGAGAGACTTCTGCAGAAGCTTCTGGACGAGCTAAAGCTGCCACTTCCAGCAGCGTCACAAGTCTGAGTACAGTATTTCTGGAAATGGGGAAGAGAAGGAGCATGGTGAGACACGCAACAATTAGTTATATGTGCTTTAGTGTTTTAGATTTCAACTTCCTGTTGCAGTTGTCGCTGTATTTCACCTGCGAAATGTTCTTTCCGTTTAAATCATACTGACAATGTGAATAGCTCGTGTATACTTTAACTAAACAACTTACCAATTCAAGTGAGCTGCCTCAGCTGTAAGACATGAACTCAGAAGTGATAAAGCATGGCACTGCTTCAGTAAAATGGAACAAGAAATCATTTTGACAGAGCTTAGATCTTGGTCTGTGCTGTTGAATGGGTTTGGTTGTGGGATTTATTATCCCCCCCCCTTTCCTTTCAAGGTCGATGTTCCTTATTTTGTGTAGAGTACATCTTACGTGACAGTACAGGAAGAAATGCAAGCTGGCTCTGTTAATGCTTTTGGGGTCAAAATGGACTCCTGAAAGCAGGGAAACAGCACCTGAGAAATGGTGTTCGCTGTCACCCCTTAAAGGCAAACAGTGACTGAACATCAGATGATCAGACTACAAATCTTTCCTAGAGGCTTGGTATGAATGATTTCCAAAGTAAGTATTTCAGTCCATCAGTAAGTAAAGGAAATATTTCCCCTCTCTCAAGTCAAGTCCCTTGACTACATGGAATTAAAGGAGAGCGGGAGCTGTTGCTGTGATGTTAGAATAATGATTATAAGTTATGTCTGAGAACTGATTCTCATTTATTGGGTCTGCAGACACCTTTAAAATAACAGAAGCATTCAGGCAATTAGCACTAGAAATAATAAAGTGTTTTTGTTCATTTCTCATCCTACCCTTTGCTAACGCAGCAAACACTATTCAGGTGAGTAGCATTGATTTTTTTGAAGAAGACTTGACATTTGCCTATGATAAGAACAAAGTTTTAAAATCCATAATCATGCAGATGACTGGCTATAGAGTGTCTAAGACTAGTTCATTTTTTTAAGCTTTCTCAGGGCCTGAAAGAAACAAACCTGTGCCTCTTTGATCTGATGTTTCCTTTGTTGCTGTTCCATCCTACATGCTAGAACAATGCTAAATCTTCAGTCACATGTCAACTAAGCTAGAATAGTTGTTTATCTAACCCCCCGCCCTGCACAACTTCCTGTGATGTATTTGTGTACATAAATAATGCTACCAAATTTGTGGGTAAAAATTGTGCCAAGTTAGAGCTTGTCTCAAAAGTCAAACACCTTATAATCAATGTGTACAACTATTTTACATTTTTGTTTGCAATAAAAGACTGATATTCACCTAAAACTAATATGGTAAAATAGAGGAGACAGAGCATTTAATCTGACTACCTCATATAAGATGGTATTTCTTTAAATTGTTTGTTCCAAAACCAAAGGATTGCTTTTTTGTCATTTTACTCTAAGTTGTCATTTCTTCCAAGATTTTGAAAGTGTACCTTGAAACTGTGTGCATCATGTAAACTCTTCTCTCATATAAATGCAGTATATTATGTCTCAAACATACCAACTAAATCAAGCGACTTCAATGCAGTTATTCCAGAATGTTATTAGTTTCCATAAGAACAGGTACTGGCAGTATCTGTCTGATAGAATCACATCGACATTCTCTGCTACTTCAGGTTGAATTGCTGTTGTCATGTAAGTGAAAGAATTTATAAAAGGTCATGTACCTAGACATTTTGTTGTTTATATCTCATCACTAAAAGCTGTTCACACTGACGTCAATGACACTTTAGCTGGGATAATTACTAAAATAAGTTTTGTCAACTGTACTGACTTTAGAGCAACTATTGAATTTTACACTACACCAAAAAAAAAAGAATGCAGAATATCAGATGTTGATCCAGAGAAAATTTGTCATACTGATTTCAGTAGTACTGGATCAAGGTCTGATACTGTGTTTTTCAAAAGGGAAAGAAAACAAAACCAGATCTTAAGAACACAAGGGGAGCTGTCTTTATAGTATATCTTGACAGCATTTCATTCAATATTATGTTCATCAACGTCACAATCACTCCTTTGAAGCAAAAGCAATCGTAAGAAAACAGCTACGGATTCCTGAAAATGTGAGGGTATCAGAAGGCTGTGTACGTTCTTTGTTTATGAAGATTGTCTTCCAGTATTCCTCTGTAGCTGAACTTTTCCACTAATAACCTTGAGTCATCAGCACAGTGATGCAGAATGCATAGAGTGTTAAGGACAGCATGAAGCTTTTAATTTAAAATATTATTTTCCAGGGAAAAACAAAATGATGCTAATCATGGCAGAGCAATATGCTGCTGTGTTCATCAGTATAGACTCTTTCATGTCAATTAACTTCAACTTCTACAGTGTGTGATCACTAAGAAGAAATAATTTTATGGTGTCCTGCACTTAAGTTCAGTAGCCATGTAGTTCTTACGTAACTTGCATTAAAATAGAGAAGGTGAACAGAAAACTTAATAGTAGAGGTCAGGTAATGGTTTACCCAGTAGGCTAGGTTGAAGACAATACAGACCAGTCACCCTGTATGCCATACCCCAGCAAAGATTCTCTTTGGAGATTTGCTTTGGTGAGTTGAACTTTTTCTCTAGTCTCCTGCAGGACAGGAACAAGTCAGACATGAGATAGCATCAATTCAGTTTCACAGAAGAAGAAAATTACAGTGCTTATTCTCTCTGAAACACATTTTATTCCAGATGACATGAGGAAGCAGGCACTAGTCTTGCCGGTAGAAAAATCAAGGAGAACAGTAGTTCTGAACATAATATGAAGGACATTGATGGTTCTTTTTGTACTCCTGTAACCTTCTATACATGAAATCTGGACTCTCCCTCCTACCTGCACTACTGTATCTGCACTAACTGTAATAACTTGATTTGATTTCATTATGTGAAGCTTTTGTTGCAAGAGACCTTGTTTACCTTCTTTCAAGGAGTCTTACAAAAATAACATACTGGACATAAATCTGCTTATCCCACAGTTCCTATAAACATTCACATTTGTAATATAATTTAAAGAAATAATTTATTGATCTTGCAAATCAAATGGTGTATATAACACTTGTGGTAATAACTGACCATAACTTTCTCTGTGTTGTTATTAATACAAGTCCTCATTATTCAACGTATCTCTTCAGTTTCTAGCTATTCCTCCTACATGCTTAGAGTAACTTTAGCTTCAGAATAAATTCCAGAGAATTCCTATTGCCAGTTCTAGCTTGCGCATGCTCATAGGATCCTGTTTGAATTGTAAACAGAACATAAGAAGTATATTACTAGCTGGCTTTTCTTCTGTGTGTTTAGGACTAATTCAAATCCCAGTGATGTGAATCAGAGTTTTCTTATTGACTTTCATGTGAGGTGGATTGAGCCCTTAGGCAGTCCTTCTAACTCAGGTTCTTTAACTGCTAATGCAGCAACTAGGAAGAACTAAGGCATGTCTCAGTTACTCACCACTTTAACAACATGTGGTGGGAGTGACTGCAACTGTATCATTGAAGAGGGAGGAGACAGTGATTACAGTTTATGGTTCCCTCTTTCATAACATCTTCAACTAGCTCAGGCTGCTCAGAGTCCAGTCCAGCCTGACCTTGAATGTTTCCAGGGATGGGGCATCTACCACCTCTCTGGGTGATCAATTCCAGTATTTCACCGCCCTCATTGTAAAAAATTTATTCCATCTAGTCTAAATCTACCCTCTTTTAGTTTAAAACCATTACTCCTTATTGTACCACAACAGGTCCTACTGAAGAGTCTGTCCCCATCTTTCTCGTAGCCCTTGTTTAAGTATTGAAAGGCTGCTGTAAGGTTTCCCGGAGCCTTCTTTTCTCCAGGCTGAACAACCCCAACTCTTTCAGCCTCTCCTCATCAGAGAGGTGTTCCAGCCTCTGATCATTTCTGTGGCCCTCCTCTGGACACACTGCAACAACTCCATGTGCTTCTTGTGCTGAGGGCTCCAGAACTGGACACAGTACTCCAGGTGGTGTCTCACCAGAGCAGAGTAGAGGGGCAGAATCACCTTCCTCCACCTGCTAGCTACACTTCTTTTAATGCAGTGCAGGGTACAGTTGGCTCTCTGGGCTGAGGGAGCATACTGGTGGCTCATGTCCAGCTTTTCCTCCACCAATACCCTCAAGTCCTTCTCTGCAAGGCTGCTCTCAATCCCTTCATCCTCTAGCCTGTATTGATACCAGGGGTTGTCCCACCCAGATGCAGGACCTTGCATTTGGCCTTGCTGAACCTCAAGAGGTTTGCACAGACCCACTTCTCCAGCTTATCTAGGTGCCTCTGGATGGCATCCTGTCCCTCAAGTGCGTCAACCACACCACTCATCTTGGTGTCATCTGCAAACTTGTTGAGGGTGCACTTGATCCCACTGTCTCTGTCATTGAGGAAGATATTAAACAGTACTGGTCCCAATGAGGACCCTGAGTCACATCACTTGTCACTGATCTCCAGATGTTGAGCTATTGACCACGACCCTCTGGATGCAATCATCCAACCAATTACACAGAATCACAGAATGGTAGGGGTTGGAAGGGACCTCTGTGGGTCATCTAGTCCAACGCCCCTGCCGAAGCAGGGTCACCTACAGCAGGCTGCACAGGA
>Ga0065711_1029089_pt1 | contig 37701 bp, 25 predicted proteins | sample Hoacrofraction12_FD_59098 | JGI IMG/M metagenome (GOLD analysis project Ga0065711, IMG submission 59098) | Hoatzin crop microbial communities from Cojedes, Venezuela - Epithelial fraction 12 v2 (version 2) | ecosystem: Host-associated > Birds > Digestive system > Esophagus > Crop | place...
CAGCTGACCCAGAGAGCACTGCCCAGGAGCTGGGCCAGCCCAACAAACAGACAGACAGACAGATAGATCAGTGCAAGATGTCCATTTCTTGACGGGCCAGGTGCTCAGAGGTGGGGTCATGTCAACAGACCACCAGTATTTCCTCAACCATGAGGGTCAGCAGTCTGGAGATTTCTGTTAATGAGAGGCACAGCTGGGACTGGTGAGCAGGGTTAACACATGCCTGTGTGCCTCTCCTGGCAGACTTGAGAAATCAAGGAGAGAAAACCTGAGAACTGTTCCAGAAATAGATCAGATGGCCGCAAGCCAGCTTCCCAGCACTCAATGCCCAGCAGACAGGGGAACAGGCTCAGATGCGAGTCTCACATTTAAAGGCAGGTCCAGCACCAGTGAGGGTGAAAAGGAAAGTTCATTCACACCTCTGCTCCCTCTTCCAGCTCATCTCTTGCACCAACTGAGCCTGCTCTTTCTGCTTTGTTTCCCCTCTACAGCCAGCAGTGCTCTGAGTTTCCTCCCCCCGCAGCTCCCCATACTTAACTCAGCTCCAAGCTGTTACTCAAAAGGATGACACTTCTGAAAAATGTCCAGATGCTTCAGCTATTTCTATTCTGCCTGGCATAAGGTGAATATCCGAGTCAGCTGGCTGTGCTCTGGCAGGTCTTCTACAGCCAGCATCCTGCCCCTCAGAAACACCCACCTAATTTTGGAAACACCAGTCCTAACTTTGGTGCTCCTGACAATAAGCAGAAAAACACACTCGGCTTAATCGCAGCTGCAGAAAAGGATCCAGAGAAAGGAAGATGTCTGAATAGGAAAAAAATACTAGCTCCTGCTCACTTACAAACATTTTATGTAGTTGTTATGGGAGGAAGACAGAAGCCTCTTGCCAAACACGTTGTCTTTGCACAATTCTTCCTCTCTCCTCCTCCCTCCATCAATCTAACCTCCCTCTGAATCAGGGCATAAGGAAGGAATGGAGCCAGACAGGACTTCTACAGATCTTGGCTCAACATACTGCAAGTGTAAGCTGTCAAGCAGCAATGTAGCAGCAGAAACATGTTACTGAATAGTATGGGAATATTAATAAGAAAGAGGTGAACACTAACATCTGTCACAAAGAATCCTTCAGAATCACAAAAAGAATAAGAAAGGAAGAAGAGAATAAAACAAACAAATCTGCTGTTCAGGGCAGTACTCCCTCATTCCAGAGGGAACAAAGTTACCCCAGGCCAAAAGCTTCAGCATCACAGTGATGATTTGGAGTCATTAGTACAGCTGAGGCTTGCAAAATTGGTTTAACTCTGCTCCCACTGACATCAAGAGTGACATATAGATATATTTCAGTGGAAAGGGATATACATCAACAAGCAGCACTTTTTTAAATGCTTGCTTTTACATTCCAAGCCCCAAAACAATCAAAAAAACCCAACCCCACAACCTAGCTCATTTCCATAGGATAGGATTAGCTCCACCTTTGTCATGCCTTACCAGCACTTCTCCAATTGCTTTCAGAGCTTTGCAATACTGGAGGCTCTGTGCACTCCCAACTGCCTGTCCCAGGGCCTCACTGCCTTGAAATACCATCAAAACTTCTCCTCCAGCAACATAAACCCATTTCTTCTTGTCCAGTTTGCCACAAAATAGGAACAGTTTGTTCCCTCTCTTTTTGCAGAGACATCAGCAGGAAGGTTTTTTTAGTATCTGAAGGCTGTAAAAACTGTGATCAGTTATAACTAAAACAATTATGAGCAGCAATACTATGGTCTCACATTAATATCCCCTAGAAGGCAACAGAATACAAACAGCAATGAATTCAAACAACAGCACCTTCAATGTTCATTGATAAGAAAGCTGCTGTGGGGTGCAATAGTAAAAAACAATTTTTAGAGGCCTCATCACAACCATCAACAAATCTCCCGTTCTTAGGCGATTAGTCTCTCTTTGACTTTTTAGTAACATATAGTGAGCTACCAAGCTCTGCTCAGACTCTTAACATACTTCCCTTATAAGACATAGCTTGTAGTTGCTTCTTTTATAATAAAAAAAACTCATAGCAAATTCTCAATATCACTCACCCTTCACAACACAGCCATCCCTCAGCATTTAGTGGTGTGTCTGCCTTCAAGCCAAGTATACAAATGAAAAATTCACAGCCTCAATAGAAGAAACAGAAATTTCCCTGGGCAGGGCCTTTTAGAGCTGCCCCTCATCAGGTTAACGAGGCTGCCAAGGTGTCTGTGTCCTGGGCTGATTAGGTGTGCTCGGGCCGTTCCCCAAGAGTCTCATGGGGACTGCAGAGGTGGATTTCAGCATACCTCTTCATCCCCAACTATTCTGTGGGGCTTTGTGGTTTACAATTACAGCTGAAACCAGAAGGATGCTGTGTGCTATTTCCAGTTTGGCTGTGGATCTTCTGGTGGAGAAGCGCTGCGTATTTCTAATCCTTCAAACCCTGGCTTTAACTCTGAAATCAGCTGTGAACCCTAATTCAGATGTGAATTGTGCTTCTCTGTATTTTTCTAATTAGTATTATCACCTGTCTTTTATTGGCATGTCAAACAGATGTCATCTGCCATTGCAAGCGACTCCTGCTTTGTAGCTTTATCAAAGTGGTCATGAAAGCCTGCCCTGTATTAGCTTGGGAAAAAGCAGGAAAAGACTCAGATCTTTTGGTCTAAGCACAGTGCTGGGGATGAAGTACTGCTATGGTCTTCATCATGTTCTGTTAAGGCATTATTTTGGTGTCACTGAGGAAATCAGCTAATGTCTCTACACCTACTTCTCTTGAAGATAATCTTCTCCACATCAAAAATAAAGCCACTGCCTTCAGTTATCTATCCCTGAAGCGGGTGGGGGAGGAATCATGTTTGCACAGTGCTTTGTAAACCTACGTTTTTAAGAATTATCTCCTGGCACCAAAGTCAGAAGCCATAAGTCATTCAACACCCTCCACTAGGAGATTAGATTCTACTCATGTCCCTGGGAATGTTCTTTCTGGCTTGAAGCTGTTCTTATTTAGGTATCATCATAAGTGTGTCTTGTAGCCAGTATTGTTTTGTGGCCAATACTATTGATATAGCTCTATAAATCTGCAGACACTCTGCAGTAAGAGTGCAGTGCCAAAAAACCGCAGAGTTCCCTGCTCTGTTTCCGGTTTGGGAGCACACGCTGGAGCAATCCAGCTAGACAGATGTGGCAGGAACACCTGACAAAGCTACTCAGTAACTGGAGAGGGACTTCTGCATGTCTCTCAACTGGAATGATTTTTCCTGCTCAAATGTTACAGAAAATGAGTGAAAAATAAACAGGATACATTGCTTATTAGTATTCCTAGGACCTATACCCAGAAGAGGTATAGTTGGCAGTCACTAGGGGTGTCTGTTTGTTCTCAGTCTTTCTTTTCTCGGCTGCTAAAACCAGCTACCAGTCTTACTTTCGTTCATAGTATGAAGAGCGTAGCAGCATGCTGGAAGACTGCTTACTGCAGGAAAAGCAGCCCCCTTGCAGACAAGAATGAGAGACCAAGAAACATCAGTCCAAGCTGATGGGGCCAAAGGGGACTTTGCAGCACTGCAAGAGCCACCTTCCAATCCGTGCAACCACTGCAGCAGAGAGCTGGGAACCCCGGGGATGCTCTTTCTTGGCACCGTCCCAGGTTCTCAGCTGGCTGCTCTGCTCTCACTTGCTGTGAATGAGAGAAACTCTGGCTTCAGATGCTACCCTCCCTCTTTCCAAAACCCCACAGTCTGTCAGGAAGGGAGGTGCTTTAGCAAGGGGAACACAAATTTATTCAGTGCAATTCAGCCTGCTGAGGAGGACAGCTCTCAGAGAGCAGGTGGCAGCATTACAGTCATAGGAATACACACAACAGCTGTTTTTATGCCAAAACCCATAATGTGGCACTTTCCAGGCCCGTTCTGCCCACTAACCAGCACTGCCACCCACAGCAGCCACTGCACCCATTCTACCACCACTGGGGTCCAGCTCCAGTATAGCTACCAGGTGAGAAAGTTTGTGCCTGTAACAACCCGTGATCATCCCACCTTCTCCAGCACACCGTCTGCCAGGCAAGACAGTGTTCCTCCCCCAGGTCAGGTCTTAACTACCCACTGGATGGTGGCAGTCCTGTCCTTGGAGCCGCTACCTGCTTGAGAAGATGGAAAGGGGAGAGGATGGAGAGTTGCCAGAGCTGTACTGAGACCAACTCTCCATGTCATGTGTTGTAGCCATGGGATTTTGCCCTTCGGCTGACTCTTAAATGACTGCTCAGCTGGAGTGGGCTACTGTCTGGCCTTGCAGCTCACAGCGCAGGAGGGAATCTGAAGAAAGCAGCTGCTTCACTGCTGAGATGGGGACAGTGTATTGTTATTATTTATACTTTGGTGCTGCCGAATGTGTTCTGGCTGCTTTCCAAAGGCAGAAAGGAACATGGGCCCTGCCCTGGAGAGCAGTCAGTGCATTACCCAAGCTGTGGGCTCTATGAACAAGCCATTCCTCCCATTCAGAGAATTGTTTGAGGCTGAAGGGAGTGCCAGGGATCAGGCAGACCACCCCAACTACTGCCACAGACAGGGATGTGTTTAATCTTCCCAGAGCGATGGCTGGAAGCTTAGAAGAGATTCCACGGTGTCCCTTGATAGTTTGTCCCAATTGCTGAAACTCTTCTTGGAATTACAATTTTTTTTCCTAGTATTTATACTAAATGTTCCCGGTTGTAGCCTCAAGCCATAACAGCATTTTCTGTCATTTTACTAACAAGAGTATTTGATGTGTGCTCTCCTTCAGAACATCCCTTAATGCATCTGAGCACAGCCAGCCTGTCTCCTCTGTGGAACGAACCAGTCCAGGGCTCCCAGCGCTTCCTCAGAGGCCACTGCACTTTCGTGGGTCATGCACAGCTCCAGTCAGCTTGCCTGTCTTCATCTCAGCTTGTACAAATGAACACTGAACACAGGAATCTCTTTCTCTGCCTTTCTTAATACATACCAGATGGCCAATGCTCTCAACACTTCCAGTATTCAGGCCCTCTGAGCTCTTTGCAAACCATCATTTAGGAGGCATCACAACCATTGACATAATGTAGAACTCTTTAGTTGTAATTAAACTCTTTCGTTACAGAAGCAGAGAGATTAAGTGGCGTTTCATAAGGTGTTTCAGCAAAACAGTGGCGGAACTCAGACTGCAATCCAGAAGTGCTGTGCACGGACCTTTAGGCAACACTCCCTCCATTCCGTTGCACGCATTTCTATACATACAGCTGAAGAAACATGCTGATGTGATGTCCTGGTCACATAGTCCTGGCAAAGCAAACTCTTAGACAAAGTCAAATAATCTCCGAAGCAGATTCATGTAGTTATTCACAAACTGGGGAAAGACACTTTCTTTCAATTTCTCCTTTTCTCTTGTAGATAACTGGTAAGGTAACTGTAGTCTCAGCTGTGAAAAGCAGATTAATTATTTATCGCAATTCTTCCTGGGCAAAGCCTCTCAGAACCATTTTCTACTCTCTGGTGCCCCAGCTGAAGCCCCTGGCAAAGGAACTCAATTTCTGGGAGCATTGTGTAACTATGCATTCCCTTTTATTGGTGTCTGAGCACCCAGAATGCTAATCCTCTCTGAAAAAGTTGGTCATCATTAGCACACAACTGGTTAAAGTGTGCAGCAGGGGCCTGAGTCCTCTGGTCTGGGTACAGCTACCTAACTGTACTTTACCAGCAGGAGTAAAAGAAAAAGAAAGGAGGAAAAAAAAAAAGAAAATAAGAGAATCCAGGATACAGTATCTATAAAGCAGGATGTTTTGCAGAGTTTGCTGTGAGGTTTTGGGTGGCCTTCATTAATCCTGACTCAGAGAATGCATGAATATTCCTGGCCCTAGGAGGAGAGAATTATGTTGCATGATGTTCTTATCTGAATTTGGTGTCTGAAATGCATGCACGGGCTTCATTGATTTTCTACCCTTACTACAGTGTTTAGTACACTTACAAAAAGTAATTGGTTTTGTCTGTTTTACCTGTCTTCTCTTGGGGTCCTGGATCACATCTTAGGCAAGCTTATATGCACTCACGCAGGAAAATTCAGTGACTTTGGCCATTAGGCTTACGTATTTAGGAAGAGCAGTCAATTAATTATCAAGACCTAGAGGATATTCTCTCAATTTATTTCCAGGGTCTGTCTTGAAATTTTCCATGCATTTAGGGCTTGCAGAGTAGCCTAATAGTTAGAGAGGCATAATTGGTGTCATAAAGCCTGATATTTCTTCTCAGCTTAGTAACATCATATCCATGTAAACATTTTGTATTGTACTTGGCTGAGCATCTGAGATGAATCCCATTCTGGTCTTGCTGTTCTCCAGCTACAGAAGCAGGTTAACATATCACAAGGCTGCTGGGAGATTTTGCCAGCCACTGTGCACATCACCATTTTCAAATCTAAGTGTTTATGATGTGCAATGTTTCGTAAAGAAAACTACACCTTCATCACATAATACCAAATAACTGGGTTGACCTGAAAGAGATTGGAGCCCTTTAAAGTGGGGCAGCAACCTACTTTGTGGCCAGTTGCAATGAAAATCATGACCGTCATGATGACACTGATCAAAGGACCAGTGGAAGAGGCAACTATGGGCAGTCACTGAATATCCACTCTGAGGATATGGAGATGAGGAACACACTGCCTGTGGAGCCTTGCAGGGACCACGTGTGCTGCAGCATGGCAGGATTCTCAAAATGCCAAGGCAGATCAGACAGGTTGTGCAGTCAGTGCAACCATCGGAGCCAATGCAAGCCTTCCACTCTGGAAGGAGAAAGGATGCTGGGGTCTGGGCAGCCCCAGGACCAAGAGGCTGCAGCTGCCTCACTGTCATTTGCTCTGTGTTAAAGCTGACAGCTGCAAAAACATTCCACGAGTTTTCTGTTCTTTGTGGGGTTTCTCACTCAAACCCAGTGTTTGGCTGGACTCGGAGGAAATCACAGACTTTCTGTTTCCAGCACGAGGAGCGAAATGAAAAGCGACAGCTAGAACAGCTGCTTCCTTCAGCCCGCTTGACCCCTTGGGTGGAGACCAAAGCAAGTTGCTTCCCCTGTTATACTCACTGGCTCAGAGGGCAGCCCTCACACATGCTATTAATTCTTAGTAGGGAGGAGGACCTCCTGCGGGACCTCAGGTAAGGTTGGTGGAAATCCAAAAAAAAAAAAAAAGTGAGGTTTCAGCAACTGTTTTTGTTCTGCACAAGAATGAAATGAGACATGCGTAGATCTTCCCCAGAAAATGAGTTTATCCTTTGCTGAGAAGAGACCCTATCCCAGGTGAGTGCCTTCATGGCTGGACAGAGAGACCCAAGATGCTGGAGCTTTTCCCAATCAGGCTCTAGCATTATTCTTTCAGTTTCTAGCGAGGAAGATGTCCCAGTGGTTCAAAGCAGGGAGTGCCCACCTCACTTTGGTGTCCAGCACTGGGGCTCTTCTCTTCTATTCTCTCCTCCCTTCCAGCTTGCAAATCAGAAACCTTCCCAACAGCATGTTAGCTGAAACGCCCCTGGGACAGCTGGCGGAAGAACGTTGAGAAATACTCAGTGCATGACTGGGCAGAGATGGGAAACGAGCATCAAAGTGTTCTGGTGGGAGTATATTTAGAAAGAGCATTGGGTATCTCAGGTACTTTCAGACCAAATGAGGAAGCAAGGTTTAACTGCTCCCTTATGTGAGGCGGCCACTCACTGAGGGCCGTGGGCTCAGAAGTGAGCCTTCAGTTCACTAAAATTCTTATTTAGCTGCTTAGATCCTTAGTTAGTAGGTTGTCTGAGAGCATGCAAACAAGTTGGAATAGGATGGGAATGAAACCCAGATTCCCTATGTCCCAGGGCTCTATTTACCAGATTGTCATTCCTCGCAGACACATTGCATATGACTCATATCTGCAATGTCAGAAGTGAACCAACATGTCCCAGTAAATGGAGGAATGTTTCCAGATTCTCTGTGACCTGAAGTTCCTCAGAATTCCAGCATCCCTAGGAGGGGAGGCAAGGACAGACAGTATGGACAGCTGGACCTGCGCAATCCTCACACATCAGAAAATATCCTTTCATAGAATGGTCAAATGTCATCTCAGAAATAGATTATTTACTCCTACTGAATAGTCACTCCAGAACTTCACTTTTCTGAAAGGTTGAGAACTTCTCTAATTCCTGGGCTAAGCATACCTTTTCAGTAGAATATAGCAATATTCTCAGCCAGTTCCTGCCTTTTTGTTTCTGTGCCAAAGTTGATCTTCAGCTTAAATAGGTTTTAACACCCTGGTTCTGTGTGCCAGAACAACTGTTTCCTCGCTTGGCCTCATCTTCATAGGCATAATAAGAAAAGGTTATTTTAACATTGTAAATGATAGCTTCTCTACAAGGACCAACCTAATAGACCATTTCATTCCCATTTGATTTCCTATTTCTCCTCTGCATTGACAATTTTTTCAAGCCTTGTGTTATCACCAGATTTCACTGGAATAATTTTAAACATGTTATTCATGGAGCTATTAAGATAGGCATCAAGTTTTTCTTTGAAGAATTGTACTGGTAACTTCCCTCCATCCTTTTTTAATGTCACCCTGTGTCATCTCCCCTCTAGCCTGCTCTTTTTCCATTTTTTCACTCTTGTGGTAGTCCCCAACTTCTCCAGCTCTGTTAAAAATTCCCCATCATGACCTTACAACTTTATTGTTTCACTGAAGTCTAGACAGATGTGACCTGTCACATCTCCTCTGTCTAGATCAGCTATCTTATCAAAGAAAACCATGAGGTTATTCAGACCTGAATTATCCTTGGTAAACACTTGTATTTTATCCCATTTTTCTATTACTTCCTCATCTTTGATTATTGTTTCCTTCCAAAATTGTTCTGATATCCCTATACACTGTTGAGGTCTGACTGACAGTTTTCTAATTTTCCAGATTGCTTCCTCCCTCCATCCTAAGTATAGGTACTACATTTTCTATTCTCCAATCATATAGTACTGCCTTTAACTTGATGGATTAATTAAAATATTTACTAACAAACTTGCAATTTCATGTACCAGGTGTCTAGTGAAGATTATTGGCTTCCCTCGCACAGGTCAGTTAAGCACCCGGTGTTTTCCTTCCCATTGGTCACCCTGCATTTTTTCCACATTCAGCATCTTTAAAAGGTACTTATTACATGCTTGGGTCATCCCTGGACTCTAAATTCTAGTGACCCCATCACACCTCATGCACATGTAGATTGTGTCAGGCATCCACTTAAAAAACAAAGGTGGGGTACACCCACCATTTTCTACATCAAATCCTTGTTACTGTGTCTGCAAATCTTTGAGTCGCCTCTCCTCAGCTGCCACCCTTGTATTTTCTTCCTCCTCTCTGCCTTTAGAATAAGAAGGGAGAAAAAATTCTTTATGTCTCCAACAAACTTCTTTTGCTGATTGTTGGCTTATATGTGCTTAGCTCACCCTAAACAGCTTATATCAAGAGAGAATAGAATAACTCCCAGAGCAAGCAGGAGAAACTGATTCTGATTGTCCACTCTGAAAGGAAACAAATAATCTGGGTGCTGGCATTGCCTGCCCAGAATGCTTCTGGACTCTCTCTGCAGAGTTCATTTTTAGCTCTATAAGTTGAAACCAGTGTTCTTTCAGCTATACATGTAGTAATGGCCAGAAAGGGTCCTGAAGTGAGATGCACAAATCATACAGATAAACTCAATCTCCTTGTTTTAATTCCAGCTACAGGATCTTTGAGAACACCCTGTCCCTTTCCCTACTTAGAAACCTTATTAGTAAGTGGCTGCTGCTCTGTTCAGATGGGTTTGTTGCCAGATGTCTCTACAGGCAAGACTGCTTGTTAACCTCAATCTAATAATAAATATGAACACTGGTTTCACAATACCTTTTAGCATGGGAATACAAAGTGTTTTAAATATGTCGAGCATTTTAACAGCAATGAAGAACAAATTTGGTAAATTTTTTTTTAACCTTATAACAGCAGATGAAAATTAACACTGGGAAGAATACAAATATAATGGGATAGCTTTGCCTTTCCAATGGATGACAATCTACATAAGATCTTAGGACAGATCTCATCTTTAATTGCCTTTTTCAAGCTCATGGTGATGGTACTGAGATCACTTGCAGCCAATAAAGATGGCTCCCAGAGACCAGTTTGTATAAATGTGCTTGATGCAACCACTGAATAGCATGTCCCCAAGAAAATAAGAGAAAGCATCCCCTTGGTCTCTGCTATAGTAGTTGCATTGCTTTCCTGCTAGGTTTTATTTAACATACAGTGAATCCATTAAATTGGTGTTTGTTCCTCTGGTACATGCAAGAGCTTCAGGGAAGATCAAGAATAGGAGGTCATCTTGCATACCAGCCTTCTTGCTCACTGCCACGCTTTTCTCCAGGTAACCAGTAACTCTTATCAGAAGTGCTGCCCTGCTCCTGCAGTGATCTGGCTCTGAGTTCAGCTGCCCTCAAACATCCCGAAATAGTGAAGGCTTGGCTTTCTCAGATTTTCCTTTTCCTAAAGGAAATGTGATGGGAGTGCCTCAGGACCCTCATGGCCCTCGTAAGAACCTGTGTTGCCTGTGATGACAGGCTATCTAGGTGCTGCCAAGAGCAGTACTACTCCTTCTCCAAAGAGGTGTTCTGCATCTGGAGCTGAGCCATCCATGGGATTAAGTCCATCTTTGCAAAGAGCCTGTGCCTAGAACATCCTGGTGAAGCAAAGACTTTTTTCCCAGCAAGGCGTCATGGTTCAAATCAACCAGACAACTTCTCTCTGCAGGATGACAATGTGTGAACAAAGAGCAATACAACAAATACGATACTAGAAGCATTTCATGCTTTGGAAACACCGTGAGCTGTTTTTTGGGCGCCACAGCATTTGGTACCAGTGAACTCCCTTTCCTGTAGAAGGGAAGAAGGTTGGAGCCCTACCCATGCTGTGAACTGCAGGGCTCCCAAATCCGCTCGGTCTCCTGGATGAGCTCTGGGAGCCCCAGCTGAGCATGACTGAGCTACTTGGGAACTGCAGACCCTCAGTGCCTGCCCAGCTCTCTGACAGCCATACTAGCAACCAGGCACAGATCCAGGGGAATTCAGCCTGTATTTCAGTGGGAATTTATTCATTTAGATGAAACAGAGGATGTTTGTTTTCTGTTAATCATTGCTTTCCGATGAATAAAACATTTTGTCAGAGAATCCCCAGCAAACTCTACCCATGATTCGCCTGCTAGATTTCAGCAGTGAAACTCAGAATCAGCTCTGAGGCCCTCTCCCACCTCTGGACACCAAGCTCTTTAACAGCCTTTGCGTCCATGAAAGCCTCCACAGGGCATGCTGACGTTACTGCAGTTCAGTGGCACTGGAGAGCACAGCACCCATGGAGAGCGGGCATGCCTTGAAATTTGGTTGTGGTTTAGCTTCTCTAGCTCATTCCCTCACTTTTTCTTCTTCTTCATTTGTTACAAAGCCCCCAGACATCCTTTTCTCTTCTGTCTCCCTCCAGAAGAACACTGGCATGGCTGGTCTGCTCTTTCCTGAGATAGCAAATTGGCTGGAGACCTCAGAAGTCATAAAATGTTGGCAGCTGCCACCATTTTGTCACAAGATTCTAAAATCTACTGTTTTTCATACAGCTCCAGCAACCAGACTTATGAGATAAATACAAATTTTCACTTTCTTTTGTTCCCTCATGGCAGTAGGAAAAAGATGCAATAATTGAATGGCAAAAATGAGAAAAAAGAAAAGAGAAAGAACTCCAGGCCTGAGCCTGCTACTCTACAGAAGTAGGGCTTGCAAAGGTCTCCAAGACAGGAACTTCTTATACAGTTTGTGCAAATAAGCAGGTGGTGAAGGATAGACACCATGTTGGTTTCTTATGAGGGGACACTGTGGCAAGATTCAAACCATGTTAGACATGAGAGAATCCACCCAGACACACAACCACAGGTGCAAATCCACCAGGCTCCATGCTTACAGAAACACTTGTTTTCCATTTCATTATTTTGAACTCAGTCTTCACGTGTTAAGAAAGGCAGATTCTCAAAGTTTTAAACAGAGTCAGCAGCAGAGACAGTGAGATTTCACTTTCTTTTTACAACGGCAGATTGCTGAATTCTTTAATATGCAAAGATTTTTGATCAGCTATTTATACGACACTTAAAAAAGGCAGATGTTAATACAAACAGAAAACAGAAACTGAATATAACTCATTTCCTCTCACAGCTCATGGTTTTCTCTACCTACAGGTTCTCTAGCTGTCCTCAGTCTTTCATGAAATATAAGGTAGGCAGGGCTTGAGCCGCTAGTATATGCCTAAAAGTCCTAAAAAAATCAAAAACCAATATACTTTTGACTTCTTTTCACTCCATAAAGAAGAAAAGGAAATAGAATCTGGAGCCTGTTTATTTACTTACCATTGTCCTATGGAAATACACACCAGCCCTGTGACACCTGTCAGTGCAAACCCCTTGCTTTACACTAGGCAAAGATTTGGTGCTGCTTGTTTTGCCCTTTTAGTGTGGGAAAACACCATGGGGGGAAAAAAGCGCTGGTGCTTTCCATTTCTTGCATTAATCCTCTCAGCCTGCAGAGTTATCATTCAAATAAAATGATAACAAACCCAGCCATCTGCTTAAAAAGCCCAGGCTGGTCATAAATCCACCAGGTCCCTTAGATTTAAAAGAGGGGAAAATGCTTCGAAGCAAAGAGGCTCTTATGCAATGCCAGCCCCCTCCCCGGGCGTGTTGAAACCTTTAATCACCTACGGAGGAGGAGACTTACCGCGGCCTGGGAGCGCCGGGTCAATGTTATTCCTCTTACATAACATCCTGCTTTATTTGCTGATTGAATGGGCTTTTTTTCTTTTTTTTTTCGACTGAACTTGTCCCTCAGATGCCAAAAGAGCTTAGTGGTAAATTGCATCCCTCCCCAGAAGAAAAGCAAACCTCACCCACAAGTAAAAACAAAACTCCATCACAGATTGAGCTTTGCTATCTAAAAACAAACTATCATTAACAACACACAACCCAGCAAAGAAGGTACAGCTAGCAACAGGCACCTTGCTGACACAGAAAATGAGGGCTAGCTTGGCAGGACAGAAAGACAGAGCTCCCCCTCTCTCCCACAAACCTGAATCACCCACTACATATTTTCTTTACCCTCCTGGAGGGAAAATGTTTTATTGATAAGGCCTCTCCTAGGCCTGTGATTATCCCTCCCAGGGCTGAGTGAGATTTGAAGCTGGTCAGCTTGACATCATGTCTAGGCAGTCTCTGTCATTGGCAAGCACTCTGCGCACCTGAGAACAGACCAGTGAGTCCCATAATGGGCAAAATGGGGCAGGAGGAAGCTTTAGTGGCATGTTGGACATGACGAGGAGGCTGCACAGAGATGCTCCTGTATGTGTGTACCACAAGAAGTCCTCTTACATGGGTGCATGCCCAGCTCTGCCCGCTCTTGTCCGGGCACCCAGCTTTGCACAGCCTGACATAATTAAAGCACTATCCACATTTCCTGCAAGCAGACACGTGAACACAGCCACGCATGCAGCAACAAAGCCGCCCTTGATGCGTACACACAGCCATAGTGCCAGCAGGGCAGCTACTCCCCACATCTCCCAGTAACCCACGGCGGTGACTTGGCGGGGGTCACCTACCCCGTGCACGTGCGTGCCATGCGCGGACACCACGTGGCACCTCCAGCTCTCTGCCCTGTGCCTGTTGTGTTGGCAGCTGAACTTGCTAGGGAAATCTGGCAGTTTGCAGCCTGACGCTTTAAGGCAAAAAAACGCAGAATGAGCTTTCGTTAAAACACAGCAGCTTTGGACTAGCTTCCCAAAGCTGGGAGGGGAAGGCACCACATCTGCCTTCCAGAGAAGACGAGAGTCCCCTTCACAGCAGATCCCTGAGGTCCATGATACACACGGGTAGGTGCCCTCTCACTGTACATGCCTGCATACAAACAACCATGTATCTGCACATGAAAACAGACTGACATCCCTTTCCCTGCCCTCTTCCAGGGTAAGTGCACCCACAAGCAGCAGTGCTTTGTCCATCAGCCCAGGACACAGATCTCTCTTCAATTGCTATTTCCTGGCATCCATGTGCAAAAGGAAAGGGTGGAGATCCTGAGATTCCCCTAGGACAGCCAGGCACTATGATTGCCCTTGTCATCTTTTAGGCTCACATGATGAAGCTGCTGTCTGCAGACCAAGCCCATGACAACTGAATTGTTGTCTAGGCCAATCAACGCCCACAGGGCCCAATCCCTTTTGTGCTCTCCCTCTTTGAACTGGGTAGAAATCATCCCAGTGAAAATCTCTGGTATTTTTAGGCCAGAGCAGGGCTGCCCGAATGGCTCATGGCTGGTTCCCTGCCTGCCCCTTGGGAACTGGGCATGCAGAAGGCAGGGAGGAAAAGGCACGGTCACAGCACACTGTTTTGCCCTAAGCTGCATGAGTACCACAGAGAGCCTGCAGGCACTTTATTTCAGAAATAAAACAGCCCTGAAGAAACTCTATATATAGGAGGAATTGAAGGTTGCTCAGAGCCACCTTTGCTAAGAAGCGAGACCAAAGACCTGAGAACAACTTCCCTCTGGTCCTGGTTAGCAGCTGGCTGACTCAGCTGAACATCCATCATGCAGCAAAACGCGATAATTGTCTTGATCTGTGCTCCCCGAACCTGCCAACTGTGGCTGATGCCCACTGTTAGCAAATCCGACCCTCATTATCTGCTCTCCACCCTCGTCTTTCCAAGGCGCCGGGCACTGTTGTGTGCAATTAAGCACCCGCCATCAAGTTGCTTCTAGGCCTATTTGTCATCGCTAGCATTTGTTTGCGAATATTTGTTGGGAAGCACATGGTGGCAGGGTCAGTGGATGTTGCTGAGGTTTTTCCTCTTGTGCCTGGGGGCCAGAGAGCTTTGTGCGTTTCTCAGTATGTTAAACTCAATTAAAAAAAAAATTAAAAAAACAACATCAGGATAACTTAAAGCAGATGTGAACACAAGCCTGAGACCCTTCTGAGCACAAACATGGCCATTTCATTGCAATTCCAAAAGGGTTTTCTGGCAAGCCTCCCCTCCATGTCCTACATTCTTTCATTCCAAGGAAGACAAACAATTCAGACTGGAGCAGCAAGGCACGTTTTTCAAATAAACAGGTTCCCTCCAACAATTTTTGCCTTTGTGTCACCCCAATACATGCATTCCTCTCTTTAAGCATCTTCTGGGATGATCTAAATGACAATTTGTGTCACACCTTCCATTTAAGCAGTTCAAAGCACCGCACCCGGCCCTTGTGAGCGTCTCACATGGAAGTGTTTTCACCTCCATACCCCAGCACAGTGTCTTCAGGACCTGAAGTTACAGAGACAATCTGTCACAGTTGTGGATGCTAAAACCAGAAACCCTGTGGAGTCTTTCACCGTTGGAAGAGGAACATGGCTGGAATGTGAAGGGGACCAATTGCTCGTGACTGGGGACCGACCCTCTGAAAAGCAGGTTGCTTGGTCTTTTCTGCTCATCACCACCAGGTCTTCAGCTTTTAAGAACAGATAAACCCTATTTTACCTTAAAGGTCTTTCAATGGCTCAAAGACAGGGACATTTTTGGACAGAAGTACAGTCTAGAACGCATTACCTGATTCACTTGTTACCTTCATTTCATCTCTGCCATTTCTCCCTGTGGCCCTCAGTCCAGCAGCTGCCTTGACGGAAGTCACTCATTCCTTCCTTCTAGCTTCCACGTTTCATGCTTACTTTGCAGCTAGTTTTGACTCTGGTTTTCACTTCTGTGACTAATTCCTGGACTCTGCTCCAGCCTTGCTCATGAGGTCTCTATAGCTCCACACTGCTCCACTTATCTCTTGGTGGGAAAAACCAATGCCTTGTCTGAGAGGATTTTATTTTTTCAAAATTTTTGCTTGTGATACGTTTTCCATATTCTCCTCTGTGAGAAAGAACAGAGGTTATCTCTGGGGAACGTCAGGAGATGGGTGGAGACAATTCCAAAATCTACACCTGGGATTTAAGACTGAACCTTCCACATTACAAGGAAACAAGACTGAGGCAGACTCAGCTTACAGCTCTAGCCTGCCCAGGGAAAGCCTACAGTCAGTATTGGCAATTTCCATTTCAAAGATTTCCATTTCCTCAAGATTGCTTGGAAATATACTGAGCTGCCCTGTGTGGGCAACCTGAAGAATTTCTTATGCCTCCCAGTCAAATGGCACTTAGATTAATAAAATAGGTCATAAATAATAAATAGTACATGTACTAAATATAATAGGAGATAGTAAACAACAAATAGTAGATAACAATAAGGATTGTTTCATATAAAATAAATAAAAAGGGATTAAAACAAAGAAGGAATGACTTCTGCAACGTGGGCACAGAGGAATTGCTCGAGGAAAACCAGGAGGTCAGTCTACAGGTGAACACTTTCCATACCACTTTCTTCCCCACTACAACAGCTTCATCATTTCAAAGCTGGACTAAACAGGGTGCTGTTCACTTAGTGGGACACAGCTACAGATGTGATGGCTGATGCAGTTGGAGTCTAGTGACTCCAGTGGATAGGGGACAGCAAGAGGAATGCAACGGCCTTCGCAGCCCACCTCTTACAGGAGGGGGCTTGTTGCACCCTCTAAGAACAGAAATATCTGCTTCACCCTCCTAATAGGATTTTCATATTCCTCATGAGCTTAACATGGGAAAATATGTACAAAAAATAAATTGATCATTCCAAATCATGATGATGAAAAATCTTTAAATCTCCCAAATCCCTCTAAATCCCTTTACAGGATTCTGTATTTCTCACAGTAAGTTTCTTCGGTTAATTCTGCCACTGAGTTAAGGTATCCAGAGGAGAAATAAAAGAGCTGTACTTGAAAAACATTGTTCTATGACTGCTGGACTTCATAGGACCTGGAATACCAAGGGGCAAGCACCCCACATCAAGGACAGTTGCATAAACTTCCTGAGCACAAGAAATTAATCATAATAAAAGGCTTTTAATTTTTTTTAATACAGTTAGGTACCAAAGATAAAACAGTTATTTCCCAGAATTGTTCCTGTTTGGCATAGCTCCTGCTTGCATAGATGAAGAACTCTTATTATTGAGCTTTTCATAACCTCTACCCTCAAAATCTGGGGAATGTCTTACATGGGAAATACAGAATGCACTGAAATTGCAAGCATTCCTGGCTTTTGCATTCCCTCACACCAATATTCCTTTCTCCTCTTCAGCAGCTCACCCCAGGGCCATGCAGGCAGCAGTGTCTGAAGGCTGCTTCCAAGCTGACTTTGGGCTAGTAGGAACGATTGTCTCAGCTGAGACTGAACTAAGCAAAGAAAATCACTATATAAGCCTGCCCATATTTGCCTCTACTTGCATAAGATGGCAAATGGTGTGCTTAAGGGTTTCAGACTTTTCCCATATTGATTGATGTTTCAGAATGCCCTGCTTACAGTGCTGGAAAGCTGTTTGCTGCCAATATGGGTTATGTGTTGCTCTCTAGACAGTTCTACAACACAAAACAATGGCTCCACTCTGCTGCATGAACGGCTAGGAATTGAGAGCTCAGCGCTTATTGTCTGGGGCCAGCTCCAGCAAGTGACTTGGGAAGGAGAGCCTAACCCTGAGCAGACCAGTGTCCACTTACAAACCAGGCTCCAGCTGAAGCTGATGCACAGGAGGTGGGAGGAGGCAGAGGAGAAATGCCCTTCTGCTGCCTAAATACAGTACGAACACAAATGCTGCAGGCGCTTTACACTTCTGTTCACCCTGAATCTTCAAGCAACGGGGAAATGAAACTAAACTGAGAATCAGGAGGAAGCGAGTCCTACCCTGTTCAGGCTGGGGTGCGGAGGCCAGGGTTGGGCAGCACAGCTGGGACCTCAGCAGAGGACATGGAGCGCACATCCCAGCAGCTGGTTCCAGGGCAGCTGGGACTGGGGACGCTGCCTCTGTCCCCATCTGCCAGAGCTGCGTCCAGTCCTGTTCTGAAATGGCAATCGCATTATTCCATCATGTACAAACACTGATTCTAAGTGTTAGCTCATCACATAGGCTATACGAGCAGAAAATAAATTTTAAGGACACACTTAATCTGTAATGGTCTTTAACAGCAAAACCAAACATAAAGCTATTAAGCACAACAGGGGAAACTGATATTTGGGGATGGAAGAAGAACTGCAACTCAGTTCTACAGGGCATTCACTCAGAGGAATAGTCCCTTTGAAATTATCATGCACATCTAGAGGCTCTTCAGCAATTTTAGATAAATCTTTCAGGCTTGTGCACACAGAGAGTTTAATTTGGTTTCAAACAGCATGAATTAAAAGCAGAATGATTATTCCTGATTAATTCTCTCTGTGGTCACGCCTACTCTGGAATAAAAATGCCTAACTCTGAACCAATGCAACTCGTCCCCAACCTGGTTTAAGTTTATTAAGAATCAGTCAGTCTTTTCCAGCTAACAGTGTTCATAGAGACAGTTGGTTGGGAACAGTCACAAATTGCTTCACAGGCAGTCAAACTCTTACTAGGTCAGCGAAATCACCTGAAATGTGGTATATCTACTAGATGAGACTCAGATATCAATTATATCATTAACAAGTTTGGGATAATTCTGTTTTCTTCCATGAGCCAACTTTTGATCTAACCCAGTGTAACCACAATTAGGATGTGACCACTGACTTCAGAGGAACTTTTTCCAAGAACTGGAGGAAAAAATCCTTGTCAGACCTTCAGCAATCATTCAAGGGGAGTCATTCGCACAGGAAAGGGTGACAGGACTGACCCTTTATTTCCACGTAACTAGTTTAATAATTTGTGACTTGGAAATAAATTTTCAGAGGAGGGAAAGCATTGAAGGTCTTGAGTTGCTTGTAGTTTATTTTTGTAGCTAGAATTTGTGATTAATCTGCTATAACAAGCAATTAAATGTTTTACGAACTTCTTCTGATGCTGATGCAAACAGTGAGAAATCCAAACACTTCACCAGTCAGGAGGCGAAAAGTGCAGAGACACCTTGAATGTTGAAGGGAGCGTTAGAGCGTAACCAAGGACAGCCAAAGCTGGAGGCAAGATACCAGGAAACTACCTGGGAGATCAGGGGATGCTCTGAGGCCTAAATGCAGAAATATGTAGCAACTCGCCACTGGGCTGCAGAGCAGAGAGTAAAGCCTGCACAGGCTGTGTGCAAATTTGTGCTTCTATAAATCATCAATTACCCCCTGCAGAACACAGCCTAGGGAGCGTGGCAACTCTTTGAATGCTTATGGCAACACGCCAGGGCAGGTTAAGACAGAAAGTAGAGGAAAATTATCTAGGATGGAATATCTGGTCCTGTAGCAACTCATTCAGATGAATTCCAGCAAAACATGTCCCTCCTCCTGCCCTGCAGGCAGAACTTTCGCCTACCAAATTCACATCCCCTTCTTACCACAAACTCTTTCCATCGCCAGGCCAAAACCACGCCTTTCACAAACTGAGCTCAGAGAGGCCAGCCCTAAAAATGACTTTTATAAATCTCTGTGTAGTGGATGAAGAAAGGAGAAATTAATTACTTGACCAAAAAAGTGAGCAGCAACAAGGGAATCTTAAAAATCTGGAAGTTTTAGTCCAAAGCACCTTTCAAGTTTCTCCTGTCACTCTCAGACTGGCTTGCTGCTGTGTCCTACAAGACTTTGGGGTTGCTACTAATATACATCAATTTACAGATCTCTCAGATCAGGCAGATTAGACTAATAGGTAGATTGAGTAATTTGAAAAAAAAGAATAGGAACTTTGGGCGGTAGATGCCATATAAACATCAGTCACATCAGTCACTGTTATTTACTGCATGTGAAGCATAGCAGCATACACAGAATAGGGTAAGAGGGGGCCCGTCACCAGGCTGCAAATGGACAGAGATACCAAGCTATAAATATGCTGATATATTTTTACATTTGTTGTGGCAAAGTCAGGATGGTTGTTGTGATGCTGGGACGTTGCTGGGGCTGATTTCTAATTATAATTAGATTCTCTTACTTTTCCAGTGTCATTATCAGAGACACAGTCATGTGTGCTTGCGTTTAAATGCTCCTGGCCCTACTAATTATTCTGGGCACAAGTGAACTCCAGAGGCAGAAGGGAAATAATTCCAGTCCCAGGAGCGCCTCCTTCCGCTGTCAGATGGTGGGTACTGCTCTGCATCCGACGCCATCACGGTCCACAGCAGGGATGTGCTGGAAGATGCTGCGACTGGTTTTCCAATGACAGTCGCAGCCTGCACCCCTCCAGCAGCACACCTCAGGGGGTGCGGGCCGTCTCTCCACAGGTGCTCTTGCCATGCTCTTGCTGCTTGCCCTTACATGCTGGTGCCCTCACGTCTGTAGGCTTTTTTGCACCTGTGGATTCAGAGGCAGGATTTGAAAGCAAATATACTGGAACATTTTCAGAATCCAAAAATAAACGACACCTGTCATTATAAAATGACATGCTGAAGCAGCCATGCTTGAACGTCCGTGCCTCGTCAAAGCACCTGATGCTGAAAGGGCTTTTTGTTGCTGCTTGCGGTGCCCTTGTTCTGCATTTCGCGAGTGCCACTACGGGAACCTTCCCAAACAAACTGCAGTGAGCTGTGCCCAGGAAAACCAGGACCCTGGCTCTGTATGAGAAGTTGATGTGCAGAAAGATTCCAGCTGAAATCACTAGAGGCCTTACTGGAGCAGTTCCTCTCCTACAGATCCACAGGGAAGTGGAATTAAATGATTGGACTTGACAGCTAGGGAGAACTACGCTGTGTCTGTTTAATCTTCCTTGTAGGATAAAACAACCAAGACAAGGGCAGGAAACAGCCTACTGCACTAATACAACTCTTCAGGGCTTTTTTTTTTTTTTCTTGTATGCTGCCAAGGGCATTTCTGACATTAAGCAAATAGTAGGAAGAAAATGGAGATGGTTGTGTACAAATGTAGGAACACTCCCAGAAGCCTTGGCCATACAGCCCTGGGCACTGCTCTGCCCGATGAGGTTTGATCGATGCTCAGGTATGTCAGCGTGCACGTCATCTCCTTGACACCAAGCCAGGAGATTCCAGATGTTGCATCTGAGTCATTCCCAGGATGCTTCCTATACTGTGGAGTGGCCTCTGCAGCTGAAATGCAAAACCTCGTGGTCCATCAGACCCTGCAAACTTCACTGTATTCATAGAGATGTATCTTTAGGGCTGATGCATTCCTTTAAGTTTGTGTCTAAACAAACTGTCGGAGCTTCAGAAGGAAAAAGCCTTCAAGATCATCCATGGTATTGCTTTTATCAGCTGCAGACTGTACTTCACACGGTCTCTCTGTGTGTCAGAGGAAGGACTGACCTGACTCTTGCATTTAAGCCTCCATAATAAGTATTTCTGGTTTTCCCTAGTTACACTGGCTTTATGTCCAGAAAACAAGGTATTAGTGCCCATCGTATGTTTTCTACTCAGCATCAAGCCCTGAGTTGTATTTTTGTTTTTATCTGTGGCTCTTTCCCTTCCTGGTGACGATTCTTTTCAAACATTTCTAGATTGTTTTAAAGTCACCTTTTAATCAACTTACAGAGCTAGGTCATGTATACTTAGCTTATAAAGCTTACTTTATTTAGTTGTTATACTGTAAGGCAAGATGCTCCCATCAAATACCCCTTCACCCTCCCCGCTCTGTCTGAACATCAATTACTCTCAATCCAAGGGGCCAGTCACCTCTGCAGCCTGGGGTGCCCCACAGGCGGGTGTGGACAGGGTGATGGAGCAGACCTTTTCACCCCACTTTACAGCCTGGAAATATAGGGAGACAACCCAAAAGAATGCTGCTTTTAAGAATACTGTAATCATCCTCAAAAACAGCAAAGCTAATTGGCCTGGCTGCTCTGCCAGTATTTTCTCTTGGGAAAATAAGTTGCACTCCTTCAACATTCAGAACTTTTTAATCCTGGTGCCAAATGCATTTCTCTGAATTAATATTGGTGGAATGAAAAGGCTTTCTTCTCTGCTTCAGCATTCTCTCCCAGGATAAATCTTTTTGGAATTTGCTTTATATATTGTGCTTTTGAATGTTCTTTTAAATGTTAAAAAATTACTGTGTGAGAATGTCGCCTTCTCATTAGCAAAATTTACTACATATTTTCCTCCATTGTTACCAGTACAGTTCCAGCAGTGTTAACAATGGGAACCCTAGAGCAAATGGTCTGGCACCAGCACTTGTCATCCAACTACGGCTGGTCAAAAATGTGTTTGAAAAGTGGTTTTGTGCTTTTTTCAATGTCCTTGTTTTGAGCAAGCATTTCCAAATGAATTTTTAAAATAAAAAATGTTTAGTTATATTTTAATCAGGAAGATACATGGAGTTTTGTGCTTTTTAAAAAAAAAACCTGTGGCGATGAATAAAAGAAAGTAGGTTCTCCACTCCCTTGCCTTTCTCTTGTCTGGGGTCAAGGAAGTTAGCAAACAAGGACCAGGATGGTCTTTACACTACAGGTATGTGACCTCAGCCAGATTCAGCAATGGCAGGAAATGTTTAATAGTGTTTCTATCACTGGTGGGAAGCGTAGCAGCAAAGCTCTCTGGCAAAAGCTCAGCAGGAAGTCAGAATGGTCCCCTCTGATATTAAAACTTCATAGTCTACAAAAGCCACTTCCATTCATTGGAAACTACTGCTACTTTTTTCCCTTTTGCAATTACTTAGATCTCCTTTGTTACCACAAATCTTTGCTGTAACTACAGCACAGCAACAGCACATGCTCTGAAATCCTTCAGTAGTGCCTTCCTATAGCCATGGAAACAGAGTTTTGCAGCCCAGGGCAAGGCAAGGTGGATTTGTTGGCTTTTTTTTTTCCTTGCAATCTGTCACAAAGTCTATTTGTTTCTCATGAATATACAAATTAAGATCCTGGACTGAAGCATTTTTATTTCTACTCAGACCAAAGGTCACACCTGGGCATGACCTGAACTTGACCAGCCTCCTTCAGTGAACTGCTTTTTATACTGTTCTCATAATGAACTTAAGTCATCAGCTATTAATACTTCTGCAAACCTACTGCTTCCTTCCTGGTGCTAGACAAGGATTCAGAGGACCCAGTTAATACTCACAGCTCTATCCAATTTAAGAAGAGGATTTGGAGCTCAATTGGGTCGCTTATTGGCTGCTTCTGAACCTGAGCTGGGACTAAACTGTGTCAGAACCTTCCATTGGGTTAGACTGAAATAACCAAAGATACGTCAGCACACCTGAACGAAAGCCCTGCTGTGCTTCCCATTTTAATGCTCTACATTCCGCATCTGTATAAGAACTTACTCACTGACAACGCAGCCCCTTTTATTTGATGCTGGCATAAAGTGATATTATTAATAGTTTGTGATCTACTGCGCCTTTCATCTGAGGATCTCTCTCAAAGCATTTTAGGAGACTGAATCAATTTTCAAAACACTCCTGTGTAACACTATCCCCATTTTACTGGAAGGAAAACTAAGGCAGTGGGAGGCAGTTTTCCCAGGGGATCATTGGTAGAGTCAGAAATAGAGCCCTGGACTCGTGCTCCAAACATAGCCTACATTCTTATCCCATAGCTGAAAACTGAATGCAGGAGTCCCTCCTTCCAACGCCAAACATACCTTCTGCCTGGTGGTTTATGCTTCTGAAAGGGCTGCCTGTTGCCACGGAAACTGCAGTTCAGATCGCTGGACCAGATTTGCTTCAGTTACATCAATGCAAATCACAAGCAAATTCATTTAAATTAATGGAGCTTCTTCAGATTTCCTTGGGGGAGGGAGGATGCAGAGCAGAATTGGTCCCTCTGGATTTGATATAAGAAGGTGGTGATCTCTTGAGAGTGAGGAAAAAAATCCTTTGACTATTAGAGGGGAGAAAAGGATGAAGGATACTTTACAGCAAAGGTATAGAAAGTAAATCTGAGAACTTGACTTTACCTTGGCTGACATGACATTCCCACACCTATTTCTGACCATTACCACTAGAAGCTCTTAGAGGTCCCAAACAAGCGTGCTGCTGCCTCTTGCACTGAGCAAAGATCAGATCCATGCTTTTATTGTAAGAATAAGGGATGATGAAGAATGGCATCAAAGAGCCTACAAACAGAAAGTGGAAAGGACTGGTTTGTGCTGCTGTTTGCACGATGGGTCTCACAGGGATGCAGGAGCATGTGGCGAATCCCTGGATTCTCTCCCTGTGGCCTTCTCCTGGAGGGGAAGAGAATGCCTGATGGAACAGGAGCCTGAATAGATGAACGATTTCTTCAGTGACTGCCACAACACCATGGGCCTGGACTCCTGCTGCCCAGGGAAATGGCAGAAATGAGGGGGGCAAGAGGTGAAACAGAGAGACCTCTTCCAGTAATAGTAACCATCATCCCGTTGCTGCCTCTTTAGCTTGCAGCACCCCAGCTCTCCAGGCCAGATAGCAGCAATCTGGCTGGCACAGCCAGTGTCCCCTCTCAGTCACACACCGTGTTGCTTGCAGCAAGAGATGGAGGCTGGCGCTGAGGGAGTATGGTCGTATGGTCTGTTACAGGGAAGGGGCATCTCAAAGGCTGGGAGATAGGTCACCTTGCTCTTGTGCTACTGCACAAAGTCTATTTTGAGATTAACTTCTCCTGTGATACTGGAAAGCAAAGTATCCTGTGTCCAAGGCTGAGTAAGCAGCTACTGTTTCGTACAGTACACACAGATATTGGAAATACCCTCCTATAAAGCTCAGCCTTTCACACTGGCAGGGGATATATTGTTAATCTTGCTGGACCTCAAACACTTTAATCCACAGTTATTTAACTTCATGAATTAATATACAAACTTCCCAAGCTGTCAGCCATGCAGATTAGCTTGTTGTTGACCACCCCGGAAAAACCCCTTTGGATCACGGACATTCAGTATTCAAAGGTGTTATCACTATAGCAAAACTGATGCAGATTTTCTGCGTGGAGACTCCTGAACATCCAAGCGAGACCTGAAGCCTATGAGCAGCAAGGTTTGGCACCATCTGCTGTTCCTTATGGCAAAAAATCCTGCAGAGCTTTCAGATCTGTTTAGATGTTCACACTGCAAAAACTGTTCTCCTGGTCTGGGGTCAAGGGGCACCTGGCAGTGACACTGGACAGTGGTAGGGCTCAGCACCCCATTTGGAGGACCGCAGCCACCATTCCAGGGGGACACTGCAAGATCGACCCTCGCATATGTCAAAGATGCAGCAAAGACTGACTTTGAAAAGCAGAGCTGATCAGACTAAACAGTGTGGCCTAATAGCATGGTGACCCTGCTGAACGTCCCAAAGCTGGAGCTGGGTCATGCACAGTCAGCCAGGCCAAGTTTTGGATACATGTTTCAAAAGCCTCAGTATTTCTTGCGAAAGAAACATTATTCTTTTGCTTACCTCAAAACAAGAGGTCAATGCTCTGATTCAGTATCTCATCACATGCTAAAATTTGGATTTGTCCTATCATTTTATCACAAGCCTGACCTGAAGTTCAAGCTTTTAAAGAAATCCCCTCCTACACGTGAACATGAGGTTCAGGCTGAGGGCCCAAGGTGAACACTTTCCACACCTGCTGCTGGAAATGCTACCAAGCAAAATATGACCAGAAATAATAATGAAGTTTCAATGTTGCCAACGTTTCCAGTTTCTTAACTCCAGTTCTTGGTAAGATATGAATCCCAACTTTCTCTTTTTTAAAAGCAATCTTGTAGTTCACAGGATTGGGAAAAAAAACCTTGAAAAGCGATTTAAAATTGAGTTGTTGTAAGACTAATAACTAATTGTGCTCTTGAAAAAAAAAAGTTATTCTTATGCCCAACATACATTTGTGAAGGCCCAACACATAAGATTTAAATATTTGAAGTTAGTAATACAAGAGATGCCATTACTATGAGACAGCAATATCTATTCATGTCGGAGAAGGGCAGCAAGCCAACTTCTCTGCTTGAGTTACTCCACATTAGTCTCCCACACAATCCCCTTGAAGATTTATACTTGGAGAATGGAGACTCTCCACTGACTCAGGAGATCTTGCCACTCTATAGGATTACCATAATTTGAAGGGGTAGAATGTTTATACTGAAAGGCAAAAACTCTCAGAATTTGAGTTTGCTGCTTTTTGTTAAAAGTCCAGAAATTAGGTGGTCATATTAATAATGGTACCATACATTGTAAATCACTGCTTGAAAAAGGACATTGCTACAGTAAAAATGGGATTATTTCTAGGTCTGAAGGAAACATTAAAGAATGAGTATTTACACTTCCAGCTGATCCAAATACATCCATTCTCTCAGAGATCTTGGAGGAGGAAGGTTTGAGGATAACAGTCACAAAAGTTTCCAGAACAAGCTCCCAGTCCACACACTGCTTTTTACAGATGTAACGCTGTATGATATAGGCAGTGGCTTGAGAAGATTGCAAGTCTTCTGTGTCTAGGAATGGCAATGAAAGTCCTTTGCATCTCTGTTTTATCAGTACTTCTCGTAAACAGAAGTATATCACAGTACAAGGCAGAGAGCGAACAGGTAACACACAAACCACAGTGTCTTGGAGCTTTGCCCTCCTAGGCACCTCTGACCACAGGCCTCCACCAAAACACCCCAGTGGGCATCGTCCCACACCCCTCGTGGCTGCCTGTAGAAGATGGAAACCAATGCAGTCATAATGACCCATCGGACTGACGTTATGAAAGGTTATTTGCAAAGTCAGAAAATATCAGACGACAGAGCTATGATCCCTCCATGAAAAGGCCTTATACCAGTGTCTTTACCAATAAGTCTTTCTTTTGCTGTCTTTGTCATGTTTTTTTCAGGTACCGTTCACTGCCATTTTCCAGACTATGTAACTCTGGTCCCAGGGGCAGAGATCAGTTACAGTAACACTGAGCTTAAAAGGATGGAAGCTGAAAACTCCATGTCAGCTAAATATTGAAGAGTTGGATTTGCATAAATGAACTTCACCTGCAAAAGTCAAAAGCGCATAGCACATTGTGATATGTAAGTCCCTGATCACCTCTCCTCAGTAACGAGACAGACTGACAAAGCAAAAACATCCACAGACAGGCCAGGTCCTAATTACATGATTGTGCCAAAACTGAAAAGCCATAAAGAAGGAGCAGCAGTAAATTATCTCAGCTGCTGCATGAAAATAGGAAAAAAAAGTGTTCAACTATCATGTTCTCTAGCACAGCTTTCACTTGCTAGAGTTGGTGATGTGCCTGTTTTGCATAGCTTTTTGGCTTTGAGAACTCGAAGTTCATTTCGCGCCCCCCCCCCAGTCAATAACCAGCCTGTCCTGTTCCCATGGTTCCAGCATGCAAACTGCACCTACCTGCAGCAGGGCCATGCCCTGGACCTATGCCACGCGATGGGGATCCCTGTAGAGATCCCTCAGCCAGCTGAGACCTGGCAGGCCCAGTCCACACTGTGGTTTATCATGGGCAGAGCGAACTCCGGTGCCATCCAGCCATGCCATGAGTCTCCGTAGAATAGAGTCCTCTGTAGTGAAAAATCAGGTTCAGATGAATTCAACTCAGTCTATAATCTGTGTGCTTACAGGGAGGAGGAGGATGCTGTGAATAGGGACACTTTGCTGAATTTCACACGAATTTCCAGCGAGGCCAAAGTTTGGACAAACCCTTTAACCGCCACAAACCTCTGTTTTCCCACAAAAGAAACCAGGCAGGGTATAAATGCTCCCTTTCCTCAGAGAGAAGCCACATGGGTAAACACTTTTACACTCCCAGTAGGGACCAATGGCCAAAAGTTGCAAAATCAGTAAGAAATTCAGTCCCATTCCACAAGAATTTGGTCTTAATACTAAATTAAACCTAAGAATAAAATATAGAAATCCATGACCAAACATGGGGAGTGGTCAAAATGGTGTCAAAACACAAGCCTCCCAAGGAAGGACCAGCACTGCCTGTCATACAACAGCTACTCCCTGCACCCTTCCTCTGGTGCAGAGCCTGACCTACTTGATACACATTCCTGCACTAAGGTCCCAGCACTAAGTATCTTAGACCCCTCAAATCGCATTCCAGACTTATCACTGCAAAGCAGCTGTCAGCCCTGAGCCCTGCCATCAAACCTCCCCATCTGTTCAGCCCATCTAGCATTACAGCAGAGGACAGCACAAAGGCTGAAACTGTATCGTACGTGAAGACAGAACCTGCTGCACTGCCCACAGGGCCAGATGAGATCACTTGCACTTTCACGGTCTTGAAATCTTTCAAGCTTCAGAAGGGTAGTGGGCATAGGCAGGCAGAAGAGGGGAGAAGGGACACAGTCAGAAGGATCAAATTCTGCAACATGACTCTGGCAGCTGAGTCAAAAAGACAGACATCCTCAGGGAGGAGGAGATGGGGAGACTGGGGAGGAGATGTTCGACTTCTGGCAGGGCTGAGAATCATTTGAGAGCCCCTTAGAGGAAAACCTGATACTATGACTTTCCCCAAACCCCCCCCCTCCACATCTCTTTCTGTTAACTCTTTCTGTAGCAGTTGATTTTACATAGTCTTAAATCATCTGACCTGAAACGTATACCTTCAGCAAAAGCCCATCCTGAATCTGTGTGCTATTGCTTAGACAGCACGTTGATGGGGAACTACCTGTCTCTGAGTCAAACTAAATAGTGGGCCCTGTCCTCTAGTCTTCACCAATAACTCCAGCAAAGCTCTAGATGAAAGCTAATCACTTTTCAGTCTCAAGAACAACTATGGAAGTGTAGAGGAAGGACCTGAAGATTTGTCTCCGGCTGATTTGCACTAATTCAGTTTCAGGGGAACATCCCATATTTCATGTGGGAGTTGGAAGTGCTTTGACTTGTTATCATGCCAACACTTCGACCGTGAACAAGCAGTGTATACAATCCACATCTCCTGACTCCCAGGACTTTCAGATCCTTGCTAACCCCGAGCCCTAAGCCACTGCAAGCAGTCGGCAGGTGCTAAGGAGATGGGAGGAACAAAACACAGTGCCATTCCCCTCCCACTGAAACTGGAGAAACAGTGGGGTTGCCATCTCAGTACCACCCACACGGAGTGACAATACAGGCAGCTCTGTGCTGAGCTCCAGGGGTCCTTGTGTTGACAGATGCTTAGGGCTACAAGGGTCATATCCCCTACCCTGCCTTCCCAGCTGGGCTCTCCTCCTTTAACCCTGCTGCTTATGCCTCCAGGTGACCTAAGATCCCCAATTGCTCTCAAGGTAAGAATGATCTTCCTGAGGAGTTTCTGCGGGCTGAGACCTACTCATGAGACCCAAACCCATAACACAAGCAACATCTCACAGACTGGAGCTCCCCATCCCTCCTGTGGCGGCAGTGCCTGGAGCCCTGATCTGCTTGCCTGGGTCCACGTGAGATCGCACGTTGCCAGAGTAACTGTGCCTCCGAGTACTTCTGTGTGCGTGCGTGCATGTGTGTGTGCATGCATGCACATGTGTGCCGGTGCCTGCGAGCGCCAGTCCCCGCATGGCAGCAGATTGGAGGCAGAAGCTAGAGTCTCACAAATTCATTTTCTGGCAGAGCATGGATGGGGGAAGGGACAAACGCTCTTTGTCAGCCCACACATTCCGCTAAGTCCCAGCCCGGGTAAGCCAAACCTCTTAAAAGCACAAAATGTGTGTGCCGCCACAGCAGCTCTGCCCGATGTCCCCGGACCAGCTGGCGTGAGGGCAGCCCTGAGGTCAGCAGCTGGGGCAGGCAGGATGGTGACGCACAGCTCTGTATCTGGAGATCTGCTTTATCGTTTTCTGTTTTAACCTCTGAACCTTCGGGTTCTGAGGGCCAGATCCTGAGCTCTGGGCATGCCCGCCCTGCACAGCCTTCCAGACAGTGGTACAGCTACTGGTGATGCTTCTCATCAAAAGCAAGCTTGAGACATTGCTGCCTGGCAAGCAGGGCTATGTGTCATCACTGCCACCAGATGCAAGCAAACTGCACGTTGCCTGAGTGTACTGTCTCTAAAGTCCTCCTTTGTATCCAGAATCTGGAGCCACGTAGTCAGAGATGTCAGCCAGCACTCTCTGTCTGGGGCAAAGCAAACCCTCTCCACAAGTTACCTACAGTACTATGCTGAGGCTGCAGTTTGGTATATTTATCATTCTGGTACATGTTTTTCCCCTACACATTGGCTTATTCAGAAGCTTGTGCAACCTACCCAGAAAAAATATCCACCACATTGAGAGGTTACTGCCTTCCTGAAACCCCTGTGTTAAGAAGGGTCAGCATTTCCAAGGTTACTGGTGGAATCCCACTTCTGACTTAGGAGGTCTCTAATCTCAGACTTCTGGAAGGCTGGAGGACATACTGGGCAAAGGACCACTCTGCACCTCTCCTGATCTTCTGTTCCCACCACTGGCTAGGGCTAGAGAGAGGATTTAGAGCAACATGGATTTTTAGCCCGGCCCAGAAAGCCAGTTCTTATAACAAATAACATGATATATTTTACTGCCTGGACAGCTGTTGGCTCCACACATGCCTCCGTATTTCAAAGTGGCAATTAGGATCAGAGCTGAAAGGGCAACACGTCCTTTACTCTAGATTTCCAGCCAAATTCACAGGCACAGGCTCCACTCACAGACAAGCAGGAATGCTCATGTGGACACTCAGGATATCAAAGAATTTGGGCAGTAACACATGTAGTGACACGTGACAATTCTGCAGCGTAAGATGTGGTTTTCTAGCTCATGTAGACTGACATCTCCAAATCACGGTAGGAAAAACCAAGCACCGCCTAGAAAACACTTGCATCAGATCATTCAGACTAATAGTTGTGGGTACTGCTCTTCAAGGACATAACATGGGGTGCTTGCTGCACGTCTTCACCATGAAGGCACTTCACAGGACTTTGCTGCCTACAGCCTGGAAAATCGGATGATGAAGGAACACCATGAATAGAAGTGCCTCAGTTCAGTGTTGGTGGCAGCCCGGTGTCATTCCCATGGTGCCACACTTGCCCTAGTAACCCCTGTTTCCAATCCTCAGCTGGTGAGTCCACACACAGTGTGGTGACGAGCTGGAAAGCCTGCCAGCTCAGATGTTGTGCCCTGGCTGTCTCTGGGTAGCATGTACACGACCCTGTGGCCAACCTCAGGAGAAAGGAGCCAGCAGGACCCAAACTAAGTGGCCAAGTGGAAGCAGGAGGACTGCTCCTTCCCCAATGATTCCTGAGGAGCCAACCTTTGTTCTGAATGTCAATATTGTATGTCTACAGCAGCCTAACATAGACACTCTTACTACTGATATACTGTCCTCTACAAAGGCATACATAGTCCTCTCACAAGGAAAAATATTACAGAGGAGAAGGCATGCTGATATTCTCAACTACCAACAAGTCATGACACAGCCCAGTCTCCAACCGTCTGTACTTGGCTTGCTAACACACAAATAGGAAAAATCTTTCTGTCTTCTTCAACAGAATTTTAGCTCATCTTAACCATCTGTTTTGTTTTGTTTTTCTTATAATGACAAGCCGTTTTGGAAAGTTCCAAGGGTATCTATCTAACCAGTTCTGATAAGGCCTTACCACCTTAATGTCGAAGATGGCATCTTTCCCAAAGACCAGTAACAGTAATTTTCACCAGTATAAAATACACAGGTTTTAACTGCTCATTTTACAGCAAAGTTTAAACTGGCAGCTTTATAAGGAACTCTGGAAGCTGAAATTGCTTGTTCAATAAATATCCTGAGCAACCGACCTATGCCAGAGCAAGATTTCACAATTCACCATTTTGCATTTTGAATATTAAAAATACATTTTCTTTCCAACTCCATGAAAAGAAAGGATAGAAAAAGAAGCCTGGAACTGATCTACTTGCATTGTCAAATCAGTCTGTTAATGAGTCAAAAGTATTCTATCAAACTTCTTATTGTTCTTAGCAAAGCCATGGCATTTCTATGAATTCAGAAAGATTTGTGAAAAGCAACCTCTCATTTTGTGACCTGCAAATTTCTATACAAGTCTTTCAAACAGTTCCAGAGCACCCAAACTTAGGAAATTGCCCCTGCAAGACTATTTCTATAATCTCCTTGATCTTTCCCACTTCTTAAAGTGATGGTGGTTACAGCTGCAGAATACAAGCTTGCCAAATGTCATTGTTTTTTCTATGGCCCCTTTAGTATTCGATAGGTTTTCTAATCCCCAGATTGCAAATTCATGTGATAAACTGAGAATTTCATGTTGCTAAAAAAAGGAAGAAAAGATGTTAGCTGTCTTGATTGTAAAGTGCAACTCCAAATTATGAACCCTGGAGGCTACACCACCAGACAACAAATAAAAAAAATACCAACTCCTTATTATTTTTAAAATGTAAATGTAAATATCATGATTTTCTGGAGCCTTATGCATGATGCTGTGAGTACTAGGAGTTGGGGTCAATGAAATAAGTTCATTCCCAAACAAGTTTTTTCTACTCTTCTCGAATTATCTCACTTCTCAATTCAAAAGTAACTGTTCACAGGCACAAACTGATTTTCTGGCAAGATGACAGGGTCTGGGGGAGCAGTCTTCGGGCAGAAGTGTCCTTCTTACTGCTGTTTGGGAGAGCACACTCTCCATAGCTGTGCCAAGAGCCCTCCTGGCCTTTCATATAAAGTTTGATCCCCAACCTGTGATTACATCTTTCCACCTACTGATGCCAACTGCACAGTGGGTCACTGGACGATCTGAAGAGCGATCACGAGTGATTTTCTTGATAGTAAGGAGGGAGGACTCAGGACAGTCCCTCTTAAAGCTAGGGGAAGGAGGAAGCTACCATCAAAACATCATGACACTGAAATAAAGGTGAGGGAGAGAAAATGGTATTGGAGGTAGAATCACTTGGGAAGTGTCCTGGTTTCAGCTGGGATAGAGTTAATTTTCTTCCCAGTAGCTGCTGTGTTTTGGATTTAGTACGAGGCCAATGTTGATAACACTGATATTTTCAGCTGTTGCTATGAATTCAAGGACCTTTTTCCAGTTTCTTGTGTTCAGCTAATGAGCAGGTGTGCAGGAGCTGGGAGGGAGCACAGCCAGACAGCTAACCCAAGCTGGACAATGGAAATCTTCCACACCATGGACATCATGCTTGGTTTATGAATGGGGGTTGGCTGGGGGGCAGGAATCTTTCTGTCTTGTTTCTGTTAGTAATCCTCTCTTGTCTGGGATTTCAAACTTTACTGGGAGTTCAGTCTTCTTTGGGAATTTTTTAAAATTTGCAGAATTCGTGAGTTTGGCCTTCCGTGGTTGATGCTCAGGGACTGACTGCGAATTGGTCATCGGGTGGGGAGAAAATCGTATTGCATGTAGTTTGTTTTGCATATTCATTATTATAATAATTATCATTATTATTAATAGTATTATTAGTATTAATATTTCCTTTGTTGTCTTATTAAACTGCATTTATCTCAACCCACAAGTTTTACCTTTTATGCATTTCTCCTTGCCATCCCTCTGCGGGTAAGGGGAGGGGTGAGCTAGTGACTGTCAGGTCCCAATTGCCGGCTGCCAGATTAAATTACGACAGGAAGGTATCCATCTCCCTGTAGAAAGACGAAGGTATCATCTCCTCAGAAGAACCTGGCCTTGACTCTGACCCCAGAGACACACATCTACAACAAGCTACACTTAGCCACGAAGATCACCAGCTCTAAAAATTTGTAACATTTGAAAAAAAAGCACACATAATAATTTTTGCAAAACTTTTCCAACGTGAAGTATTTCTTGGCTGTCTTGTATATTACTCATTTTGGGGAAACTTTTCTCTCCCCCTTCCCATGTCTAAAAGTCAGCAAACATCTGACTCTTTCACTGCACAGATCCCCTTTCAGGATCCTGTTCCAGTCTTGATTAACCCATTAATGCTTTGGTGGAACAAGGAATGCTCCTAGCATCCTTAGCCATCAACTTCTGAAGTTTGTTTTGCATCAGATAACACAGAAAAATCCTAAATGTAGTTGGATTTTGCTGCAAGAGGAGCAGTGAGGAAGCAGAGGACTGTCAAATGACATGTACAAAAAATAGTATGCATCTCCAGGACACTATCTTTACTATCTTTTTTCCTTTTTTTTTTCTTTTGGCTTTTAAATCAGCCTACACAGAGTACAGCCCCTTTTAACATCCCAGCAGAAAGTTCCAAAAAATTAAAACTGGCCTTGTTTAGACCAGGTCCCAGCTTCACAGATTCCTGAAGTGAAATTGTGCTCTGTTTAGGCTGTCAGATGCAGCACAACAAATTCAGATGTTCAGGATTTACCAGGAACTCGGGACAAATCTGTAGAAAACAAAACTGTCCCAATTAATTGGGATGCCTGCCAAATTTAACGTCACGTGTTCAGACCAAGTGTGCAGCACAGAATACATTTCTGACGGCCAGATCTCCTAGCAAGTGGTTTAGCATCAAGAAGAAAACCCTCCTGTCCTCTCACTATGTACAGTTTGTAGACAGGATATAGAAATCTCTCCAGATCTGCTTGGACAGACAGAAACAAACACACATCGCATCACAGGCATTTGTGCAACCCAGTGGTCAGGGATCTTGAAGGAACACAGAGCTCCTGGGGCTGCTGTTCAGCAGGCTGAAAATACACAGCTAAGACTCCTTGTGTAGAGTTGCTCGAGTATTAGTAGGGGCAAATGCTAACACCCTTACTTTTATCCTGAGATATTTGTGAGTACTGACCCCAACAGAAGCTGCAGCTGTGCGCCTAAGGACAAAACTGGACAATTTTTTCAGCTCAATACTCCTATTTCTGTGCCAGATGATTTCCAAAGCACAGTTTTCCATTAAATTTTCCAGACTACATTATTTCCATAAACGAGTGGGTAGCTCAGAGAAAGCCCGGAGGGGTCATGCAGAACATCTTCTTCTATATCCTTTAAATACCACAAAACTCTTGTTAATGCCAAGGAGGGCACGTGCTGCACACACCCACAGGCCTGCACCACAGGTCCGAAGAACGACAGTCGAGTTCATGCTGCACACATCTAAACCAAAAGGCACACTTTCAGGCATCTGTGCACATACACCCCTTTTGCACTTCCAAGAGTGCGGGATTCCCAGGTCTCCCAGCTCAGCCAGTGCGGCCCTCCCACAGCTCCGTTACCTGACCCTGCAGCCGTTTGCTTTGTCTAGGAACTTGTGTGTGTGAAAAACTAAGTTACCAGCCCAGGCTCCCACCAAGAACTGCAGTGGGTATCTTAGGGCAAAGAAAAATGTCCTAGTTCTCCTTGCTAATTGCACACTTGTGATCCCCAAAAAGAGCAGCCAGGCGACAGCTCCATCATGCTGACTGCTTTGCATTGCTTTTTTTTCCTCCTCTTCTTTCTTCAGACACATAATTTACTCTGCTTGAGGGAGCCTATTGAGTGTGTATCTGTCTGTAACAAGCTGCCTGTGGGAGCAGCTGGCCTGGTACACGCTGAATGGAAAGGCAGCCCACCTCCTTTCTGAGAAGAGCAGGCAAAGGAACGGTTCTTGCCAGGAACAGTGAGTTCAGCCGGCCTCTGGTGTGCGGTGGTGGCACCCGTCCGTCCCTCCTTCTCTTCCCTGTGCTGCTTGAACATTCTGTGCTGCTGCTTGCTGCCTGGGATGTCACCATGAATAAGTATAACTGTCAGATTAAATCACTGCTTGGGTGGGATCTGCTGAGCCTACGACACACATTCTGGGCACCTAAGTCAGGCCAGGGAATCTGTCCAAGAAAAAAATCTAACTGGAGCCGCTTCACATGGAAAATCAGTTTTGGGGCTATAGGATGAAAGTATGTCCTGCCCTGTGACAAGAGGGCTAGCGGGGATGAGAGGAGGAGATGTATAGACTCCTGTTGCTGCTAGTGCTCTTGCAGAATAACTGTATTTAAGTCCCCAGAGGCTCGGAACAGGAGGATAAAGTGACAGCTATTGCTGACAAAGCCGAGCTTTGTGTGGTGGGAGAACAGGGAGCCCGTGGGCTCTAAGCAGTGATGGTCAGAGGGATGGCAAAGGTTTATCACTGCCACCCAACACCCAGAAAGGGCCAGGCTTTATCTAGGAGCCTCTCCTGGTAACAGTCCCCACTGCAAGTTCTAGCTGCTGGGGAGAAAGACATGAATTACTTCACCCCACCAAAGGACTCACAGCTGCTGGCACTGTGATGGTGCCATCCATGCATTCTCTAACCACACCTGGGCTCAGGGCATATTCTCCAAAAGTGTCCTGCTGTGGATTACTCGTGGGCACACAGTGCAGAAAGCCAGTCCTCTCAGCAAAGCAGAGGTAGCGATCTGCTTTCCTAACAGCTTCTGGAAGGTTTGGCCCTACTTGTCTGCACAGCTCTGGCTCTACCATGACTCCATTTCGCCAGAACTGCTCACCTCCTGATGCTACCCAGACATTTCAGAAGATCTCAGGGGAAAAAGAAAAACAGAGGGGTAAAAAACATACCTGTTGAGAAGATAAGGAAAGGGAAATCATGTATGGACATTCTTCCTCTCACTTACAGATTGCTTTCATATGAAAACATGAGCAAACTTATTCTGTGCCTGCAGTTTCAGCGACAACTATGTCACCACCAATTCTAAGTACGCTAATGCCATTTTCTGGGATCTCTTCCCCCTCCTCCCCCCCAATTATTTTTCCTGTCACCAAGGGTTTCCAAAAACCACCCTGCTCTTGAACCCGGGTTTCTTACATATATTTTCCACCTGCCTGTGAGTGGAATGCTAATTTTTGATGAGTATTTACTGTTATGCCATACCTTAGCATGGGGAAAGAGGAGCCCCGCTTGCCCTTGCTCTAACCTTTGGTGACCGTGGCACCAGGCCACAGATCCATATCTGAGTGGCTTCATTCATGGCTGACTTTAATCCGGCAAAGCAGCACCGGTTTCAACAAACTTCCCGTGAACGTGCTCACTGAATGAACAGTGATGACCATAACAATTTATGCTAACACTGTGTCTTTCACCCATGTCAGTGCTTCACAAGGGGGGAAAAAATTTGTTTATCTTTATTTTTCTTAAGACTAGTGTGGAAAAAGTGAAGTACAATAAGGTGAAACACTTCTGCAGAAGACATTGGCGGAGACAACGGAGCAGTACCCAATGGGAAACACTGCCAGTCTCTGGCTCTAACAGCTACACATTACTCCCCAAGCTGACGAAAAAATGGATTCTCCCAGACCTGACCTCAAAGCGCACTGCTCTCAGTGAATCTCAGTGCTGCCACTGTTCTCTCACTGTCACTGTAAGAGATAAAGAGTACAAACAGTACAGTGCTGTATCTGTTTGCCTAATCAAAGACCATAAAGTCCTTAATTAGGACAACTGAAAGGCTGCCTGACCTTTAGTTTTCCCTAGCATCCCACAGGAAAGACCTTCCCACTAAGAAGCTGCTTTGTGTTCCCCAAAAGCCACCTACGAACCCGCCTGCTCCAGGGACTAAGCACCTGCTCCTGGGACTAAACTCCTGCTCCATCTGGCAGTCAGTGGCTCTCGGGGGAGAGGGATGACAGGTATCCCCGTGTTTTAGCCACACGTCTCTGCTTTCTCTGGCTTTGGTTCAGCAGCACATGGGGACTTGCCTTTGACATGTTGAGCAGCCACGTAGTGGGTTTCTGCAAGCTGAGCCGAGCCAAGCCAAGCAGCGCGGTGCTTTCCAACGAAGGAAGGAATGGGAAGACGTTGATCAGGAATATGCAGAGAAGCGGGCAACAACAAA
>Ga0065711_1001977_pt1 | contig 37698 bp, 17 predicted proteins | sample Hoacrofraction12_FD_59098 | JGI IMG/M metagenome (GOLD analysis project Ga0065711, IMG submission 59098) | Hoatzin crop microbial communities from Cojedes, Venezuela - Epithelial fraction 12 v2 (version 2) | ecosystem: Host-associated > Birds > Digestive system > Esophagus > Crop | place...
GCGGGAGCCGGCGCGGAGCTGCTCGGTTTGTCCCCGGTGGGATCGCGCCGGGGGTGAGTTGGGGCCGGGGGCTGAGCCAGCCCGGCCCCGGGGGCTCGGCGGGGCGGCGGCGCGGGCACCCGGCGAGGCGTGATTTACGGGCTCCCCGGCAGCAAGCGGGCGCTGGGAGGCAGAGGGAGCTGTGTTTCCAGCTCTCCATCAATTATGGATGGAAACAAATACCGGAGTCGGGTCTGAATTGTCCCCGGGCAGGGGCAGGGATGGCTCCGCTCGGCTCCCTCCCCGCCTGCTGAAAACAAAGCTCCGCTCAGGTGCGGAGCGGAGAAACTTTTGGATTTTGGGGGGGTGGGGGGAGGAGGAGGGCGTTTCGGCGCCGCAGAAATTGATACGGCAGCTTTGGGGGAGTAATTAGAAAGGGTTTAAAGCCTTCTTTATTATTTATGAGCGCTGGATAGAAAGGAAAGGTCACACAAAATATTTCTAGGTGGCTGTTGTGCCTGTGTTGGGGTTGGGGCTTGTTGTGTTGGGTTTTTATGATTGCCATTGTTTTATCTTGTGAGCTGAAAAACGCGATTAAGCGTGCTTTACGTTGATGTATTGAAAATATTGTCGCTGCGGTGGATATCCCACTTGTTAACGTGAATATAGCTAGTCATAAAGGAGTGGTTTTCTGCCAGTCTTTGAGTTGCTTCTTACTTCTGGTCGAGATTGTGTCTGTGTCACAGGCGTTAGTCAGGGAGTAGTTCGAGCAAAATTCGGCCCTCAGCGTGTAAAGACGTTTGCATTTATATGCGTGTGTGGCTTAGAATGCATTTGCTTTTGAGGATAGCAGCAGCAGTGATGGTTCGTAACGCTCACATATGTGGCACTTGCTGTACAGATGGTATTGTAGCTTATCCATGTACACACACACACACGCTTCACACATAATGTGCAGGGATTACAGCAAACTTCCTCCAAAATACTGCTCGGTGCTCTGTAAATGTGTGCCGTTTCTTCCCTGGTTATTTCCTTTGCGGAGAAACGTGCATCTTTATTGGGATACCTTTGTATTCCAAATTGTTAGTCGTTCCTTAGTAATGTTTGTTAATTCACTTAAATATTATTTGAAGGAACAGCTTCCTACTGTCTTGGAGGCTTTTACTGCTGGTCTGTTGCTCTCACATACAAATACTTTCACAGAGAATTTTCTGAGGTTCTCTCCTTTTTCCAAGTCCAACAGGAAGCTCATTGTAAAGCTTTGCAATCACTTTTGTGGCAAAAGAGAATAGACGTTTTTCCTGCTTTATTCATGCTATAAAATTCTATGCACCTCTAAAGTCTACTTCAGTTACTATTCAGTAAATTAAGCTGTATGTAATGATGTTTAATGTAGTAAGTGGCAGGCATATTTTGTTATGTTGGCAGATACTGTATAAACATTTACTCTGTCTTGGGTAAATACAAATTGCCAGTTGAGTGCTCTGATTTCTTTCTTGTATAATCATGAACTTTAACACTTTTTATATTAACTAATATAAAGCTCAGACTTTTTAAAAACAGGAAGAAAAAGTTTGTAGTAGGAATTTATTAGCCTTCTGAATTATATAGCTCAGATCTGTTCCCTAAAGGACAGCCAAAAAAGTGTAACCCAGAGGCTCTAAATTGATTTATTTAACTGGCTTCTCACTTTCGTCTGCACCTCTAGTTACAGTGAACAGCTACCTTCCTCCCTCGTATCCTGCAGTCTGTCACTACCTGTTCTCATTTATTGTCAAGATGCAACAAAGATAACATCATTTTCTAAACGTGCTTTGTGTGATGCAGGAGTGTGTGCCAGGAATACAGTGACGGCCCTGTCAAAGCTCTACAAACTAGCTGTATGGCTGCAGGTTTTTTTCCCCCTTAGCCTCTCTTGCCCTTTGAGCTGGACCATCTGAATCTCTGTGCCTCCTGTATGGCTCATCTGAGCAGATACTTTAGCCCTTGGAGCCACCGTAACTTTGATGTAGGCTTATGAAGAGCACACATTTAGAAAGAATGCTTAATTATATATGCAATTAATTCTGACTAAATGGGTCTTCAATCTGATCAGTCCTGTCATGAGAAATGTGAAGGTAAAGGAAAGTACGTCATAGAAGCTCACTTCAAAGCATGTATTAGCCATTTGTAATAACATATCTTCTACTCTTACTACAGTTGGTCACACAGAGATTGCAGCTCTTTGTTTTTATGGGGTTTAAATTCTTTTAAAAGCATTATTGCACTTGATGTTGGATTCAGCATCCCTTGAAGTCAGGTGAAGCCCAGTTAGCTGGACAGAACCTGTATAGAAATGTTAAAATTTTTTTTTCAGAAGATAGCATAACCAAAGCATTTCAAGTATGAAGTAAAGTGGAGATCATATGTGAATACAGTCAGTTTTCATTAAGTGTCACACAAGTGATATGACAGAGACTGTTTTGGTTCTTGTCTGTCTTTGCAAGACAAAGGAAACAGTAACATCGACAGCTTAGCTGCTGATTTAGGCTTATCTGGAGCTTACTTATGCTGCAGTCTCTGATATTTTTCCAGGAATACACTATGTGTTTGCTTTGCTCACTGAACAGAGGAGATGGTTTTTGTTTACATCCTTGTGTGTTAAACATACCTATAATTCCAGTTAAAAAAAAAAAAAAAATCAGATGTCTTTCTATTGGAGAAAGTAATCATTTGCTCCACGAGTAATTAAGAAAAGATGGAAGGCATATTACTTGTATTGGGTAGTAGAAGTTATTTTCAGTCTTAGCAGCTCTGTATGTAATTAAAACAGTTCAAATGTTGCTTTTGTTAAAACTGCTGTTAGAACAGATGATCTCTTTTCTTATGCATCAGATAAGCTACTGCAGTTACCATTAAAATCTATCTAAGCCATTTTATGAAGTTGTTACTTGTTCTGTGAATAGCTGCCAGCCTCGAGTTCAAAAGAAAGTAGGTTCTGATTTGTTCCTGTGTCACATGGAGGAGGTGTGCGGTGAAAATCGTATTACTGCCCTTCTGATGCTGTTTTCCAGAGCTCTGTGTGTTGTCTGACATAGCCCACTTTCCCTTGTCGTGGCTTCACAGTAGTTGCAGTACAGCTAATATCAGAAGTCGATTCAGTTTATTCGAACAGGAAGGCTGTTGAGTTGTCCTACTTCCAAAGTCAAATGTTTGTGTTAACCGCAGAGATCAAATCTGTAGTGCACATATATAACATACGAGTAGTGTTTATTTCCCTAACTTTTCTGTTTCATTCGGCTTTTGTTAACTAACCCAGATTAGCATTTTAACAACCCTGAAGTGAACTTCTGCCATTCTCCCTGCTTGGACAGTGTGTGTAGCCCATCCATCATCCTGTCCTTGGCCACAACAGGCTACTGGCTCCATAACCATTTGGAGCTACGCAGAAACCATCCGACTGTGAACAGCACAGCTGGCTGCAGCAATTTTTTCTTCCACACCACTGGCAGCATTGTCTGGCTATGGTAACTAAAGTTAACATCCAGAACATGAAGTTTCTTTAGCTTTGGCAACCCTGCCCAGCCCTGCTGCAGCCCAGTGGGCACACCTGCAGACGGGCGACAAAATGGCTGCAAGGAGTGAGGCAACCGCTGGACGCTTTTCTTTTCAAGGCTCCAGTTTGGAGACAGCAACCTGTTGTTTGGGGTGGGATTACGTTAACTCTGTGCTTACTCGAGAGGGAGCTTGCTAGCTGAATCCTGCGCTCTTTTGCTTTGCAGATCATGGTGTGCTTTGAAAGCCGCCAGCTAAAGAAACAGAACTTGCCGCTTTAACTTAGCCACGCAAACTGCCAAAGAGCATAGAAAGAAATGGAGAATTTCGGCTGTGTATTTCACACATTCTTGTAGAAGCCTTTTTAGTTCCACAACGGAAACCATGTGATTTCACAGGATCTGTGCCCAGACTCTAATACTTGCTACAGATGCTTTCCTTGGTTTGTTTTGCGGATCTATGAATGCAATAGGAGAGAAGTCATTACAGGATTTATTGGTTTAGTTCTGATGTGTGGTATGAATGGCAGGTAACCCAGCAGGTGAATGTACTTGTGGCTCTGTGCTAATTTCACTTGTTGAGACTTTTGCATAATTTAAATAAATTGGCCTAGCATGGCTGGCTGTCATGTGTGAGCTGCAGCTTTCCTGCTAGAAGAGAACTCTTGCTTTCAAGAGCAAGGGAGGTCAAGAGGCGTTACCGGGCAGGGAGGGGCTGGGTGGAAGTGGAGGAGCGAAGTGGTGGTGGTGGTGGTGGTGGAAGAGGAGCAGCAAAGAGCTCAAGCAAGCACGTGACATTTGTTCTGTCCAGAATGGTTACAAACCTTGTAAATGAAATCAGTTCCTGGACAGCTTTGATTTATATTCTCACACAGCGGATTGGCCTTGGTCTGCCTGACCTTGGTAACATTACAGAGGTCGTATTTGCACACAGATACTTTTCTTGTAAAAAGGTTTGTTGTTGCTGGTTTTTTTTTTTTTAATCATTGCTTCTAAGAGCCAAACTGCAGCCCAGGTTTCTAATTTGATAGGCACTGGATAAACACAGAATAAAAAGGATGGATCCTGTTCCCCACAGTGGATGGCTTAAGAGAAGCAGATGGGTACAGCCAGGCAGTGGCCTGTAGAAGCAGGAGAGCCGTGTTGGCCTGTGTAATCGGCAGCCGTGTTAGCACACAAGCCTCCTAAACATAGCTGAGCCACGTTTGTTGGAGAGAGGGGGCACACGGGCTTGTAGGCATCAGAGGCAAAGGAGAGCTTTGAAGAGGGCTGGGGACGAGAATGAGGAGCTAATTGGTAGGTGCGTGCTGGGGGGCTCTTTAAGTGTGTGAGGGACAGCGGGGAAGCAAACACAGAGGTGGTCATCTGGAAAGGTAACGAGTGAGCAGTGGGGACCGGCATCACAGACCGGCTGCCCATCAGAGGTGGGAGAGAAACCTCAGAAGAGATGAGAGGTGATCAGCTGGTCACTCAGCTCAGCTATTACTGCAATAACAGGCTTTTCTTAATGTGAGCCACATAGTTCATCTCTCTTACAGCCAAATGGTCGTGACAGCTGAGTCTCTGCTTTCCTGAGCAGCAGTAAGGTACCAGCTCACACCTCTGTTGGGTAGGACCTTCCTCGGAGCTTTGTTGTGGCATTAAACAAAACATATTTCCTTCAAGTGCTGTGGCCATGCTTCCCCAGCATGTTTATGGGTGCCGGTGGCGGACAGGGACTGCAGCAGCTACAGCACCGACAGAAAGCGCTGCTATTTCTCTGTGTGTCTGTTGTGACAGATGCACTTTGGGGTCAAAAGAAAATTCTCACACTTGTATTTCAAACCCTTATTTATATATCCCTCCACTTGGGTACCTCCTTCCCATGTTGTGTGAACACTTATGTGTCCTATTGGGCTGTGTAACCATCCTGCTTTGGGACACTACAGAGAAGAAAAATGTATATTTAACTTACAAAGATCCGCAGTGTATAGTTAAGGTTATAGTATTAAAACTTTAGATGGTGTTTGAATGTAGTCCAGTGTTGGTGAGGGAGCTGGGACTCTGCCTGGTACTGCAGTGGTAGTTAAAACCAAGAAAGGGCTGTAAGCAGTCCACGTGTTCCAGAGCAGTGCAGCACCCGGGTGGGTGAGGGAGGCTCCATGCCCCGGGGACGCAGCTTGAACCAACCGATCGCCAAGGCAGGAGAGGACCCTCTGGCTTTCCAGCAGTTGTCCAAGAGCCAGCGTTGGTACCCCTTGAAAACACAGCTCTTTTGGGTATTGCCACCTGGAGACCTGTGCTGAGGAGAAGGGTGAGGATAACAGAGGAAAAGCAGTGGTGTGAAAGCTGTCAACAGTGTGTGAACAATGTCCCAGGTGTCTCATGAAAGGAGTAATAAGGGGGAAAAAATCATCTTGCAGACTTGAATGGCTTCTTTCAATTTGCAAACTTCTGCTCTCCATGACAGTTTCTTTAACCCAGCACGTGTTTATCAAAGATTAACACTGAAAAGGCAGTAATTTTTTTTTGCTCAGTAAGTCACATTTTCTTCATAAAGTAAATGCTGTGTGGATATTTTTTAGCAATATGTAGCTTTTTTCCTTCATGATAACCTCAGACAAAAATAATCAAATCCCATGCTTTGGGGATTAATCCGATTCCCTGCAAGGGTATGGATAGAATTTTTTTTTGTCTTGTGTACCGCTGTACAGGTTTTACTGTGAGACTGGATTATGGCTTTCCCTCCCCCTAAAGCATCAGGTTTTCATCCTTTCCAAAGACATAACAAGCACCGCTCATGATTGAACAGTGGTGCTACGTGGCAAACTATGCCAACAGAAACCTAAATGTGTTTGGTGCAGCTGTAGAGGAAAGATAGGCCTGTAGACGTATGATAGTGTGTGGGTCAGATATGATTATTTAGTCACATTCTTACACTGGCCCAATATTACTAGTGATAACACGAGGATTTAGGGAAGCATTGCAGTTGTATTGGGGATCTCAGGAGGCCGATATGGAGGAGAGAATGGGACAGGCTGTAAGGTGAAGCTTTGAAGGCCTAATTCTCATTCCCTGGTTTGCCACAGATTTACTTGTGACCTTGATTCAAGCATGTGCAGTCCATATGTTACTGATTTGAATTTTTTTTTTTTTCCTTTTAAAGGTCTGATCCGTGGCTTCTCTGTGGCTCACTAGTCAAAATGCCAAAGTAGTGTGATGCAAATGCTTCCCTCCCTTACAGGGTGAATTTTCTCGTGAGGTGACGTAGCCAAAGTAAGGCAGAGGGGAGGGAGAGCTGGTGCCCAGCATGGCTGTGTCCTGTTCCAAACAACTGCCCAGTGTGGGCTCTGCAGATTGCGTTTTGCCCGTCGGAAGTGGGTAGTTCTGTGATGCAGAGAATTCCCCAAACTGATGTGATGCAGCACAGGAACATGCCCAAGCTTGGGACCCAGAGCAGCATAGCCGTGGTGGCACACTGCACCAGTCCTGCCTCTAACCCCAAACTGGCAACACGATGGTTATAATTTGCCTAACTGCATTTATATCAGTTTAAGAACTTCAGCAGACTGTAGGGCAAGGAAACAGCTGGATGTAATCCTGCACCAATATATCTGATTTTTAAAGAAATAAAAATATTTTTTTACCGCTACCCCTCTCTGTTCTTGGTAAGCCAGGTGCTCCTAGAAGACCCTCGGCACAGGCACCTCTCGTAAGCCATACCTCTGCCCCTCTGACTGTCCCCAGTGTCTCACAACCTGAGCACCAGTGTTCCCCCCCTCGCCCCTGGGAATACGTGTATACATACGTTTACAAATACACACTCGGAGACTACAAAAGCAGCAAATGTGATAATGTGATCCAACTGTTCAGTGCTAGGCTAGAAAGAAGTGTTTTTCTGCCATTATGTGAAAATTTAGCGTGACTGGAACAGAGTCTGCATTTGATTAGGCAATTTAAGAAATGCAAGAGACTTCATACTGTAGGGCAGTGCTGCAAAACAATTGCTCGGAACATGTTCTAAAATTGGTTTGCTTTCACCAGTTTTCCACGTGTTCCTGCATGACATCTCAAATGAAAATATGAACAGTCATGTGGCAAGTGACTACACTTTTATATTATGGTAAATAAAAGCACCAATTTAAACATTTATTCCAAATTGTGAGTAGCATTTGAACTGAAAAATATACAAAACTCTCCCACTATTTACTTTCCTTCCGGGGAAAGACATTTCATAACACATCCTTTCACTGGTGTAGTTAATCTTTAATGCTTAACAAGATAATAGTAATCATTAACTTTGAGCTCGGGCTTCCTCCAGGTTTTCATGCCTGCATTTTATACATGTAATTGATTGTGCTTGGGAAAGTGGCAGAGCACATGCTTTGCATATACAAACAGGTAACTGGGTGGCCAGCTACCAGATTTGTCCATGCAGAAAAACCAAGACTAGTTAAAAAGATGTCGTTCCCCAGTCTCTGTAGGCGGTGTTCCTGTGGGCAAGGCTGGCTGACCATTCCGGCTCCAAGAACAGCATACTGATAATACCAGCCAGTGCTTAGGATGCTCTGATGTGTTTCTTGCCAGTTGACAGTCTTCTCCTGTCTCTCCCCTTGCGATTTCCAGCAGCCATTTACTTTCTCTTTGAAGTGAGAGCGGTGGTATACAGCAGCCCTTTTCCCCAGAAGCAGCAAGTCAAGCCAGCAGGCCCCGTGCTCCAGCAAGGCACAGTGCTGAGGTACCAGAGGGGTGTTTATAGCAGGGGAGAGCAGTGGGTGGGAAGAAGTGATGCTTTCTGGAGTGAGGTTGACAGCAACGTTGTCTGGGGCACAGCCTGTTGAACAGCAGATGTGCCCTCTCCACAGCGTTGTCCTGCTTGTTGGGGCGTGTTCATTACCCAAAATCTTCCTTCCATTTCAAAACATCACATTCACTTCATCCTGTAGACAAACCCTGACCTCCTGGGCTCCAGCAGGTCTAAAATGGGCAGTGCTTATCTCAGGGATCAGAGTTGGAGCACTGCTCAAGGTGAAGGCTGCTTTCTCTGCTGCTGGGAGACAGCAGGGCTCGGACAGCAGATGCAGGGATGCTGCCACCAACTCACCATGGCTGTGGCGTCAGCTGGGCTTGTGCAAGTTGTGCCCGAGACCTTCATTATGTCCTTGCCTGCAAACACTGGTTTGTACCTGTCCCAGAGCTGCCTTATCAGATGATGCCTAACCATGCTGAAACGAGGGGCAGTTTTCCTGTGCAAGTCATGTACTGTAGACTTGCAGGGAGAATACTTACTTCACTGATGGTGCTGACCCACGTTTGTAGCCAACCCTCCCAGAAGGAGGAAAAGATAATAATTTGGTCTAGGTTTTAGGCTTTTGTCTGGGGCCGAGGAGGGCAGTTCAGTTGTTTCCAAACCTACATCTAAGCCTATGTGTACTACTGTAAGTAATTAGCTCTTAGCCATCATGGCTTAAGAGTTTGCTCTAGTTTTCAGATTAAAAGTGTTTCAGACTAAGAAACACTATCGAAAAGCACCTCTGACACAGCTGTGAGCCGGAGGCACTCAGGATCTCATGCCGATGAGCCATGGCCATGCTCCCCAGCAGGGCAGCAGTGCTTTCCTTGGGCTGGGGTTGGGCAGGGGCAGGAGCTCGTGGTGCTGCCCGTGGCCAGGAATTAATAGGGAGTCAGTGCTGAGAGTGTAGCACAAACCCCGAACATCACTGTATTGACATTCTCTGTACCAGTCCTTGGACACTTTCACAAATAAATTTAGTATTTCCTAGGGCAGTCTCAGTTGGGCGCAAGCAGTTTGAGTTAATAAAATGCAGGCCTGCTGAAATAGGGAATCCAGAGCGCTGCTTAAGTTAAAGGACCTTGCACTTTATGACCAATAGCTCAGCCCTGGCAAACTTGCAAGGGGAGCATGTCCTGCAGGAGCTTTGTAAAACAGAACAGATTTGACCGTAGATTTGAGCCAAAATGAAAGGTTGGTTTCAGCTGGAGGACGTTTGTATTGGCGTAGGAAGGGAAGGTAGTTAACATTCACTCTCAAAAATTAACTGAAAGTAAACATAATTGAAGCAATCACTTACAGTTTGCGCAGCATTTTATTTCCTTTCCTCATGGAACTACCTTGTGTTCAAGTAAATTTTTGATCACAGGAGAATTTAGCCCTCAAAGTGCATCTAATCATCCACTAAACACTTGCATCATTAGAAGTCACCCAATCCATTTTGCAAGCATTCTGTCAGCTCGTTCTAGAGCAGAAGGGGTGCACTTTCTGTAACATTAAAAGCCTGCAAACAACTGAAGTGTAACTAGCAATACCATAAGCCAATTAAGATGAAAGCTGTGATACTCGGTGGTAGGGTTTCATCACTTTAATATTAAACTATCTTTTTTTACTTAGGCATGGATCAAGAGGTGTTAATGCAGAATCCTTAAAAGAAGTCAAGTATTATCTTAAAATAACAGACCTGTTATTTGCACTTTCAGGCTCAATTAATATCATGGTTCCAAATATCCAAAATTCTTTCTTCAGAGCTGCAGATTTTAGTGTTGATACAGAAAGTAAGGATGGCTACATACTGCAAGTTTAAATATGAATCTACTTTTATAGGACAGAAACAGTTTTTCTTACCTATTTATTTGTACAAAATCATGCTGTAAGTTTCTAAAAAGGCCTGCAAGAATTATGTTTCTTTTATTATAACCACAAATATTTTCCTGTGTTATTTGATAATTAGCTGAAACAATCTGTCACCAAACTCTACAATATGGATTTATCACATCATAGACAATCTCTGAGATTTGAATGTACAGTAAACCCCTGTGTCAGGCATTGCCTTCAGGAATTTTACTGAAGTCAGCCTTCATTAGAAGAAACACATTTATTGAATCATAGAATCATTAAAGTTGGAAAAGACCTTTAAGATAATCAAGACCAACTGTCAACCCAACACCACCATGCCTGCTAAACTGGAATATATATATTCCTATACTGGAACACCATTTGAAAAAAAAAATAAAAGAAAATCACACTTGCATTGATGCTAGCTGTTTTGGGAGGACTTACCACACTATAAAGCAATTGCATCTTTGGAAAACCTATATATAGATAGGACCTAAAATGGGAATCTAATCTTCTGCTTCTCATGTAATAGATACTGATACAGATTTTTAAGCAAATACTGCATTCTATGTGGAATATTTTCTGGCTTGTAAGCAAATGACTCATTATATCCATTTCATGCAGTGAGACATAAAAAAAAAAAAAGGCAAAGACCAAAGAAACAGAGGTAGGACAAAGAATTGTTTGCTCCCTCTCTAGAGTTCAAGCCAGCAGATCCTGGGCCATGCTGGTCTTATATTTTGGCTTGGATGATATAAAGTGCTGCATTTTCACATTTTGACTACACAGACACACTTTGGCCTGGTTCCCCCAGTGTGTGGTTCTGCTCTAGAGTTACTTTGTTCCATGCACAGCAGGGATAAGGTGCTATTCTGAGCAAATATTCTGCTGCATCCATGGTTGCTAATGCATGCATTTCTACAACAGGTCTAGGGCACCGCTGAATGTGGCCTGTACCACCTTCATATATATTTTCTTCTGAATGTTTTGTCTTCAGAAAAGATTGACCTGCTTGACAAACCAGAATTCAGCAACCTACCTTTCTATACTATGCACTAGTGAAGTACCGCTCCTGCACCTTGCTGGCACGCTGCTCTGTGGGCAGCTGGCTCAAGAAGTTGAACTTCTCCCACCTGGTAGCTGTTACCATCAGCAAGTAAACTCATGTGTGAATCCTTAGCCCCCTAAAGTAGTCAGTGCCAGTGTGCCTTTTAACTTTATAAAGGCCAGACTTTGAACCATACTCTTTTCAACCTACAGTTAGTGATTTGTACATCAAAAGATAATCCCTGAGGCCATAGCAAACAATATTTTTAACCTTCACTAGTCGTTTGCATCCAAAAAACGGGGGGGAGGGTGCTATACACAAGTAAGTTCCCATTCAGAGACTAACATAACTTCTGTTTGGTTGCAAGTGAAGTCAGTGACTTGCTCCAGCCTGGCCAACAGATCTTTGTTGTTGGAGTGGTCTTCTAGTTAAAGACCGTCGAAGCACTGGTTTGGCCAGCTGCTCAGCAGCCTGCAGCTGCTGTCCAAGGATGCACTGTGACCCTCACCGGGGTGTGGCTCGCGGGCTGGGGTGCGTGGAAGTTGCTGTGTGTTGCACAGGATCTGCTTTGCTCTCCCTCAAAGAGGAACTGAAGTCTCAGCTGTAGGCACTGAGAAACTTGTGGGGCATCTGTGAACAAGCTGCAGTAAGGGATTTTTTTTGTTTTGTTTTGACTTTTGTCTTATTAGAGTAGTTTCATGCTCAAAATTTCGGAAGGTGCCATCTCAGAAATGCACTAGTTAGTGCATTTGCACTAATTAGTGCCTTCAGGGAGCCATTTGCATGCAGGAAGGAGCAGAGGACAGCAGGGATTTCTGGATCTGTTGAAGGCCAGTCCCTTGGGAGTGTGGGAAACCACATCACATAAATTGACTGAGCTCAGCACATTACTAATCCGTTCTGCCTGTCCCCTCTCACCATTATGGTTAACACATACTTCCAAGCACGCAGGAGATCCTTGATCCCACCTGACAGCCTGATTTTGCCCTGTGTTTCGTGGAGAAGGAAGATGATGTAGTCATTTAAGCCCCTTCATGTTACGTGCCAGTTTTTCAGCTTTTATTATTGCAACGCTTTTCTTCTTTACCTTACCAAATTCTCCAGAAGTGAACTAACTTTTAGGAAATACCTTCTGTTCTGACCTCTCTTGAACTTCAGCCTGGATTTGCCATACCACACTCCTGTCTGCGCATAGCATTTTGAGAAGCATTTGTTGTGTTAAGGAGATTTTTAGGATTTTTTTTTTTTTTTGAGTGAATAGAAGATATTGCATCAGTCTGGTTTGAAGCTATTTTATGTGTTGCTTCTCTCCAGCTGGCTGAACACCCTTCCCCCTCCTTTTTTTATGTGGCAGCACAAGGAAAGATGATTGATGGAGTGTCACCAGTGCATTGTCAAAGGCTGGAGCAGATTAATGGGCAAGAAACACCAGCCTGTTCCCCTTCATGTGTGATTGTTTGAAGGAGGGCTCATATTTTAACAGAAGTGATATCCTGCTTCTCTGGATTCCTCCAATCAGTAATTGAAGGATGGGATTCGTATCAGAGACTGAAAGGTGCCAGCCACAAAGAGACAGTTTATTACTTGGGACAACTCTCTGCCTTCCACTTGGCCAACAGCACTCGCCCTGAGGCCTGTTTCCAGCAGGCTGCTGTCCTCTTCACCCATGCCGACGTGTGCGTCTGTTTCTTTGTATTTGCAGGCACAGCTAGTTGCAGCATAGCCCAAATGGCGAGAAGGTCTCTGATCTGTTACCAGCTCTTCTACCTGGGTGACACTGACCAATTTGCCTGAGCTGCAAGGAGTGACCGTGTATGGCCCAGAGCATCTCAGATCCTTTGAAAAGGCATTTTTGGTGGTTGGCCTTGGTCACAAATTCAGCCTTGATCTGTGCCTCAATTCCTCAGCTGCAGAACAGGGATAGCAATAGGGTAATTTCCAAACATTGCGCTTGCCGTGAATTGCTTCCTAGCAGAAATGCTAGGAATGCAATTTATAGGAGAAATTAATCAAAGAGTGGTCTGAACCCTGGCTGGGGAAAAATAATCAGACCCAGAGTATGATTGTTTTCTGCATTTTCTTGAAGGTAGACATTGCCAGCATTTCACAATCAGCTATTCTGGTCCAAACAGATCCTTCAGCATTGTTATTTGTAGTCTCCAGTCGTGGCCTCCGTTAAAAGGTTTGAATGTGGCAAGAATTATGTCTTTCCCGCCAGCCTATCTGTGTCTACCAGCAGCACACACCTGGCTGTCACAAACCCCAGTTCCAAGGGCTAGATGGAGCCCATTTTTCTGATTATCCAGGGAACAGCTGTTCTTCCAAGTTTATTCTCTTTTCAGTGGTTCTGATCTCAAGCCTGTGTCCAACCAGCTAAAAGGTGCATTTAAATGCCTCTTAAAGCAGGTGCATTTAGTTTTTATATGTAGCTGGAAATCAAAGGTACTGTTCATTTTCTTGTGATATTTTAACAAGAAAAATAATAAAGACATCTGTACTGCTTACCTGACTGGTAAGAAGTGATTACCTGTGGTTTGCTGATCCAGTCCAGCGCTCCGTCAGCTTTTCTCTCTTGTCGTGACAAAGGTCTGTGCTTCATGCAGATGTAGACATTTTCTTTGTGACAGGTGATGTTTGGTTAAAAGAGATTGCTGGGCATAACCGTTCCCACCTTTTATGTTCTCAGAGTTCATCTCTGGAGTATATTCAGAGGTTGGGGGTTTTTTGAGGAAGACATAAATGTGAGTGCGTTTCTGCTCTGGGTGCCGTCTCTAGGGAGGCGCATCCTGTGGTTTTACATTTACAGACCTGTGCCTTGTTTTAGGGGGTATGATACACCCCCTGAAATTTGGATCTAATTGAAAGAGCTGATACTCTCTTTGTTTATCAGGCATTTTGGTCATTTCCTTTTTGGTTTTCTGACAGTTTGGTTTTAGGTCACAGTAGCTGTGGCCAAAACACAGCAAATTACCCTTTTGTTCTCTGCAGCTATTTCCTCCAGTCCAGAAGGCAGTATCTGCCTTTGTGAGGCAGGTTGCATTGAAGTTTTGTGTTTGTTGCCCCAGTGAATTCTTCCCAGACAGGATACTGGAAGGAAAGAGAGGGAAAAAGAAACTTCCTAATACATGCCCATGCTTGATACTGGCGGAACTTGTACAGTTTGCAGGCTGTGCACGTTTTGCAGCCAGGCCAGGGTCTCTTTGAGTCGCGATGTGTGGGCCATGCACAGCCTCATCTTCTGTGCTAACTAAAGCCTACATGGCTGGGAGAGCTTCTTGCTCTTTGGCAATTTGTATTCATTTGTTCTCCAAGAAAACGAGGCTTCAGGGAGGACTTTTACTAAGCACCTTACAGATGTTACCGTGCACTGATTCAACATACAGTTTATGTGCCTCCCCTTTCTCTTCTTTCACTGGGACGGCAGTGGGTCGGGTATTTGGAGCCTGTTCCTCTTGGGGGGAAAAAAAAACGCAAAAAAAACCCCAAACAGATTGTGTAACCACTAATGATTTGTTATTGAGTCTGGGAGCCACTGTGCTGTAGGACTTTGCTCTAATGGTGCTTTCACAAGAAAGAACTAATTTGACTAACTTTATTAATTCCAGTTTGTTTTAACTTTGCTCATTAGTAATTTAACGCAAGATGCTTCAGCTGAAGAGGCCATGTCAGGACAAGGAAGAGCAGAGGGAAAGTGCCAGGAATCATTAGTGTTTATTAACCGCTGCACTCATCAATCTTGACTAAGAGCACAGCCCATTCGTTCTGCACTGGTGGACTGAGATACAGAAATATCATTAACAGAGGAAAACGCTTCTTTTCAGGTCGGTCCGTAATGGACAGGCATTCAGACAACACCCACACCCCCATCGCCGAACATTATCAGCCCTTAGGTTGGGTTCCTCGCAGTCCAGCCTGAACTGACAGAGCTCAGCAGCCTTGTGGAAGGAAGAAGCCCTGTCCCTAGCCAGCCATAGTATCAATTAGCAAATACAGTATTTTCATCCCCAGTAAACATTACAGAAAGGTTAAGTGTTGTTATGAAGGGGTTTTTTAATTGCTTTTCAAATTATTAAATGATTAATACTTAGGTCGTTTGCTGGATTAGGCCTGGCACTTTGTGCTGGCCACGTGTACATCTCACAGCAATTCTTGAAACATTAAAACGGATTCTTTTTTTCTCTTTAGACAAAGAGTTTAATAACCAGTTTCAACAACTGCAAGGCATTGAGCTGGTGACTCAGAGCTCTGACCTGTGAATCAAGGCCGAATGAATGCCTCCAGAAGGTTGGAGGAGGGAATAGTACTACATTTGCCAGGTTTCTAATGAGAAATATGACCCCTGCCCAGACCACTTGTGGTCATTAAAGATTGCATTTCACTTTGAGATGCGTTTTCTTGTATCCTACCCAAATTGCAACTTGAGTAGTTACATTCTGCTCACTAAAATATCCCTGTGGTTTAATTGGAGAAGTTATGTTTCTCTTCCCCTCTTAAAAGCTTTGTTGTATAATGTTGTGGTGCTATCATAATAGGTGCTGCATCATCTGTAGAGTACACACACACAAAAAAAACCCACTGTGAAAGTCTCTGAAGTTGCTGGCTTTTTACAGTAACAAATAGAATGAGGGGGAAAGAGGTATCCTGGGAACCCAGTTCAGCATTGTGCCCCCATTGGAGTCTCTTGCCACCCTTGTAAAGCATGCGACAAGCACTGTCATGCTGCAGAGGCAGCATTTTTACGTTTACTTTGCACATGTGTAAATCACCGCACAAGGCAAAGCATCGAGTGTCTGGTCCTAGACAGAAGGTCTTTCACGATGAGCGTGTTAGGCTTAGTCTTATGATGGCACAGCCTGGAAACAAGCAATAATTTTAAAACGTGGCATGGATGTTCAGACAGATTGTGTGTGTCATGACTTTTTGCAGATAAGATTTAGGTATTTTATGGGGAAAGGGTTTTATTGGATGACATTCAGTGATAGAGGGGATGGAAAGAGATTGCAGTTTAATTAAAATTCTAATCCGAAGTTTGACAATTTTTCTTGCCAGGTCAGCAGCCTGCATGTTCTGTTTGTGATTCCCGTGAATCAAATGGGCTGACAGTCATCAGCTGCTTCAGAAATGCCTGTAAATCCAGCTAAAAATTAGCAAACATCAATATGTTTCAGAGCAGCTTTTCGTAGGGATATGTCACGGAGCAGTTTTCCATCAATGTACGTGCAGGAGCCTTTCGTAAGCACCAATTTAGTCCACTGCTGCCAGCGCTCAAATACAAACGACAAAACCCTTCTTCTGCAGCAGGGAGTCACGTTTGCTGTCCTGCGCTGCTGAAACCTCACTGGCGTTTTCCTGTTTTCCAGGTAGTTAAGCAGCGTTGCCACGAACGTAGTACTCGTCTTTCACCAGCCATGAGGCTTCCTCTGCTTTGTGCCTCCGTGATGCTAATGAGTCTGTCCCAGTGCCGAGCTGTCAGCTTCCCTGAAGACGAGGACCCTATTAACGTTGTTGACTACCACTGTAAGTAGTCTGCAAATGGTGCTAACCACTAGGGAAAAAGTTTTAATGTGGGGTTTTTTTTTCCCTTGGAAAGTTAAAAAAAAAAAAAAAAAGCCTGTTTTCTTTCAAATTGAAATGTGTTTATGGGCTTTGTATCTTTAATAGAACACTTAATCATTTTCTTAAAAAAGCAATCAGAGATACAGCAATACTTCAGGAAAAAGAACATTTGCTGACATTAGCCATCTTTTTCTCATTTATATTCAAGACATTACTCAAGGAATTTAGTTTAAACCCTTCTACACCTAGTATATACAGCTAATCAATGCCATATATTGATTCTTTAGCTCTATAATCCTGAGTGATGGTGTAGCCCATTTTTACTTGCAGATTCAAGGCAATATCCAGTATTTAGAGGACGCCCTTCAGGCAATGAATCTCAGCACAGACTGGACTTCCAACTGATGTTGAAAATTCGAGACACACTTTATATCGCTGGCAGGTAATTTTCCTTCACTCAGTTCATTAGATTAAAATTATTTTCTCTTCTAGTTTTGCATTAATGTGTAAAATTCATTTAGAAAAATCTGCAGAATATGATAAAAATTAGAATTGGGGGAGGACTTCCCAGAGAAATGTACCATATCTATGGCCAGTGCATGAAAATTGGATTTGAAGGCTGCAGTTTGTAGTTATGCTACAACCAATGATCAAATACTCTTTTCCATCTCTTATATTACTGCCCTGGTAAAAACCTCTCCTGATCATTTTAAACTTGGACTGACACACCAGGGATGTGGGAAATGAGGATAATACACTGGAATACTTACAGTCCGGATTAGTCTTCAGTAGAATGAAAAGACAAAGGTGAATAGCTGGACACTGTAGGGGCTGTCTAAGGACCACACAAATAAAAATCAAAATCACCCCATGCTGCCCATGACCAACCTTCTCCAATTTCTGTTAGACACAGAAAACCCATAAGCATTTCACAGAAGTTTCTGTTGTAACAGACTACTCTAAAAATAGATTTAGATTATCAAAAATAAAGCAAATGAATTAATAAAGCAAATGAATTAATGTCTTTACAAACAGGGACCAAGTTTACACTGTAAACTTAAATGAAGTTCCAAGATCGGAAGTTACTCCAAGCAAGGTGAGTAGATACGGGTGCTGGCAAGGGAAAGGTATTTTCTTTGGTTTTAATTTTTTTAAGATTTTTTTTTTTGTGGAAAGGAAATCAAATGTTCTTTTCTGGTTTGATTTAACAGAAGTTAACATGGAGGTCAAGGCAGCAGGACAGAGAGAACTGTGCTATGAAAGGCAAACATAAAGTAAGTTTAGCGCATACCTTATGGAAAAAACAACACTGATATTTATTATATATATGAAGTTTGCGATTAATACATCTTGCTCTCTTTTTCAGGATGAATGCCATAACTTCATTAAAGTCTTTGTTCCAAGAAATGATGAGATGGTGTTTGTCTGTGGAACAAATGCATTTAACCCTATGTGCAGATACTATCGGGTAAGAGTATTGAAAATGTCATTAAGCTGTTACTGGGTTTGCTTGCACTAATTATGCTACAGCAAATACATCCAGTGTGATTGGAGAGTGCTTCAAGGTGAAATAGAAACAGACAGAAGCCAAAGTGCTGAATTAAGTTTTCTGGAAAGACAATGTTACGCTTTTGTGCCAGTGTACAAAATGGCAATGACACTATCACCCATTTATTTTTCTTCTCTAGCTGAATACCTTAGAGTATGATGGGGAGGAAATTAGTGGTTTGGCAAGATGCCCGTTTGATGCCAGACAAACCAATGTCGCCCTCTTTGCTGGTAAGAACTTTTGCTTATAATGAGTCTAAATGATTAATGACACCAAAGGAGCCAGAGAGCTTTTAAAGCAAGCACAGGAAAGCTAAAGGTGTCACGGTGCCCCTGCTTTTAAATTTTTTAAAGGGCCTCCAAAGGATTAGAAGCTGACCTGTTAATAAATAGGTTACAGCAATTTGGGGAAGAGTGGCAGTAAAGAAATGGGGAAAAATACAGGCTAGTCAGAATTCTGTAGATTATTAAAGGCCTCTTAATACCACGTTTTCAACTTCCGTTTTAGATGGAAAATTGTATTCGGCAACAGTAGCAGATTTCCTGGCAAGTGATGCTGTTATTTATCGCAGCATGGGGGATGGATCTGCCCTAAGAACAATAAAGTATGATTCCAAATGGATAAAAGGTAATTTGGGGGAGTATTTTCCCATACACATGGCAAATGTATTTTCAGTGGCACAGAGGATCAGGCAGTTCAAAGCCAGCATGCTTTTACACATATGCTACAATGTCAGCTTATCTGCGGCTTTCAATACAGTATGATTGCAATAACAAATTAGTTTAATACAAATAAAGCAAAATTTTTGTTAAATACATCAGTGAATGAATCCGCAGTAACAAAATACCTGAGCTGAAATGCGATTCCACTGAGGCCTTTTGACAGTCCATTAGTCAACGTTAAAGACTTCAAGTTCATTTAAGCCCCAGTGCGCCCATATTAGGACATCCTAACGTATCTGGAAGCCCGCAGCTCATGTTAGCTGCTGTGGACCTGTGGAGAAGCCGCCAAGTCACACAGCGTAATGAGCGTCATGTGCCGATGGAGTAGTTCTTGGAAGTAATGTTCGCCTTGCTCTTCCTTACAGAACCGCACTTCCTCCATGCCATAGAATATGGGAACTATGTTTATTTCTTCTTCCGAGAAATTGCTGTAGAGCACAATAATTTAGGCAAGGTAGGTATCGTCACAGCGAGCTGTCGGGTAGCCATGAGTGGCAGCAGAATGAGATCATCCTAAAACAGCATCAGTGATGAGCACCGTTTGCGGTGTGAAGTAGGGACTAGTACAACGTTCATACAGTTTTCCCATCATTGTAACTGGGGGGGAGGGAGAAACAGAACAGTGCATGCTTCAACCAAAAAGTTGTTTCTCTTCTCTATGCCTTGCTGTTAGGCGAGCTCGCTACAGGTATCTTTTAGTATTGCTGTTGCCTTAGTGTTGCTGTTGCCTTAACACTTGTGGCAAGTAATGGAAAATCTGAGGATTTGTTCATGCTTATTAAAGAAACAAAAGACAACAACACAAAAGAAGAGTTTCAAACAAGTTTCTCTAATGTCCCTGGATATTGAATAATTAAGTCATGCCAGTACCAGAGTATAATACTCATGCCTCACCATGGAAGGATATTCTAGAATAAATTATTAACTCCTTTACACATGGTTAATTAAAGTCTTTAAATTTCACTAACAGTATGATTTTGAAAGGAAAAAAGGGTGGGGACAAGCTGCAGAGTTGCATTTGCTTGGTGATACGTTAAGATGCCTGTGCACTACAAGCCAAACACCATTTGCTTTCATCCTTTCTGTGCGGATAAATGGCAGCTTCCTGCTAACAAAATTATCTTTGGTGTTTTGTTAACAACTCAGAAACAAGCACTGTTTGCCTTGCTTCTCTCAAGCCCTTCTCCCTTTTCCTTTTCTTTTTTTTTGCCCTTCACAGGCTGTGTATTCCCGCGTGGCACGCATATGCAAAAATGACATGGGGGGGTCCCAAAGAGTCCTGGAAAAACATTGGACATCCTTTCTGAAAGCTCGGCTCAACTGCTCAGTTCCCGGGGATTCGTTCTTCTACTTTGATGTTCTGCAGTCTATCACAGACATAATAGAAATCAATGGAGTCCCCACGGTTGTCGGTGTATTCACCACACAGCTTAACAGGTGAGAGATGAGCAGCCTTACATCAAAGGTAGTTCTCTGGTTCTCTCGTACACTGAGATTGGTGCCATTGTAGTCTGAGTTCTTGCAACTATTTTTCTAATTTTACAGCATCCCTGGTTCAGCAGTGTGTGCTTTCAGCATGGATGACATTGAGAAAGTCTTCAAAGGGAGATTTAAAGAACAAAAGACTCCTGACTCTGTTTGGACAGCTGTACCTGAAGACAAAGTACCAAAGCCAAGGTAAAAGGTTCTTACTGATGATGCCATAATATTGTCCGTATAAAGAGCTACTTTCAATCAGCTGCACTCTGGAGTGTCTTGCCAGGTAAAAAACAAAGCAGAGCTTTACACTTCAGCCGTAAGGATGCTCATTAGCAGGCTGCCTTCTCTTGTTAAGATACCAAGAGGAAAACAATGTTGTTCTCCTTTCAGACCTGGCTGCTGTGCAAAACACGGCCTAGCAGAGGCTTACAAAACCTCCATTGATTTCCCAGACGAAACACTCTCCTTCATCAAATCTCACCCTTTGATGGATTCAGCTGTTCCCTCAGTCGTTGAGGAGCCCTGGTTTACCAAAACACGTGTCAGGTATGACACTGTTGAAAAATCATGCATGTGAAAAAGAAAACTAGAAAATGCACTGTTAATGATCTGCCTTTTGGTCTTGATAGATACAGACTGACAGCGATTGCTGTAGACCATGCTGCTGGACCCTACCAGAACTACACAGTCATATTTGTTGGCTCCGAAGCAGGAGTAGTACTTAAAATCTTGGCAAAGACCAGGCCTTTTTCTTTGAATGACAGCGTATTACTGGAAGAGATTGAAGCGTATAATCATGCAAAGTAAGTATTACCAGAACACCTAAGCTCTTCATCTAGTCGTTGGTACCTACCTAAAAGAAATCATGCTAAATGAAAACCAACTCAGTATCACCAACATCACCACTTGTTTGTTGTTTCGCGATGTTCCTCCTGTTGAATAACCTGAAAATATTTGGTCACTTGCCATTTTGCATGGGTTGAGTGAACAGCCTAATTCCACTCCAGTGATGTCAGTGATACAGTCTGATTCTTCCGCAGATAGATACACTTCTTCCTGAACATGAAACGTCAGAACTATCTGATGCTGTTAAAAAGAATGTGAGCTTATCTTGAGGGTTTCTCAAGAGTGACCAATAATGTATAAACTACATTTAAACATTTTACACTTGTTTTTCTGGAGAAAAGAGTTTGAGAATGGACGCGTTCCAATTAGACTCTACAGGCATCCAATACACGACTTCTGTTCTGCTCTGTCCAGATATTTATGCCGACTGAGAGAACAAAGAAAATGGATTTGGATTTTTTTCCTACATAATTCAGCGAAATTGTCACCTAGCTGTAAATAAGAGCCAGAAGCTGGTGTTTGATAACCCATAGGTTTGTTTAGAAATCACTCAGCAAAGACTAGTAAGTTACATTTATGTATGTAAAAAGTCTCCTTTCAGTATCTACACAGACAATAAATAAGTAAAATGTTTGCAGTGTCAGCACTGCAGTGAGTACTGCAGTTACCAAAATAACAGCCTCCCATTATTTTTTGCTGCGCAGGTGTAATGCTGAGAGTGAGGAGGACCGAAGAGTCATTTCCCTTCAGCTGGACAGAGACCACCATGCTCTGTTCGTGGCATTCTCCAGCTGCGTCATTAGAATTCCTCTGAGTCGGTGTGAGCGTCACGGGTCATGTAAAAAGTACGGCCCCGTTCCTGAACTCCCCCTTAAAGGAAGGGCACCAACATCTCTTGGGAAGGAAGTAAAAAATGCATGATTTTTTGGGGTTTTTCTCTTGCAAGGGCATGTATTGCTTCACGGGACCCATACTGTGGCTGGTTAGACCATGAGGCATGTGGAAGAGTGACACCAGGCATGCTGTAAGTACTGCTTTTCAAATTAGCCCAGCATCAATACGTCTGCTTTGTAGGCCACATGAGCTCATATCCTGTGCCTGTTCCCTTGCACTCAGTTAATGAATCTCCATTTTTTTGGAGATGGTTTTTCAATGTACTGTATGTGTAAGAGAACAGAGTGCTGAAGTCTGACCTAATTCTGCAGTCTCTAGGTGAAGACTTGCTTTTGGTGGGAGTTTTACCTGTATGTGGGAGGACAAGCAGACCTGTAGGAAGAGCAGTTGGAAGCAGGAAGGCAAGAAATTGCTGCCTGCAAACCTGAGCAGCTCAGAGAGGACAGTCCACAGTGTGCTCTGCCAGGCATGCTCGTGGCCAGGGCACAGTCAGTTGCAAATATGAAAACACAGGATTTACAGTGGGAAGAGAGTAAGATTTTGCCTCCACGCTCTAGCTGGGGTGATATACATGCATACCAAAGGCATTTTGCACAAATCAAGCCTGTAATGTCCAGAGCGTTAGCAGCTGTATCTTAAAAAGAGGTCTTTGTAGCAGGGCAGTGCAAAGTTTAAGTAGTATAATTGGACAGTTGTATCTAAAACCAAGAGCACACCCAATATAGAAGACATGATGAAGTTGCTGAAAAAAAGGGATTTTATTTTTCTTGTTTCCTGGGATAAGCACATATATAGAGTTTTAAAGCCTGGTTATAACTAACTTGTGCATCTTGTCAAGTTTTTGGGCCATACACTAGCTCTTGTGTATGTTTCCATTTGCTGCTTCCAGAAAAAAAAAACAAAAAACAACCATTATTTGTTTCCCTACTAATACTGTTAATTGCAGGTTCTCTTTGTTTGTTTCATACAACCACAGCACCGGAGGATATGTACAAGATGTGGAATATGGCAACACAGCACAGCTTGGGGACTGCCACGGTAAGGCACAGGCGTTGCTGCGCGGTTGTAAGGTCTCGACAGCAGTCTGTGGCCACACCTCGCTATGGATGTTAAATTTAGGATGGGCTTTTCAGTAACATGATGAGCACATCACCTGGTGTTACTGTGAATGTTCATGAAGCTGAGCTTTTTGGTCCTGGGTGGCAGAGTTTTGTCTTTCCTTCACCAGTTTACAACTATTTGGGGTCTACGGCAAAGTATTGAAGAATTTATTTTTTGTAACCAGTAATATTTTAGTTTTCCATTACTCAGGTTTGAGATCTTTTGCTTTCTTTTTGTTACTTTTTACTGATTACTTGTTCCTTTAATTCTTTTAGAAATTTTGCCTACTACAGCTACACCAGATTACAAAATATTTGGCGGCCCAACATCTGGTTAGTTTTTTTTAATTTTTTTGAATTAATGACCTTTACTTTCCTTCAGTTCAGCATTTTCAGCCCTTTTTTCCTTCCTTTTGCACAGTTGGCAATCCTCCATTTTTGTGCTTTTACTCATGTTCCCACTGATGGTAAAGATAGTTAGACTCTTCCCACTCAGCACTTCACCCTGTGTAGCCGCATGTTAACAGCTCATTATTTATTGAGACATCTTTTATTAAAGAGCCTGATTAACATAGATGACATCTTCACTGCACGGAAGTCCACTAAGCTTTACTCTTTATCCCCAGCCATGCATTTGTGAATGCCCCTCTTGGTCATCTCTGGTAGATGAATGGCAGAATTTCATCATCTTCCTCCTTACCTCTCCTTTCCTCTTTTCCTTCTTTCCCAGCAAGCTTTTTGCACAAATACACATTCTATAAAATGTGTATTTTCTATATTTTTGAAATGTTTTAAGTAGTTTATGCTAATGGAGAAAATTTAATGTCACAAACCGTGTAGCTGAATGAGGACTTGTGTAGACAAAGGTGGCATAGAAAAAAATCTATGCAGTTGTCAGATGGACTTTCACAAACATTTCTCCTCTAGTGCTTTTTCTAGTACTGTTTCCACCATCGGCCCCTGGTGTTGGGGAAGACGGGACCCAGTGCTCTTTTGCTGAACTCGGAAGCAGAACCTGTGTTGACAGGAACAAGACCTAGCCCTTATTTTTCAGTCTTTGCTCCCAGCACTTGGTCTTTGCTTTGAAACCAAGGGCACGTTTCTGAGTGACAAATGTGAAAATAATCTATTTGTGTGTTAAATTTATAAGAGTGCAACAAGAACATTATTTAGTGTTTTGGTTTCTGATGATATTTGCGCTTCTGTAACTTGACAAGAAGTAATGTTTGAGACAAATATTTTCCAGGTATATTTACCCATAATGTGAGTTAGAGACCCACTTAGGAAAGCAAAACAAAACTGTGTTACATGGAAGCGCTGCCCTGCTTGCATGAGTGTTTATCAACGGAATTTTCAATCTATTTTAGGACAGATACAACTGAACCTTATTTTCAAGTCCTGAATGAGTGTGCTTTTGAAGTACATTTCTCAGTCAGACCTCAAGCCATAGACATTCATGCCTAAACCTACGAGGACAGTGAACAGATAATACTTGAGTCTGCAAAGTAGACTTTGGGCTGGAAACCCCATTTGGTGTGCTTCCTTCTCCTGTGCATTTTCACGTAGGCTATGGTGGTTCTGTTCAGTAAATGTACTACGGAGGAGCCAGAATCTCTGCAACGTTGTTCCTTAGGAACCATTACGAAGTAGAGGTTAAAAACATTCCTTTCATCCCCACCTGTAGAAATGGCTCATTCAGCAGTTCCTGGTGTACCGTAATAGCCCTAATGGAGCTGATCTGGTTTCTCAGGCGTAACCTGTCATGAGTGTGTGTCTTTCCGAGTAACTTCTTTTTTTCTGAAGATGTTTAAAAGGCAGCCAAGTATGTTGTCTCCAGTGAAGAATATAGCAATTAAGTAGAAGAAGTTGTGCTTTTCACCTCCACCAGTTGCTTACTTTAACTTTTGCACTGCTTTCATGTTTGACTTCTCTGGCTTTTTCGCTAGCAGCTGTTGATGTTTTAATGTATTTTTTTCGTACTTAGTTTTGAACCAATTGATTTTAATCAGCCCTCTGTACTTCTGCATAGTGTAGGGGGTCACGTTTTGCTCTGACATGTAACTCCCATTAAATATTGTCTCCAGCTATAGCTTAGATGTGCCATGAAACAGTGAGGAAAGCCTGACTGTAATACACATTAATAAAAATCTGTTTGCCACCACAGACATGGAGTTCTCCTCAGCTTCCATTACCACAATGGCAAGTATCCCAGTTATATCACCTAAAGTGATTGGTTCCTGGAAACCTAAAGTGACTGGCTCTCGGAAATTTGTAGTTCAAGATGACCCAAACACTTCTGATTATTCTGATCCATTATCAGGTGTCCCAAAGGGTAAGGCCTTACAAGGGAATACATTGCAGCTGAATGGAAACCTGATAGTCTCAGCGTTGTCTAAGGCTTAAATGTAACAGCCATGATTGTTGGGCTATATTTTACACCCATTTCCTGTGAATATACAGACAGTGCAATCATGTTTTTCATACCTACTTATCCAGTGTACAAAGTGCTGCTTAGAGCTTAGAAAGGGAAGCACAGATAATAAGCTCAGCCTTTTATTCCTGGACTGCTCCATAGCTCCGATTAAAATCAGTGGGAGTTTTGGATGCATTAAAAAAAATTACATGGAAGACTCATCTGCACCTCTGGTGGTTGTTTTCAAACCAGTCTAGTTTGGCTAAGATGATTAGTCCTCATCAGTGGTTGCTTACAGGAGCTTAATGTGTTTTTTTTTTTTTTTTCGTTTGGTTTGTGGGGGTGAGGGAAGAACAGAAACCAAAGCACAGCTCCGTGGCAGATCCATGCGTTGAATGAGGCATATCCCAAACTCTGCCTGCCTGCAGCGTGTTTCTGAAGAACATGGGTCAGGTCTGAGTAAGGATGTGCTGAATTTTTATTCTCTGGATATGAGCATTGCTTTACAGATGATCTCAGTACATAGAGAGAGACACACAGGTTTTAAGCCGAACACAAAAAAACCCCACATATTCTGCATGTAATTCATCTTTCTGTAACCATTCTTTCAGCTAAGTGAACCTTTGATTAGGCTCTTATGGCAACAAAGACTTGTTCAGTAGGACTATTGCAGTCAAACAAAGAATCCAGAAGCTTCCAATCCCATAACCAAAGCTTAGCACAAGTCTTCATCGGTACCCAGAATAGCCGGGTGACAGACATGTTTGCACGACTCTGTATTTACTGAAAATCTCACCAGCCAAAACCATTTGTGTTTTATCACCATTCACCAAAACACATCAGGTTTCCTATCAGCCATTATGGCAGTGCATTTGTCATTTTAATTTGTTGCATTTATTTTCCGTTTTGCTTTAATTTTTTTATTTGCTCTTGGTTCTGCATCACATTTTGTGTCATAACTGTTAGTGAACTTTACTCGCATTTTCTTTCTTCTTCTGCACAGTGCCATTAAAACCTGTAACCCTGAACATTAACAATGTTCAAAGGCCTTGCCTCTTAACAAAAGTGAATCTGTTCCTTCCCTCTTGCTCTTCCTTTTTAATATCCCTTGGGATAGTTAACAGAATTATTTTCATTAAAAACTAACACTGTCTTAGCTGCGAGATGTCTGTGGTTGCTTTAAAACTCTCAAAAAGCAAAAGGAACTTGTTAGTACACGAAAAATCTAATCCAGTATTCAACTTCTTGGTAGCTAAAAGTTTTTTAAATTTTAACATTCTCTAATAACTTAACCTTGCTAGCTGTTTATTTTTAATATTATGCAAGTATTTATGTTCATTATTGATGAACAAAGAGAATGACATAATCTTGACCTTCAACAATTGTACACTTACATAATGCAAGGTGTGCTGCTCCAAGGCTGGTGTCCTGTGGATGTGTTAGTTCACAAGTTTTGCACCGTACTGCGTTAACGTGGCTGTAACAATGCAGTATGTGCATTAAACAGTTTTACACAGCATTTGCATAATCCTGTCTCTCTTTTGATAGCGATTTATGAGTTGGGCAGAAAATTGAGAGAGAAATCCATCCATGAGTTATTAATTGCTGTCTGGCCCGGTAGCACCTTCCAACCTCAATTTTTCAGCAGAAATCGTTAATGTTAATAACATACAGGTCCCTATTTGTGAGCCTTAAAGGAAATTTGGGGACAGGCTAAATCAAATCTGATATGAGGAGAGAAGCTTCTACAAGCATTCCTCATTACCACAGAACATGGACAGTCTTCATTCAGACTGATCAGTGCTCACCCAGTCATTTCTATTTATAAAATTATTTGCATTCACCAGTGCTGTGGATTGCAGGAGCCAGCTGAGTTACCCTGACACTAGGCGCAGAGCACTTGCAGACACTGCCTAGACACTGCCCTGAGGGAGGCTGCCTTCTGCTGAACTGCGTCAGTGTGAAGTACATGTGGATTTATGATATGCTGCATGTCTTTTGCAGGTGTAAGGTGGGAAGTGCAATCTGGAGAGTCCAACCAGATGGTACATATGAATGTCCTAATCACTTGTGTCTTTGCTGCTTTTGTCCTGGGAGCCTTTATTGCGGGAGTGGCCGTTTACTGTTACCGGGATATATTTGTACGGAAATCGAGAAAAATTCACAAAGATGCAGAATCGGCTCAGTCCTGTACTGACTCCAGTGGGAGCTTTGCTAAGCTGAACGGGCTGTTTGATAGCCCCGTCAAGGAATATCAACAAAACATCGATTCACCCAAACTCTACACAAACCTGTTGACTAGCAGAAAGGAGCTGCCACCAAACGGTGATACGAAGTCCATGATGGTGGACCACAGGGGCCAGCCACCGGAATTAGCTGCGCTTCCGACTCCTGAATCTACACCGGTTCTTCAGCAAAAGACTCTGCAGGTGATGAAAAGTCAGTTGGACAAAGCGCATGGTAACCTCAGTGCTTCACGAAAGGAAACGCCACTGAAAAGCCCTCAGTTTTTTCCTTCCAGTCCTCCACCGCACTCTCCTCTAAGTCATGGACATATTCCTAGTGCTATCGTTCTTCCCAATGCTACCCATGATTACAATACGTCTTTCTCAAATTCTAATGCGCACAAGGCAGACAAAAAAGTGCAACATATTGATCATCCACTTACAAAACCGTCCAGCAAAAGAGACCACAGGAGATCTGTTGATTCCAGGAACACCCTGAATGATTTTCTGAAACACTTAAATGAAACTACTAGTAATCCCAAAGCAATTATGGGAGATATTCAAGTGGCCCACCAGACTTTAATGCTGGATCCAATGGGAAATATGTCTGAGATCCCACCTAAGGTTCCCAACAGGGAGGCATCTTTATACTCTCCTCCATCAACTCTTCCAAGAAACAGCCCCACGAAACGAGTGGACGTTCCCACCACTCCTGCAGTACCAATGACCTCTTTGGAAAGGCAGAGAGGTTATCACAAAAATTCTTCACAAAGGCATTCAATATCTGCCCTGCCTAAAAACTTAAACTCACCAAATGGTGTTTTGTTATCCAGACAGCCTAGTATTAACCGTGGGGGGTACATGCCTCCCACAGCAGGCACAAAGATGGACTACGTGCAAGGGACGCCTGTCAGCGTTCACCTCCAGCCTTCCTTGTCCAGGCAAAGCAGTTACACGAGCAATGGCACCCTTCCTCGTACAGGAATAAAGAGGACACCCTCCTTAAAACCTGATGTGCCACCAAAACCCTCATTCGTTCCTCAAACAACTTCAGTCAGACCACTGAACAAATACAGTTACTAGGACACGTCTGTGCTAAAAATGAGTGTGGCATTGACCTGTACAGGTTGTGAGATGATGTTGTGGTAGACACGTAAGACAGAGACTTGCTTGTTATTGAAGAGAACAAAGTGGCCAAAGAAACTGTCTTTACTTCAGCAACATCTGTGTCTTGCCACATGTAGCTGTAGCAAGACTTCGCGTGCTTGCTAAGAGCAAACACAAGAAACAAAGGAAAGTGCTGGTCATTACATTTCTTTTGTTTGGAGCTGAGGAGACATGTAGCACAATCGGGTGGGGGCTACTTTACTGTTCTAAATAGCTAAAAAAAATTCTTGGGGTAAAAAAAATCAGCAAGCAAATACTTGAAAAATGGGTTCCATTTTAGACTGCCATTACGCGTGGCCCTTCCCATTAAATGTGAACATTTTAATATGTATGCATTCACCTTGCCTCTTGCACAAATGTCAGAAAATGGTAATGTCTCAATGAATATCTAGGTTAATAATCAATTTGCTGGAATTCAGTCTCTGGCCCAACTGTAGCATTGTTCTTTTTTTCTCTCCATGCGTGTGGCATTTTGTTTGTGCCACAGATAAAGCTGTGCGTGTGTGTGGACGTGCGTGTGTACTGTACACACTAGGATGTACTTAGGTTCCCATTGCATCTTTTATGCTATGGAATTGTTTACATTGAGCATGACTGAACAAACAGATGACCCTGCCTTCTGCAGCCCCTTGGGTTCAGCTTGGAGACAGACAGCTAAGGACAAACTGCGCATCTCTGCCAGCCTTCTGAACGGTAACGCCTGGATGAAAGAGCACCCAGTGAAAGAGTGCAGACACGTTGAATTCTTCATAGCTCTGTGATGCTGCTATTGATTCCGAGCTGTGCATCTCAGATCTAGGGTTTGGGGCTGGAACGGGGGAGTTCTACTGTGTTTCCACAGTGCCTCCATCCAATACCTGGCCACTGTGAACTTGAGCCCCGTACTTCTCATTGAGGGCAGCTAATAATCGATTCGCTTGGCAAAGGCCTGTGTAACTGGAGAAGGTTACGGTTTGGTTGCATTTAGCAATGCCCTACACGCTGATAGACTCTTGTCACTAAAAAAGAAGCAGCATTAATTGGCCTGGCAGAAGCAGTCTGTGAAAACTCAACAGTAGTGCAATCAATTTGTTTTTGTTGTGTAATGTAAGGTTTTTTCCCAAAGTCATGCAGGTAATGACAATATTCTGTAAATACTATGTGTGAGTTTACCTGAATCTGTGCATTTTGTGCCTTATTCATGCAAATGATAAACATACTAAAAAAAAATAAATAAATCTGTCAAGTGTTCTCACTATAGCACATATCTCCCGAGTGCCAGTTGTAAAACCTCTCAACAGCACCCAAAAAAAAAAAAAATAGAAGAAAGATAAAAAGCAAGAATAATTAATGGTAACTAAAGGCAGCCTACAATCCACAAAGACAGCAGCATTAAATCACCTTACCGTGATAAACATTCCACTCCAGCTCTGCGAAGGATCAAACAGTTATAATGTGAAATCAAATGAGGTTTCTAGGGTAATGGAACACCTGCCGAAGTTGTGTAAGCTATTTAGTAGGTTCTACAGCATCCACTTGCAGCTGATGTTCAACACAGATGGCTATTTTAGCTTGCAAACTACACACTACCACATTGTTCGTTGAACATAACTATAGAAATAACCATGGCAGAGGAATATTCATGAATTAGTGGGACAAATAACTGCAACAGGTTTCAGAGACGGTGGAGATTTATATTATGTGTTCAAAGGGGAGAAAAGGTTAGTCACAGAAAACTGGATCTCTGTTACAGAACAAAGAATAAAGGCTAGAAGTAGTCATTTTTTCTGGTAAGGCTGTAAGGGACATTTATTTCCTGAGACCTCTGGATCCAAAAATCAATGATCTCTCTTCCTAAACACTTCTGTCTTGCAACTAAAACACTACAGATTAATAACTATTAAAAATGTATTCAGTTGTCAAAAGACACAAACTGATCCGAATTCACTTTACAATTATTAATACAGAATTGTGTGAAACCGAAGGATAAATGTATGTGAACCCTGATAACCTCCTGTAACATTGTGCTGCCTTGTAGATGGTAATGTGAGTTCTCTCAGTATTTATGTTGAAATTTCTAACATTCAACCTAGTCCTTATTCTGTTAATTTAATAATAAAAGATGCTTTATCCATTTGTGCAAAGGTAAACGCAGATTGTATCTTTTTTAATGGTACGGCATAAAAAAAGTAACCCTTAAATGAAGCTGCTCTATACTATAGAGTACTTTAACATGTATAGATATCTTGTAAACTTGTATTGTGGATGTGTAAATAATACGTTCTTTGGGTTTTTAACACCGCATGTAAAGTCAAAATAAAATATTCCAATGTACCAAGTGCCTTATTTCATGATTGGTGGGGCCACTCTTAGGACGTTGTTGTTTGGGTTACAGTAGAAGACCTCTGCTTGCTGGCTGTGTGAAGGCACGGAGCCATCCTCTCCTCAGCTCTGCCAGGGACACGCAGAGGCGGAGGGCGCCGTGCCCAGGCTTCCTCCCACGTTCCTTGCAGCCACATGTTGACACGCGTGTTCTGGAGGGAGAGTGAGTGGCTGTAGATGACTTTCAGCCTCCTGAGTTAAATATAAACCGGCAAAGTAACTGGGATGCGGTGGTAACATGGCAAAATAACTGGGATGCAGTGGTAAACCGGCAAAGTAACTGGGGTGCAGTGGTAGAGCGTAGGCCAGTGGCAGGGCTGCCCATATGACACACCAGCAAGATGCACTGAATTTGCAAATCCATAACATATGTGCACGTGAAGCCTTTATTGGAGCTTAATCCAGGTTTCAGCTGTGCTCGAGTTCCTGTGAACTTTTCTTGTTAAGGTTAGAAAAATACCAGTTTTGTGCAAATACAGTGCAGTTTTGAAAGAAGATAATATGTTCCTTCTAAACATAGGCTACAAAAAGAGAGCTCATTCCTGGGAAAATTAATTGCAGACCCAGCAGAGCAGGACATTCCTAAATACTTACTAAAGCTTAATAATTGAAATTCACGTTTCAGGCAGACAATAAAGCCCTGCAGAAATATACATGGCATGTATTTAATATGTGCCAACATCACGTGTAATTTTAAAATAATCAGGGTATTTTAGTATCAGAAAACAAATATAACGTATTCTTTTAATTAAAAGTTGATTTTAGATAATGGATAAAATTATTTGTTATGAGATTATGCTGTCAAGGTATTAATCATTTGAAGTTACTGTACATGTTACAACAATATAATGGCACCTACTTGTATCTTACTAAAAAAAAAACTTTTAAAGGGAAAAGAAACATGGTCCTAAAAAAAAAAAATCAAACCTGTACTGTGTCATTTTTTTCTAGTGTAGAAGCAAATGCAGATTTCGTTTTATTGATGTGGGTTTTTTTAATTGGATGTCTTGATATATGAAATGAAGTCACACACATAGAGCTGCCGTATGCTGCAGTCCTGTGCTGCTTTTGCACCTCAGCACTACCCATGCCTTTGCCGTGGCAGTGCCAGCCAGTGCGGCTGCGGGTGTCCCCTCTCGGAAGGGGCAGCACCTTTTGCAGCGCACCTACTGGAGTCATTTTCAGTCAGGCATTAAGGGTTATAATGAGAAATTACAAATAGTTATCCTAATGATGTGTAAATGTGCACCTGTAACACAAATGATGGAATATTTTTGTTCAGAAAATCTATTTATTCTGTCTAAAAGGTATCACGTGACCATTTTCCACCATTACTTGTTTTGGTCGATACTGAACCAGCCGTCACTTAAGCAGAGCGATGGGGTGGCAGCTGGGTCTGGCCAGGCAATGACTGCTCCCAGCGTGCTCTGCCAGGCTTGTGAGAAAAGTAAGTACAAGAAAAACAGGGAACGTGGCAGCCAAAGGCTAACCAGCCATAACAGCAGCTTTCCAACCGCGTTGTCCTTAATGATGGTGCCAGAGCAGCCACCTACAGACTCCCCATTCTGGAACAACAAGAAAAAGCTCAGCAAGAAAAGAAATGAAAGCGATTTCAGTTTCTCTCCTCAGCTGCTCTCCTGGGTCAATTGGCATGTTTTTAAGCATCCTGAAGTCTCTCTTGAAGAACAAACCGTAGCCAGAGCGCTGGCTGATGCGCGTATGAAGGGTGCTTGGTGCTGGCGGGCAGGAGCTTGCTCGCAAGCGGAGGGCCCGGGGCCCAGAGCTGGGCTGCGTGCTCAGGGCTGCGGCGAGGCGCGCGGTGCTGGTGCGGGCACGTGAAGGCAGAGGAGGGGCTCCCACTCATCTCTGGCTTGCTTTGGATTTTGTAGAAGAAAACAAAGAATTTTGAACAGAACACCGATAAGTAAAAAAGAGAAAACAAAAAAGGGCCGTAGGTCCATAGTGGTGAGATGATTGCAAGAAAACCAATTTGTAAAGCGGCAAGTAGTTATCTGTATGCCTCTGCTGCCAGCACAAACCTGTGGCCTTTTAAATTGGGGTCTTGAAGTAATCAGAGTAGTTGCAAAAATCAGGATGCTCTGTCTTAGTGCCGTCTTGCTAATGACTCGCTCTGTGACCCTGGGAAGATTATGCCGGGTTTATTCACTATAACAGAGGCTCAGAAGGCAGTGTTCTTAGCTGGAATATGTGCAGTTGGCCTGTTTGTAACGTTTGCCACTTAGGAAGGTTTTCTTATTATTCCTTCTCCCTCTGTGATTCTGAGCACCAGCAAGCCCATCTTGCAGATAAATAAAGGGGGAGAGAAATCCCTTCCAATCTGGGAAAGGTTAGTTTTTGCAAGAGTGGGGAGGAGTTGGTTGGTATTTCCCCAGGTGCGTATTAATTTCATGGGATGGAAAAATATTTTTAAAAAATTGATCATGACAAAATATCTCATAAATGCAGCATCTGGACTTCAGCTGGGATGTGCAAGATTTTCATATGAAAGGCAGTACCAGGAGACCAACCTACCAAGACTCCATTTGTTGTTCAAATGTCATCACAGCACAGTGTGAAAGAGCAAGAAATCAAAGGATTTGGGAAGGGGAAAAATCCCAAACATTAAATATTTAATTAGATTCAGCTTTGCTCAGAGAACTACAGATTCTCATCTTTTTATTCAATCCTGCTAATGTGCGACTGGTCTGAGGGCCTGACTCTGGGCCAGCCATTGCTGCCTGCCTGCAGACATTTTTGTAGACATATTGCATTGGTCTGACACACATCTGAAATTATAATCTGTCCTGAACTCTCGACTGAGAAACTGTTTCTACTCTGCCTGAAATTAAATTTATTGGAAGCTCTGATTTTATTAGTGCATTGTGAATTCAGCCGATGACCTGATTTATGGTCTGCTTGCTTGCCTTTTTCCTACAGTCACCAACAACTTTTCTGAGCTCTGCTCACTGAAATCCTAACTTGAGCCAAGGCTGTGTCCCACCATGAAGGCTGCTGACCAGAGTGGAGATGCCAGAGGGGCACCATGTTTAGGTAAAGGCTGAGAATTCCTTGGGCTGCAATGATGACGCTGCGTCCTCTCGGCCAGACTGGTGCCTCTGCCCTCCGGGTCAGCCAGGAAGACTGTTGCTCAAGCTCCTGTAATACTTTAAGGGTAGGGAAGGAGAAGAAAAAACTACCACAGGAAGAAGCTGTCCTGGCCATTTTCAGGAATAGTTCCCATTTGTTGACAAAAAAGGAAGTTTACAACAGGAAAACCTGACTGGCCAAAAAAACCAACCCCAAAACTGCCCTGCACACATCTTGCCATCCTTATTTGGCGAATCACAGGCTGTTTTTCAGGGCAGAGTCCCACTGATTTGCACCAAAATGAGCAAAGAACACCAGTTCTCAGTGAAGGCCCTTCTGCAGGACCGTACCTGGCTGTAATAGCTGTTTTGTAACTTTTTCCAGTAGCTGACCTTAAGCATTGGCAAAGGCAGCCCATGAGCTAACTGGTTTGCTTCTGTAGCTGCATGACAGCCTCTAACGTATGCCTGTTCCTGTGCAGGATGGACGGCTGCCTAGTAAGAGGAGAAAGGTGGCAATTGGCTTTTAATTTGGGTCACTTTAAGCACAGGCTTATTTCTCAAATCTTTGATTTACAGTACTGGCCTTACATGAGGAAAAAATAATCAAAAGTAGATCAGAGCAGATGAATCATAAAAGCAATGCACACGCTGGCTGTACCTTCCCTTTCTGTGCGATGAATATCCATCTGATTACTCTGCTTTCCTCAGGAATACATGTTGGCCAATTAACAGCTTGAGGTGTTTTTTTTTGTTATGGATTAGTGGCAAATTTTTATAATCAGGCCGTGCTGTATAACCATGAATGGCTATTAGTCACAGGTTATTGTGCCTGGCCAATGATTAGGTGAGCGAGAAGCACTTCCAATATTAATGCTGTAGGTGAGAATTGATTTCTGTGAAAGCTTGTGCATGCAGCTCTGACATTCAGTCTCTGTCACTGTTAGCGCGGGTGAAATACTGACTCCATGGAATGAGATGGCAGAGCTGCATGGGGCCAGGCCTGCGCCCTCAATCACTCAGACGTTCCCAGAAAGCAAATGCTAAGGAGGTGGGAGCAAGGCCAAAGCAAAATGGGATGCACATCTGCAGGAAAGCATTTGCTGTAACAGGACGCAGCCTCAACATCATCACTGGCCGCGTCTGTTTGAAGGAGATCAAGGCTTCAGAGTAAGAAAAATGCCTCTGCAGGCACGGTCTGCTTGTTCTGGTTGTCGGAGGGTTTTCCAGCAGGTACTGCAATGGGAGCTGGACAGGCTTGTGTAGGCCAGCTGACATTTTGCGTGTGGAGTCCTCTTGCCATCCCTGGACCACAGCGTGTGTGGTTGTGTGTTCGCCTGGTTTTCAATCCACTAGAAAAGCCTATCGTATGTGACACTCCACTGGGACACAAGGTGCCAGACGCCAAGCTCCCAGGCACAGGAGACAAGCGATATGAAGGCACCCACGGAGCTCATTGAGACTATCCCTTGGGGAGCTGCTTGTGCTAACGGAAGCAGAAGAGAGTGTTCTGTGGTGTTTGTTTAACTTCTGTTGGTAACACTCCAGTAAGGGGTATCAAAATATCAAAATCACAGCATCACAGAATGGTTGAGGTTGGAAGGGACCTCTGCAGATTATCTGGTCCAAATCCTTGCTCAAGCAGGGCCACCTAGAGCTACACAAGCATTCAGGAAATCAGTGACCTGAATTAGGACCCTGAACCGAACGACAGTAAAAATGGTTACTCGTCATTAAAATCGTTTCTAGGAGAACTTTCAGATTAAGCAGGTCTTTCTGCATAAAGGTGAAGTCTTCCTTCTACCCAGACTGAGGTGAGTTTGGATATCCAACTACTGTTTTTATTGCAGCACTTATCTCTCTTTGGCAAGCATAGCAGGCACATCTCCAGTAGTCCTTCACTGTTAGATCCCGGAGGATATCAGCTGATCCTAACACACAACATACCATTCTCCGTGCAAGTCTTTCATCTGAAGTGACATCGTGATCAAAAGTGAGGTTACACGGAGTGCAACACACTGTGAGAAATTCATGTGGTATTTCAGAGCTGCTTCATTACTGGGATGGACAGTTCAGAAAGCACTTGAAAATGGCATTCTACTATACATGAGATGTTCCATATTACAAGCATTCCTTGCTAGTTCCTGCTGCTTCGGTTAAACTGCAGTGCTTGGTAAAAGCCTGGATTTTCTCTTCCACAGGAACAAAACTCCAGGTAGAATTTCTCCCCATACTCAGAGGCACCCATCTTCAAAAAGTCAGACTGCACTTTTGTTATGCCACCCAATCTCGCCTCCAAGCTCATCACAGCGCAAATGACAAGACAGCCCCTTGTCCAGGATGGTTCTCTAGTAGCTCTTTCCTATCGAGCATGGACTCCTCCATCCCATCGATGTCACTTGGGCGCTGACATTTGTACCTCTGAAAATTTCCCCAAATCTCCATCAAACACCCGTAAGCAGCTCGTCTGTAACAGGGTCGGGGAGAGCAGTGGGGAGGCAGACCCACACCAAACCAGGAATCTCAAAGCAAGGCTGAAAAACCAATAGAAACCAGCAGCAGATATATGTTGAAACACCACTCATGCCTTTGCAAATCCCCTCAGCTGTCAGGCCTGTTTAATCCTTGCTCGCTGTTTAGACATTAAGGAAGATGCCAGCTATGATGTCTGTCATTCACCCTGTAGGCATAGGGAAGAACCATGGCATCTGGAGAGTCCAGCGGAGGGCTATGAGGATGGTGAGGGGACTGGAGCATCTCTCCTATGAGGAGAGGCTGAGGGAGCTGGGCTTGTTCAGCCTGGAGAAGAGAAGGCTGCAAGGGGACCTAATAAATGCTTACAAATATCTCAAGGGCAGGTGTCAGGAGGATGGGGCCAAGCTCTTTTCAGTGGTGTCCAGCGACAGGACACGGGGTAATGGGCACAAACTGAAGCATAGGAAGTTCCGTCTGAACATGAGGAAGAAATTCCTCCCTCTGAGGGTGACGGAGCACTGGAACAGGCTGCCCAGGGAGGTTATGGAGTCTCCTTCTCTGGAGATACTCAAGACCCGCCTGGATGCGGTCCTGTGCAGCCTGCTGTAGGTGACCCTGCTTCGGCAGGAGGATTGGACTAGATGACCCACAGAGG
>Ga0065711_1001978_pt1 | contig 37696 bp, 20 predicted proteins | sample Hoacrofraction12_FD_59098 | JGI IMG/M metagenome (GOLD analysis project Ga0065711, IMG submission 59098) | Hoatzin crop microbial communities from Cojedes, Venezuela - Epithelial fraction 12 v2 (version 2) | ecosystem: Host-associated > Birds > Digestive system > Esophagus > Crop | place...
GGGTGGCGGGGGTGCAGGCTGGAAATTCACCCATATGACAGCTTCTGAGAAACTAGCTTCACAGTGAATTACAAAAATAAAGTGTCTCTGCAAAAAAATTTGCAGTCAACTGACATACATTGAACTCAGAACTGGAAAATAATAGAAAAATACTTTCCAGACAACCTGAAAAAAACCAATCTATGTGTACAGAAGCATATGAAGTTCATAGCTTACTATGTATATACAATTTTTCAATTTCACACAAAATCAATGCAACAGTCATAAACCTTCATCACTATCATCCACTAATAAATAAGACTGAAAGTCATAACAAAATCCATTACTTATTTTTATGAGCATAAACTCTCATCACATATTGTTATTAAGAATGAAGACTAAAGAAATTAGTTCAAATGTGGAAATAATTGAATGTATAAAAAAATTTGATTTTCACCTCCAAACGAAGAAGCATTTGTGTATTTTCATGTAGCAAAGAGTTCAAAGTTCTTGCATATTTTATGTTAGACCTTCTCTCTCCTTTTGATCTGCCAAATGTTAGTTTTGTGAAAAATTTGAGGAAAAAAATATCCCTGTCCAGAATGTCTACCAGCATGGCCATAGAGTATAAACACTTTCCACTTTTGAGTACCTCTGATATTTGACAGCTATACGAGCACTTGAACATCATTTATCATGTTTATTTTTAATAGCTCTCGCTGGGCACAGCTGCCTTGGATGCCAATCTTCTTTTCTTTTGCCTCCTGTAAATATTTGAAATAGCTATTCATTAACAGTTGCAGATTTATTCAGCACTGTTGTACTGCTTGTGAACTGGAAACAGCTTTTATTTTTCTCTCCCTATCTTTTGGCTGATCTGAAAAAAGCCTGCTGTTTAGGTTCAGTCTGTCAGGACTTAAATTATCCTCCAGCTGAGAGCTAATCAAGGGTATCTGACCTGTTTTACAAATAAACTAGGAACAAGAGTGTTATTTTTCCTTTTTTTGGGGGGGGGCATTGGGCCCACACATGAAAACAAACCATGAACAGGTCATATATACAATTACTCTAAATTGAAGCAGAAACAACTGGTCTTCACAGGTAAACCAGGTATTTTCCTAAATGTTCTGGAGTACCTTGAACCCTCACCGACAGCTCTTAGACCTAGCTTATGTGCAATATTTGAATTTCAGATTTCAGTACTTTAACACAATGCACACAGCATTAAAAAAGGCATATATTTAAGCTACCTAGACACCCTGGTGTGCACATCAGGAGTCTCACATATCTGTACAAATCATAGCTCTTATTTTCATGAGGCAATATTGCAGAAACAATTTTTCTGCGTTACTCGACATGATTACTCCTAATCTGTTTGCACATACAACCAAACTGTGTATAAAAGCCATCTCTCTAACAACTGAACTTCGCAAGCTGTACAAAACACTTACTACATTGCTACGGACATCTAATTCAGTAACTGATGAAGAAAACCACAAATTGTTTTAGAAGTCCATAAATTACTTTGGCTTTTAAAAGATATGTATTTTTGTAATGTTAAGCAAGCACAGTGAAAAAGCATTTGTTTTAGTTTTTGATCAATGATTAGAATAGGTCAAGTAAAATACCTAGCCCAAAGCCACCAGTCAGTTGCTTTTTCTGCAGCCAAGCCTCTTTCAGAACATCAGCTCTGATAAATCCTTTGTCAGAGTCCATTATTCTGGACCTGTAGTCAGGCTGTATGTACCTCACAGTTCTATTTACAACCTGACAGCTGAAAAACTTGAAGAAGGATACCAGATCTGATATTTTGGGACATCCTGACATGAAGAGTTTCTCTCACTGAATCTCCTATGCTAAGCAGCTCTTCAGGCTGCCCAGCTGCTGCTTCCACGAGAAGACATCTGCCTCAAGAACACCTAGCTTTTGAGACCAGCTTGAGGAACTGTGAAGTGCTACCATTCCAGATCTGGAGGTTCCCAAACTCCAGTCCCATTCACTGTCTGGCACCATGTAAGAACACTCCAGCAAACGCTGTAAGATCACAGTCGGAATCATGTCAATCTTCCTCAGAGCCATCAAGCAACTATCAACAATGAACTACTATCATGGTATCACTATAACTCTAACATGTACAACATAAAATAATATCCAAATGATAAAATCACTCATAAACAGTAGTCTTGTGCCCTGCCTTCCTCTACCTTGAACAATCCAACCCAGTCTTGCTAAGTGTGTTGTAACTCTCCCTTCTCCCCTTCCCACAGTGTCTGAAGATCTCTGCTTTAGAATCTGGAAGGGTTGGAAGTGAACTCTGCTTCCCCCCACCTTAGTGATCACCCCTGCTCTTGTCTCCTCACTAAAAAGCCAGAAGACACTAGTATCACATGGCACATGGGGCTCATGGAAATCTGTTGATCTTCTAGTAAGTTGTTGAAAGAAAGAGTTAAGCTGGAATAGGTATCTCATGCCCTTGGAAGATGAGAGCAGACATCCCTGTGTGTCCAGTATTAGATGAAGTTTTGCAAGGCCACTTCTTATCGCATGAACTAGATAAGCTTGTGTAGGGTACAGTGACTCAGTGGTGAGCAAGCAGAGCTTGGGCAGATTGCTACATCTGGTTTTCCTGACATCCCTCCAGTCCCTTGCTGGGAAGGTCTAATACCATTGGGACACTGTGAAATTGTGGTACTTCTATAACACCAGTATCTTGGAAGATTCACATTGTATCACTTTGAGGTTTCTAAAAACACATGAATAAATAGTCCCCTTCCAGCTTTCTCTTTTGCAGGACATTTCATTTTAAAACACAGCAAAATTATATTCTGAAAAGCCAAAACTTCATGGAAACTAGAATGACAGATTTCACCCTCTCTGATCACAAAGGTACGTACAGAAATGTAAGAGTTATGAGAGGATATGCGGAAAACTCCACAGTCTTTCCCAGAAAGCAAGACCTGATAATCCTCTCAGCCCACTTTCTCACATGCTTTTCAAGTGGCGTAAGCCAATGCTGCTGACACGAGAATCAATCCCATCTTCTGTTGTCCTCAGTTGCTTATTCCTACACCACACACACTGCTATTTCCTCATTGTGCTAACCCAAGTGTTTCTGTGGTCCTGAAGTAAGCCAGACTGGAGAACCAATCCAAGTTAAAATGGGGGGTGGCTGTTTGTGGCTGGGGGGGCAGGAGGGACAGAAGTGAGGAGAGCGACCGACGTTCAGTTTTAGCCCCAATCAGTTCCCCAGCCTGCTTCACGCAAGGAACTCACTCCCAGCAAGAAAGCAGGTGGCCTGAAGAAAGGACGGGGGGGGAAGGTGGGGGGAGAAGATGGGCAAGAAATGCTTCTTTTAGTTGCAGTGTTTGCTTAAAATACAGCTGAAACTATAGCCTAAGGCTGAAGATCAAGTAATGCTTTTAATTGCATACATCCCTGCTTTGGCTCATTTGTATTAAACTTTTATTTCAAACAAAAATAAAATGCACTGTTTTTCATAAAAACGAAAAACTAAACAGATTGGTTGTCATTCAAGGGTTTAAACAGCACAAATGCAAATATTTGAGCAGAAAAACAAAAAAGAATAAGAAAACTGAATTATACAGAGCAAATGTGACCAAAACTTGCTTTTTTTTTTTTCTGTTAAAGAGAAAGAATACAACCTTTGTTAATCAGACTTCTCTGGTTCTTCAAACTGCCAAGGCTAAGAGATTAGTAGAGTCTTGATGTCTGTAGGAGCCTTAGTCAGGCATGCAAAATAAGCATTCAAATACATCTTATATTCTTCTTTCCAACATTGAAAGCTACAACAACTCGTGCACTGTCAGAAACACTTTATAAAAAAGCAACATTACTAGACTAGGTCTGATGGAGACAGAAAGGTACTCTGATCATGCTATGAGAAATTTTGGCCACAGAGTCAATATATCTGGAAAGTTATCCTCTGCACAATGCCTACGTACCTCTGACAACAACTTACAGAGAAGACAGCATTCTAAACCCATAATTGTCTGGATTTTCAGAAAATGTGCATTTTATTTCATATTACAGTATTAGTGGGCTTTACATTTTTGGAACAGACAACCATGATACGAACATTCCAAAGCATCCAAAGAATCCATTTAAAGCTATTCAAACATTATAATATTATTGTAACTTACTACACTCAGCAACACAAACCAGCACATAAGACTTCGACTCCTGACGAAAAGCTTTAGGGGAACATGAATGTTTGCAAATTTTAGGGAGATATCTCTTCCTCAAATGAATAACCATTCCTTGTTACTGCATTGTCTTTCTTCCAAGCTTTCCTGAATAACAGTCTCTTCTCTGTGATCTCATACAAGACTCTGGACAATGTCTTGGTAGTAAATACGGTAACCAACCACTTATCCTGAATGCAATCGTGTATTATTCTACTGCATTTCTCTTGAATTGTTTACACCACAACATTATAAGCTCTTTGGGGCCACCTCCTGGTTTTTTTTTTCCCCCAAAAGGTACACAGTATGTAAACAAAGAATCCCACTTCTACAAACAGTAAACAGTGCTTAAGTGGTTTACTTTGCAAGGGAAGGGCCTAGTTACAGTTTTGCATGTTACACTGCATACCTCAAAATCTAGTGTGATCCGTGCCCTGAATGTGGCATGGACATGAGTTTTTGGCAAATTAACTATTATGGCATGTTTGTTATATGAGGCTGCAACACAGACAATTAAAGTGATTGACTGGGCTGTAACTTCTATCAACACCAGAAGAAGGCATTAACACATGGAGCAAAAAATGAGGGTGTCCCTCTTCCCATTTCTGATACCTAGTATTACAGCAGATCTGGCGATAAGGAATAAAAACCATAATGCACGAAATCCACCTAAGGTATGGAGCATGCCTGCAAAATGTAACAGCCAAAATCTACTGTGTCTCCACAAAACCCATTAGAACCAAGCACAATTTCTTTTTTTTAAAAAAAGGTGACCTGAGGCAAAGTATCTACCACATTAAGGCATGAAGGCCTCCATAACTTCTCAGTATGAAAAGTATTTCTTGTTTTTAAACTTGTCTAGAATAACATCTTTTCCCTAATGTAATTCTTGCAGATAGATGATTTTAACTAGAAGTATCCATTAAAGTCTGATGGAGTCACAAAGAAATGGAAGCAAGATTATATTACTGAAACTTCTTGGTAACTATTAAATTAGAACATGCCATGATCTACATCCTTAATGAAAATATTAACAACATGTTAAACTAAATTTGAGCCTTCTGCTGATTCTTAGCATTTCTGTGAAAACAGTGGCATGTTGTGAATCCCAGAGTCCTCTGTGGTAACAGGGCACAAAGATGATCAGTATGTTTAATATTTTGATGACAACATCAAACATACTGCAAGTGCACTGCAGAGTGATCAGCCTTCGGCAACATATCTTAAAAAAACCAAATTTCTTCTGCATGAGTCTATCACCTAGCATGTGCAATAGCTTTGAAGCATTCTGACAGCAGTGGACTGACTACATATATAATATACACAAATGTACAAGAACGGCTACATGGTTTTTAGATCAAAGTCAGTTCACATCTAGCCATCACCTCAGAGACTATACCTCTAACTGCAAAAGACCAAGTGAAAACACGCAAAAAAAAGTAAAAATAGGCACAGAAACAATGATTTTTTTAAATGCAATTGTTTTTAATAAAATAAAGGAGTGGCATACGAAATCATAGATACATTCAAAAACTAATCAATGGTCATAATTAAATGAACGGAGGAAACGATCTCTTCACTACAGGTAGGTGCAAGAATACATGGAATTGGAAACTCAGTCACCGTATAGCAAACAGGTATGTAAATATACCATCAACTTCAGGACTAATGAGCAAATACAAAAGAGAAACTTTTAAAAAGGTGTAAATAAAAGGTGCATTATTGTGAAAATGTCTGAAATGGGGACAAACTCATTGCTGTAATGCAGTTTTGAGAAATTCTGCAGGGGACAGGAGGAGGAACACCTTTGGTCAGACCAGAACAAAGAGTTCAGCTCAATCATCCAATGACTTCTTGTCTTGAACCAAACTTGCCTAAAAATTTCTGTAACTATACAGTGAGATGAATGTTTTCCGACATGTAGAAGGAACTAGCACAGATCTCTGCTCAGGCATTCTAATGCATAAGTACAGAATGCAGTAAGCTAGAATAGAAGAGAAGATAAGATTTCAGTTGGAAGGGACATACAATCAGCAACTTCAGGGCTCACCAAAAGTTAAAGCATGTTCTTAAGGGCGTTGCCCAAATGGCTCTGCAACACTGAGTGGCATGAAGCATTGAGCACCTCTCTGGGAAGCCTGTTCCAGGGTTTGAGCACCCTCTGGGCAAAGAAAGGTTTACTCATGTCAAGTCTGAACCTCCCCTGAGGGAGGTGGCTTTGAGCCACTCCCACACCTCCTGGCACTGGATCCCAGGGAGAAGAGATCAGCACCTCCCTCTCCACCTCTCCTCCTCAGGAAGCTTGAGACAGCAATGAGGAAAAATGCTAGACACCCATAATTTAATGTAATTGCCACTATATTTCTCAAGTAAAATAAAAAATAATGGAAAGGAACCCTTTATGAAACAAGACATGCTAAAGTCAACAGAAACAACTGTAACATATTGGTAAACTTGACTGTATAAAAGAAACACATACCAAAAACACAATGGGGAATTTCTGAGCCAAGCTGAAAGCTCATAAATATTCTATTTTTTTTACTCAAATGAAGCTTGAAAATATCTACAATACTGTAATTTACTGCGTAAAAGACATCTTTTTATTCTTTTAAATAATCTCTTTGCTATATGATGTTATGTGTGTTTAAATATCTGTTACACTGCAGTTTTTACATACCTGAAGACATTGCTTCTAATCACTACTGATGGAATGTAATTATATCTTTTTCTTTCAGGATCATTAGAAAAGATAACAAGGGGCCATGGTTAATTCATTACAGTATCCCATACAACTCTAAGAAATCACAGGCTGCTACCAAAACATTTATCTTGGCATAAGTAATCTGTGCATTAGCAAAGTCAGCGGGAAAAACTGAAAACATTAGTAAGACACAAAAGACCAATACAGAAAGAATGCTATAAACTTCATAACAACAACAAAAACCTAGCTCTTTAGCTCTAGCCAAAGAAAGCACAGAAAAACAAAGAGAAGTTGTTTATCAAAGTGTCTCAAATACAGCAGCACAAGCTCCCTGGCATGCAAATTCAAATTATACTTTAGGAAAAATATTAGAATAAAGTCTGCTTTTCCTAGAAGTCAGTAAAAAGGCTGACAGAAGAGGTTCATCTTAGAAAAACGCTATCACTATTCTCCTCCTTCCCCCTAAAATAAAAAACACATCAAAGAAACACTATGCATCGCAAAGCTGGGTATGAACCAAGATTCTCTGTGATAAGGAAAATTCTGTTTTTGCAAAAAATTCAATTGAAAAGGATCTGAAAAATGGTATGGGGTTTGGGTTTGGCTTTTTTTTTAGGAGTAAAGAGTGTTTGTTAGAAAATATTTCCATATAAAATTTTCCTGTCTTTTATATGTTATAACCGATGCATCAGAAATTTTTGATTCTATAAATTGGAAAATACAGAGGAAAGCATTTCAGACAAGAAGATTCAAGCATTAGATTACACAATGCTAAATGGAACACATTCAGCTTTTACAACAAAACTTTGTTGTTGAATTCAATATATTCCTTTCAAAAATTCAGCATTTTTAGAATTTGTCTATTCCAATAGAAAAGCATTCCATAAGACAGTTTAAAAACAACTATAATGGGCATGGACTTCATACTCTCACAAGGCCATTCTTGCTGCTAAAAGAGAGCAAGCAGAAGCCAATACATGTTACAACTTTGACATATCATATTATATTAGATATTAAGTATGAAGTTTTTTCCTTCTGAGGTTTTTACAGGGTAATGCATAGTGTGACTTAAGTATGGGAGAATTCAAGAAACAGTCAACCAGCACTGACCTTTCATGTTTGTTCACTACATTCACCTTAGAAGAAAGTTTTGTTTGGCTTTTGCAACCCCTTTTGGAGGTGTTTAAAGCATACTAACATTTGGTTTTTCCACTCTCAAGATTTCTTTAGTCTGGCTAAAGCAGCAAAGAAAGAATAAAATAATGGCATGCATTTACAGGTAAAACCTGCCTTTATATTTTGCTTCCCTTTTGCTATACAGGACACAGCATGAAAAAGTGCCTTGAGCTTATCTTTCTTAAATTTATACACAACTTTTTGTTATGCTGCCTTGGGCAATGACTGGTAAATAATACTAAAAATTTCGCTTTTCTAAAGCTGTTTTTGCTGAACAGAAAGACGCTTCCTAAAGTTAGCTTACAGATCTGGGGAAACAAGCATCATTTCTGTATCAAAATGACCAAACTTTCAAAAGGAAAGAAAATTTTAAAAACTTAACAGAATTTCAAAATGGTGAAATATTTCACATGGAATGAAAGTGACATGTTTCAGTGTAAGCATTTTCAACAGTAAAACATTCCCTTTATTAAAAAAAAAAAATCACCCCGCTCACAAATGTTCTGTTTGGTTTCAGAGTTGATCTATATTTTGAAAGCCAAGGGGTACTCTGAAAACCAAACAAAACAGTCAAGTTGATCTAAATAATTAAATCCAAAATGAAACAAACTCTTTTACTCCGAGAACAACCAAGCAAACATACTTCCATTCTATACAAAGCAGCTTTCCCAATCCTTCCAAGACAACTGAATTAAAAAACCCCAAACAACAACACACTTCCAAAAGATACATCCATCTAATTCAACCAAATGTTTAGTTGTCTTCCATTAACATACATTAGTTTTTCATTATATTTAACAATAGACATATAACGATTAGTTTTTCTTTCCCACACAAAGGATTCCCCACTCTTACAACAGAGTCCTAGTCTTTGACTACTTGTTTGAACCATACAGCACAGACTCAGTTTCAGGGAGTTTCCAAGCATTTTCAAGCATAACTCCAACAGAAATTAATTGACAGCCAAAAAATCAGTATCAAGTATCAATCTTCACATTGTCAAGATCTGAGTTTATACGAACAATCAAAACACAGACCCCAGATATCAGTTGGTAACACCAGTGCACTATTTTGTGAGGATTTTGTTATCCAACAGGTCTCTTAAAGTCTTTTCATCACATAGCTAGTATGGAAGAAGAGATAGCTTTCTTTAAGGACTGTTGCACAAACTGCTGAATAAAACTTGAGACAAGGAAGCACAAGGAAATGCTTGACTTCTGATAATGCTGTTAGGCTACAGAAGAAAAACATCAGCGTGGGAATAACAGATACAAATACTTATTTGACAGAACATTGACACTAGGAGGGCAAAAATATTAGTGAACAAGGAATTAAAGTTAGTTAAGAAAGCTTTCCTGAGGCATGCTCAGGATCATTAACAAAGGCCATGTTGAAAGCACTAAGAGAGCTTATACACTCCTGGGTCTGCATCCAGGCTCTGAGTAAGCGTTTATCCTGCATTAAGGTGAGACCTCCATACACAACAACTGTTCTCTCTACAGTCTTAGTTTCACCCCTAGAAGGATCCTGAGTACACAGCCCAGGTCTCCATCTGGGTGACTGAGCACCCAGTTCCTCGCAGCGTGTTCAAAGATCAAACCCACTACCAAGAAGACGTAGCCTAAGCTTCCTAATTTGGTACTGCTTCTGTCAGTTAATGGGAAACTAAAAACATTGCCGATACTTAATATTTGTTCACTCATGAATGGCAGCTGCTCTGAAAACATACAGCGATAACTGGTAGTGCTGCAGGAAGGAAAACAGTTACCAATCAATAAAGCAGAGTGTCTTGCCAGCGCCTCATCAGATCTACTAAAACCAAAAGAACCTTCGCAAAGCTTGCAGTGACCTGAAAAGCTCTGGAAACCAGTCACATTATGTAAAATCAATCCTTATCGTTATGCATAAACATTTGTTTACAGTAATACTTGTAGAGAGAGAAATATCCAACATTTATCTCCTTTAAACTCTCAGCACTTCAAAATCCACAAGATGAGGGATAACTGCTAAAGATGACTAATGAAAGTCAAGACTCAGCATCTTCATTTAGATTGCTCCCTCTGCTTTGGAATGCCACATTTCGTCCAAGATTTTCTAAAGAGAAGGGTTATTCAGAATTCAACACCATGCATACCAGTGAACCATAACGCAAATAATGGAATAAAAATAAATTCTATTTTGCCACTGCAATTATTCATCCAGAAGCAATTGTTCCACATAGCTTAAGGATACGAGAACAATGTTTCCCAACAGGACTTGACTTTCATTTGAGCTCCCTGGTTTCTACCATAAAATAAACTAGTATAGTAGTAATTATACAGTGCATATTTTAATAGCAGTATATTCCCTGTCTTCTGCAGCAGGCATGCAATGCTAAAGAAGTGTAATGTACTGGTACATATAGAAGATTTTTATTGTAAACTAGAATGAAATAACAGCTAATTCCATAAAACTATTTACATTTTAACTTAGTTTGCTGAGCCAGCAAAAAACGTTGGCAATACAAAGTACTCTCTTTGCTCAGAAAATCTCTTGCAATATGTAGGGTTTACAAATTACCAGGTAGCATCTTTTTATGGTCACTAAAATCCCATTAAAAAAAAAAAAAATCAATTTAAAGGCTTGCAATTTAGCCAAAGCTATCCCAGGACACCATTCCACACAACATTCAAAGCTCAGGCTTGTTTAACTTCTGTGTCTCCTTCGAACGCTGTTCACCAATGGCAGCTACCTCAGCCTTCCACTTCATATACTAAGCAAAAACACATTGTTATACATAAAGTAGCTTTGGGAATGAAAGAAAGAACTCTCTCATAACTACAGATGCGATTCCCTAAAATACAGCATTGAACACGATACAGCAAATTTGGAAAAAAACTTACTACTAAACTGATGACACAAAGAAAGTGCTGTACTATCAGATGTAGAAAACTTCTTTGCATAAACAATCTTACAGTAGACATTTGTTCTCTACTCAAAGACCACTTTACTATATTTCTCAATACTTTTACTAGCTGTCTTACAGAAGTCTGTTATATAATGTGATTTGACGGGGCTGTCCATGTAAAAAAAAAATTCTACAACTACTTACTAAAACTTGAAATTTACAGAAAAAACATTAAAGTTAAAAAAGTGAAAAATCTCCGTAGTCTACTTTCAACTTCAGATAGATTATTCTGTAAAAAAAGAGTCATGTATTATTACAGTTGATGTCAGTTGTAACTTCAAAACTACTATGGAGGTCAGACAAGAGACAAACCCACACAAAGTATGCAAACAAACTTAATTTCAGTACACCTTAACACTCAGTCAAATGCATTATGGAAGTACGCAGCATGTACTAGAAATCTGCAACAGCCTTACTTTTTGTGCACATTATATTGAATTTAAGATATTAAAATAAAATACAAAAAGAAAAATAGTTTATTTCAGAGGTTGTAAAAGTACAAGATATAGGCTGATACCTTCAGTCATGATTATTTCCATAATCTCTTTTTAATCAGTTGATTACACAAATTATCTGAACATGCATGGAAATTATTACAACTTTGTCATCGGCTGTCATCCAGTTACCACTCTCAGCAGAGTATTAAATTTTGTTTTTACAAAACTGACCAAAAAGATCAAGGTTTGGACGCTGAAATACACTGAAATAAATACCTACCTACACAAAGCATGCAAAACTCTCAAAAACAGCAGCTAAATAAAGTCACAGAGCTAAATTTTGAGTAAAAAACCCTATGACTTTCAAAAATCTGCAGAAGTCATCTTGCAGACAAACATCACAGAGTGATGACTGTCAGGCACCCCTTTACAGCTGCTATCACACAGATACATTATTACGTACCACATTATTAGCAGTCCAAGAGTTGTCCACTGGCTACTTGAAATGACTTGCAGTTGAGTAATGTGGCACATACTACAGCTTGGAAATACTTACTACATAGAGGCATCCTACTCAGAGGCCGCTGTACAGAAGTGACTGAAGAAAAATTGGGAATATCTGATCACAACGCTAAAGCCTGTTCTGGCAACATACTGCTGCTAGAAATACTGTTTCTAAATGTCAATTGCAATCTTATCAAAGGTATGATCGCCTGAATAAAGCATTTTAGAGAGCTTTTTTGTGCTAAGATTTAAGGACCTGTAACAAAATGTCCTTAAATACAGCTCTTCTAATACATTTTCATTGTGTTCCACAACTGAAATATCCCACCTTTGGGGCCTATCAAGTTGTATACTGTAAGAATATACACATACAAAACACTGCAAATGACACCAGTCTATCTTTTCTTACACGACTTCATTGTGCCGTTATACACAATCATCACATGCTGTTTTGCTGCTGTTCTTCTAAGACACCTCGGTTCTCCCAAGAATAACTCCAAAGTGGAAAAACTTGTTCATCACACATCTGTACCTCTCTGTATTTTTCACTAGAGCTTCAGCAACACATCTTCTGAGAAAACAGAAGCAATTGTTGGAGAGATTGTGGCTCAGTAACTCAGCAAGAACTTTAATAATGACTTTGAATTGCTTCAGTCTTTTACTGGATTGATGACATCTCTGCAGCACAGCTGCAGTAAGCTGGCAGTAATAAATTCTCCATACACTGCAAACTAAGTATCTGACTCTTTCATACCTAAGTATGTGAAAGCTGGAGGCAAAGCCTGTCGTTTTACAAATCAGTACTTGCTTCTTTTCTTATGTCCTCCAAGAAAGGTACTAGTGTAAGGCCAAATAAGAACAGAACTCCCTGGAGAAGCCTGCTGTGAGACACGTCATAGCATTTCTTCAAGAAATTTCAAAACAATATCTGAAGGGCAAGTTTTTCCATTAGAAATCAAGTTATTCTGAAAGAGTCAATATTTATAATAAAGGCCACAATACAAAAGATGAATTGAATTACTGAATTTTTAATCCAAACGTACAATATTTGAAGTTCAAAATACTTTCCAAAGTTTCACATTTATTGTCTGCAAATACAAACAAAACTCGAGGGTTTTTTCTTGTTATATCAAGCAAATACATCTTTATGTTAAATTAATGTGGACTTTATGGCACATAAATACAAAAAAAACCCAAAAATAGGATAGACAATTCTGGATTTTTTTCCCTTTACATTCATACAATAAATCTAAAGAAAATTTAAATAGTTAACCTAAGTAAGACCATAATCCTGACTGTATTACCCATACATTCTCTTCATCATATTCCCTTGACAAATTGTTCAAAGTTTCTTTAGAACATTTCAACAGCTACATAGTACTATCAGAATAACACTACTTTCATGCTACTCATAATATAAAAGTACTTCAGAGTTACACCTAGATGAAAGGAAAAGAATGTAGTGTTCCTTTTCTACCTACATGTCTTGCTATCACCAGGCATTTATTTGTATCTGGTAATTACTGTTTAATAATAACCATAATCATCAAATAGCAGCTTTTCTCTTACATGGTGACTACTTGCCAAATTCAAAGTCACCTGTCTTGTACTACCGAAAACTTCTAGCTTTCCAAAACATATTTCCTGAACTGCTTCTCCACCAAAATAATACGTGTATTTATACACCTTGTATTTCAGTTACTGACCATCTCACAATACGCATACAGGTTTTAGAAACTTGTCCTACTAAAACAGGAAATCTGAGACACGACAGGATTCCCATCTATCATAACAGACAATCCAATTCACGGCAACAGCAGCATTAATTGCACGAACCCAAGCAATAGGAGAAATTTTGTGGCACTTCTAGGTAAGCTTCATGGAAGAAGAGAGGAGCTTGGCTTTTAACAAAAGCAAAACAAAAAGGCATTTACAGTCTTACAAAAGGCAATGTACAATCCTACAATCACAGAACTTTCTGTGTGGATACTGCAGAACTTTGAATTTGTGAACATGAGCTTTGATTAGGAAAAGGACTCTTCCTTGTGTACTACTGATAGGAACAGGCACAAGTTCATCAGTGACCTAAATAAGGTCAATGATGGATCCCTAAATAAGGATGAATTTAAAAACACGTTGAATCATTGCAAACCCACTTCTTACTAGAACAGCTGCAACACTCGGAGCCGTAAGTGAAAGCCAATGAACGTATTGTTTGCACATGCACAGGGAATGTGACATCATACACTGTATTTATTGCTCTGCTTTTGATTCAAGGTATTTGATACAAAGACGGAAGGAGATGTGACACCTGAATTCCCTCAGTATTTTTTTAATATACGTCTAATCCTTCAAAATGGCATGCAAACACAAAAAACACCACCTGTCCCTTCACAGAGATTGCATCAGAAATTAATTCTGGCATTATTTGGAAATCTGGGTATTTTTTTTTTTAACACAGGCAAAATTTAGATATAAAGAACAAATGTTAAGGTACAATAAGGCCATCATAACTATCAGACATACAAGTGTTTTAGGCAGATACTGGCACAGAGTACTGTACTGCAGGAAAAACTTTTGATGTTTGATTAGGTCCATACAACATTACAAATATCCTATTGAACTTAAAAGCTGATAAGCTTTATATGGCTCTCAGAAACATCCCAGAACTCCTTCAGGAAATCCATTATCAGAAAAAGCAATGTATGCTTAAAGATTTTAAGAATTCTACGGATTTAATGAAATTTGCTTTTATTGTTGAGTGAAAAAAAGTTACTGCCTTCCCCTTTAAGAAATCAGAGATGAGTAAAATGACCAAATACTACAGTTTCCCCACCACCACGACAAAGCGCTTGCACAGAACTTCGCTCAACCAAGATTAAAATCAAAATTAAATACTCCCTATGGTAGGACTAGATTTTGTAAACAGTGGTGCACAACATAATGAAAGCGTGGCTTTCTACCACAAAGGCACTACCAGACATGATCAGGACTATTAAGAACATCAATACTGTAATAAAGCCATATTGTACCATGATCATTACGTGTGAAAATAAGACCCAGTACACTTCAGAGGCTGACTTTCATTGCAGGGATAAAACTCCTTACCTTGAAAAGACTGTATGGCTCTGTCTACTAGTTCTTCAACTGGATAACTTGCTAGATCTCCTCTGGCATGTTTAGTCTTGCAGTATGTACATGCATTGAGACACCTGTTTAGAAAATGAAAATATTCAGTTTCTAGCCAAGAAAATCTTTATATGCACAGCTATCTTTATTAAGTACACCTGGAAAAATGAGCTTTTATATCAATGACCAGAAAATAGTAGTATTCTGTTCTAAAAATCAATAAAGTAGTTTGCAAAGTGTTTTCTCCTCCTACCTTCTTAAAGTACCTTTCACATCTATATAAAAGGTTGAAAAAATGATCAATGGAAACCACATACAAAACACAAGAGTGGGCACTTACATATTTTTAGAAAGTTATAATAGGGTTAATAATTCTTCATTACTAAATATGGATCTCCAGGTTTCCAATCCCACTATTACACAAAAAATCCAACCTGAACAAGGAAATACAGGAAAACAGTCCTGAAAAACTAAAAGTAGGTTTTAAAAACAGTGTGTCTTCTTGAAAACACATTTAATTTTTCCTTCTTGCTTTTGTCTTGCATAAATAAAATAACATAATGAAGACAGAATCGCCAACCAGAAAGACAGCTTGGCACAAAAGATCGGGGTGCTAATGAAAACCTCCTGTAAGAAACTGAAGGAACAGTGTAAATGCTTTTAATTTACCTGGCAATGTAGTAAAGGCAGACTAATTCAAAGTAAAAGGATGGAAAGATCAAAACAAACAAAAACTACCACTAGCTGCATGTTTTTCTTGGACTAGCCTTTGGATCCTGGTAGTGCCATAAATGTGATAAGCAGAATGTTAAAAGGAGTTTGTTAAACTTTTTTCCCCTTCCCCCATTTTTAAAGCTGATATTGCCCTACACCTTTTTATAGGTTAAAGCATTTAAACCTCTAAAAAACCCACAAAACCAAAAAATGCAGTTATAAATATTTATCTTGTTCATGGTTACTAGAACATACTAAATTCTGTCCATTTTCACATGCAAAAAGCCACAGTTTCAATATAATAAAACATTTAGGTGCCAGAAAAAGCTAATGCCCAAATTACAGGAGTATTACTATAGAACATTCAAGACAACAATGAAAAGGAAAAGACAGCATCAGATGGTTTCTGAAGCAGTCACCTGCTACAGGACCGTGTTTACTACTTGGATTTATCTTGTCTTCTGTTATCACATCTGACAGCTCCATGACTAGGTAATTACTGCTTTGCAAATGCTAAAGGTTTTCCTTCACAAAGATCCCCACACACATTAGTTATACCTTGTTTCCCCAAGCAGCGGATCAGGAAGTGCAGTACATTGCGCAGAACATTTTCTCAGGTCCTGCCCCTGCACATCACCTCAGCACTGAGACCTTCTCCATCAACCACATCTTACTTTCTGACAGAGGACATCTAGATAATCCATGAGACTCTCTGCTAGACTGGATGTTATAAATCATGTATCATCTTACATATATTATTTTTCCTGCCTATCAGACCCAACCATCAGATTTTAGCATCCATTTTAGATCAGAAAACTAAAAGATAGTGCTTAACCGCGGCAATGAGATTGTTCTATTAAGAACTGAAAATGTATATGAAATATGCTGCCATTCAGTAAAATATACAATCATCTACTAAAAACAGAGAAAAAAGATCTAAGTGTGAACCTTTACAACCCACTCCAACTGATTCATTCCCACCTAAACACAAGTTATTCACCAGATGTGAAATCATTTTTACATATCTCCTTTCTTCTGCAAATCAAAAGCCTTTCATTGTGCGCAATCTAAAGCATGTTTAAAGGAGTAGCATTTGAAATCAAGAGAATATAAACACATAATTGGTTTATATTTTCTCTGTGTAGCCTATTTCGCAAACTAAAACCTTTCCTACCAGCTCAGTGGCCACCTGAAGTATGCCCTCACAGCCCAGGGGGTTCTCATTTCCCTCCCCGCTTCCCATCTGTGACGCTTTCAAACTCCTTCAGTTCTTCCAGGGTTGCAAAGCAGGTCTCCCTCTTTTTAAAATCTTTTTCTTTTATTTCCTTTTTTGGTTTTTGTTTGTTTCACATGTTTTTTAAAGCACACCTCTCCACTCAAACCAAGACTTAATTCCCAAGCAGGCTCCCGCCCAGTCAGCCCCCACCACACTCCTTCCCCTCTCCATCATTCACTCGGGCAAGGCCGCTTTCTTCCACACAGCTACACAAAAGCAGCATTGTGGACTGGTGACGCATGTTGTCACATCCCAGAAAGCAACGCTAAACTTGCCTTCGGCAGCCCGGCGCGGCGTGTCGGCGGGGGCCAGCAGCCAGGCTGCCTCCCCCTCAGCACGACAGGGGCAGCGGTCGGGCCGAAGGGGAGCGAGGGAGATCCCCCGCCAACCACTGCCGCAGGCAAAATGGCCTCAACTCGGGGAGACGTAACCTATCGCCAGNCAATATAAGAACTTAGTTACAAACTCAGGTAGTGGGAAACAGAGACAAACATTTAACCGAAGCCTTTCTTCCCCTTTTTCCCAGGCTTAACTTCACTCCTTCGGTCCAGAGCCTTCAACGCGCATCCCGCCTGCAGCCGGCTGGAAATGGCCTCGCCCCTCGGAGGCCCCCGCAGCCCCCCGCTGCCCCTAGCCAGGTCTACAAAGCGCTGAAAGAAAATGCTGGGGAGACAAAACTTTGTAGGCAAACTCGTACGCCTTTGCAAGGGCACCTGGCAGGCAGCCCACCCCAAGCCGCGGCACAGCCACCGGCCGGCTCCTAGGACAACCTAGGCAAGATGGCGGCCGCCGCTCCTGCCCGGCAGCTGAGGGAGCTGGCAGGAGCANGGCAAGTCAACGCTGGCCACGGCTCTTCCAGCCGTGCAGATGGCATTTAGATAGCCATGTTCAGCAGAAGAGAGCAAAGAGTAAAGAAAAGTAATTACTTGTCATATATAGGCTGGCCCGCAAATCTTGGTTTGGGTTTTTTGGAGGGGTTGTTTTTTGTTTGTGTGGGTTTTTATAGCTCTGCAGTTGGTTGTGTTTTTTTTTTTCAATTATGCCTTCATTTCAAGGAAACAAAATCAGTTTCGCAGTGGACGTCTGCTTTTTCACAACCAACACACAAAAGTGTGGTTTACATTGATGATATGTGTAACGAACTTTGCTTTCTCCAAAGAAAACAACCTTACCAGCTGTTTTGTCATTTTTCTCAGGTCATCATGAAGAGATTTGACTTGCAACTATCCTGCCCCGTGACCCCAAGGTTACTTTAACACGGGCCCTTTTACTCACCAAAGAGAATTTTGTCAGCCATCAGTAACAAAGGGATGCATCAAGATTTTCTTTCTTGGGATGAAATAAACTTATCAAAATCAAATTTAAGCTAGGATTTGGGAAGAAAAAAAATAGTTACACCACTAACTTTTATCATTTACTTCAATTTGCAAAGTCCAACTTCTTACAAATTTGGGGTAAAAGTTTGAGTTTCAGTGAAAAGTTTATTACCAATTTTTTGTCACCTTAAACTGTAATCTTGCGTGAACACAATGCTTTTTGTAGACCTTCTTCAATCTGTCACTTCATCATAAGATTGATAAAAACTATAATTTTAGTAAGTTAAAACAAACTTCTAAATTTATTCACATGTAATAGATCCAAAACCAGCCCAAATCTGAACTAGTATTGATGTACAGTAAAAAGGATTATTTATGCTATTTACATAGAACTTTGCTGTTTCCTTATCATAGAAGACCATGTACAGTGTATTTATAAAAAACAGCATGTTACCTCTTCCCCTCTTCTCCTTATATTTTATGCATAAATCATATATATTTCTTACTATGCATTTTGCTTTGAATTTGGGTAGTAGTATTTGCAAAGCTCTACAGCAAGAGTATGAAATAGTACAAGTACTAAGCAACATTATTAAATACTGAAATTACTAATCTCTGAACCTTGAGGATCAGTTTCATATCTTCAATCAATGTTCCTTTCCTAACACGGCCTACGTTCCAGTAAACTAGTTTCTCCTGCATCTTCAGAGCTGCTTTCTGGGCAGATGTTCTTTAAAATGAGTCCTGGGCTACCTGAAAAAATATGGTAATACCAGTTTTTCTCTGGTACTGCAATAAAATTGGTCACAAAGACTGAACGGAAATGTGAGGCAAGAAGCAGGAAGAAAGAAGGAGAAGTTACTCTCCAGATATTCACAGTATGATGTGGGATTGTTTCAAAGAGCTTTATTACTATGGGCTTTAAGTACAACTTCAAGGGGTTTGTTGATTTGTTTTGGGGTGGGAGCTGAAAGTTGCGATTTGGAGGCAGACTTTTTTTTCATGTTTTGCTGCACCAATTAATTTATTCCTACTATAAAATAAAAATACTGTGGAATGTCAAAATAATTCAGTTTTTCTTGTTGTTGTACTTTAAGAGATTATGTAAGAAAACCAAACAGACTTCAATGTAACACGGAAAATGATCAATTTTACAAAACAAACCAAAAAAAGACAAAACCTTTAAATCCTATTTGTACTATGTGTTAATTCCAACATGGGAAAAAATTAATCTTTTAGGCTACAGCTGATCCAACAAAAGGATGCAGATTTCAAATATTTGTAAAAAATTCCAAACTAAAAACTTTTCACAGACTTATGAATTAGCTAATATTGAAAATATGAATTTAAACCCAACCATAAGTATAATAAAGAATCTGTAGGTGTTTTTTCCCCTAGTAAGCCAGCCTCCACTCCAGGTTTCTGTTACAAATTATTCATACATCCATGCTGCCACACACTCAGACCACAGACAGTCAAGGGGAAAAGGCTTTTGGGAACTCTGAGAATCTGAGTATTGCTTCTTACTAAGCGGCATTCATCAGCAAGTGGATAGCCTAAAAACAGACCAGCAGGTAAAGCTCTCCTTAAAAAAAAAAAAAAAAAAAAATCAGCCTTTATCACAGCTAAAGCTCAAATATAAGGGACTAAAAAGCCAATATGCTAGTAGTTGCAAAAGAATATTTTGCTTTGTGTTAAACTGGAAGCCTTTTCAAGCATTTCAAGTTGGTTTGTAAATGTTGGTTTGTATTAATACAGGTCAAAGTTTTTTTGCACAAAGAAATCACAGACATTTATAGAAGCAATTATTAATGGTCATTGTGTTTATAATTACCAATATGTTTTAGATAAATTTTGTAGTGATTCCAGAACAAAAAACAAAGTCTTGGTTTTCCAACATACTAAACTGATTAAGGTGCTTTGAATTATTAACCTCTTGCTTTGAATTATTAACCTTTAATCAGCTATGTGCCCAATACACAGAACTACTTCACAGCAAGGTAAAATATTATCCACAGACAAATTACTACCATGTGGCTAATTAAAAACTTTTTGAACATGTTACCAAACTGAACATCATCAACATTTTGGTCAAGTGCCTGAAATTTTATTGTAGACATAGTAAACAGTGGTCTTCACTTTGTCCAGATAGTACGTGCTCATGTTGTGCACTAGATTAGCAGATTCTTCATTTTCAAATCAGTAATATTCCTCATAAAACACACACTTAACATGAAAGGCTACCCCCTACAGATGGAACTAATTATGAGTAAGAATACTTATGACACAGTAGGCAAACAAAGATTTTCCTTCAGTGGGACTAATCAGTGGATTTCAGCACCAGACGAGGATGAGAATACAGACATGAGGAGCAAAATCCTGCTTCCTCTTAACAGGACTTGTACCACCAAGTTTAACAAAGACAGGATTCCCCCTTCAGACAGGAGAAGTACAAAACAACTTTTGTTCAAGGATCGGAAAACAGCTCAATTCCAGACCGCAATGTGCCATTAGTGCGCTAGTCACTCGCATTTAACGTGACTGACCAAGACCAGACAACTGTAAGCAAGATGGGAGAGCTGAGCAGCTGAGACAGTAGCGTGTGACAGAACATCCCTGCTGCTCTGCAGGTGGTTTATTTTGGGGAAGATGGGGTGGTACTGCCCCCTTAATTTCCTGAATAATCCAGCAAATTCTTGTTTGGTGTCAGGCTAATGAGCTGGTAAAGAATCAAAAAAATCCAGCCAAAACCCAGTCCTAAGGTGGTCTTCTCCCAAATGAGAAATTTGCAGAAACAAATTAAGATGTCATTAATCACAATTCAGTCTAAACACTAATGTCTGCCCTTATGAGATCTAACTAGTTACTCACATTCATGATTTTATGGAAGTTGGCCCTATTAAAAAAAAAAAAAAAATTCTGACAGTAGTACAGTGCCCGTACCCCCCTGGAACATCACATCAGTACAAATACAGAAAGATCGCTCATCACAGTCAGCCGCACCATCTCTCTGCACCTACCATCAGGCTTCCTTAGGCCTCAAAGATTCCAGCCCAAGAATATTTTGTATTAGTAAACCGTGGTTTTCCTGAAAGGAGATCATGATTTGCTTGTTTCAAAATACAGTTTACAGAAGAGATTTAGGCTTTTGTAAGATACTTTTAGAGTTTCTATCAAATGTAATTTTGATAAAAATGCTCTGTAGTGTAAGTAAAGAGAAAACTCCCTTTGCAGGCTTGACTGAGCAAAAGAAATACCAGAAATATGTACTCCCAGCAGACGAAAAGGAGATGGATACTAGTCACAACTCACTAAACAAGAGCTAATAGAATTCTACAAATATTTTTCTCCTTCAGATACAGAGTTTTGTAAACCGAACAACCGCATTTATACTGTATTTACAGTTAAATATCATACCGTAGACTTACATGCCATGAATATTACTTAGTGTTTCATGAATATTACTCAGTGTTTTACCTCTACAAATGCTACTTTGTACTTACAAAATTTCTAAATTCTGTTAACTGCAACGGATCAGGGAAAAAAACAGTAGTTTACAGAAAAAAAGCCCCATGCCCAATATGCCTGACTTGTTTTCAGGAAACCGTTCTTTTGCTTCAACTTTGCACATGTTACAATGAAGCGTTTCAACCCACTCTGACAGGGAAGATAATGTCCTGCAAAAATCTGGGGCTTGGGAGGTTATTTTCACTTTAAAAAGATTCAGGATTTAAAATACTTTTGGAACAGTGGCAAACTATTTCTCACCAAGACTAGTTAGTCTACGCAGCAAACCAGACTATTACAGAAAAACTGTTCCTAGTATCCTAGCTTGTTCAGACTGAGTTGGGGCACCAGCCACAGGGGCTATGCTACACAGATGCACTCCATGTCACAGCATTTTCTATATGATAAAAACAGGATGTCTATGAATTTATTTTTGTAGCCAACTAGTTCAGAAATTGTTCTGGAAGTGCAATACCAACTTAAAAACAAAAAGCCTCTCAAAAAAGTTTTATCAGAACATAGGATAACCTGTCAAGAAACACTGTACAGTGTATAGGACTGTACACATTTTTCTCAAAGGAGGATGCCATTAGGGAATGCTGCTTTTAAATTCTGAAACCCATCCCACGCTCAGTAAAATGTGAAAAAAGTGCATTATAATTTTGTTCTTCTGCAGACCTTTGAAGCCAGTATTTTATTTGGTAATGTCTCAATAGTTACTAATCAAAAGGAATTCGGAGAGAAGGCAGCTTAGTTTGATAAGCTGTAATATGATTTAATTTTGTACTTTAAATATTTGCATCTTGTGAAACTGAATTCCTACAGTCAAGTGCAGGTGATTCAAAGGTCACAACTATGTAGTTATATCATCATACATTCAACTTGCTCACTTTAAGGTCAGGGATTTAACATCAGCAAAATCAAGTGCATCAATGGCACTTGCTAGTGCTTGTCTCAAGAACATCTCGATTAACTATTGCGCCTACACAGTTTAGCAATTGTTCGAATTAATTCACTCAGGCATTCTAAACTTATATTACAAGATTAAAAGCGCCATGGCTAAGCGGTACAGGTCTGTGTCGCCCCCCAACCCAAAATGGTGCATTGCTAGACACTTACTGGAAACTGCAATTCAAACTACAGCTCTGTGATTCACAAAGACATAAATTATTTTGGAAGTATTTCCAAATAGCTGCTTCGCTACACAGACCACAACTTTGGTGGCAGATCATGACAGTCATTAATATCAAGAAAGTGACTCAGCTGAAATAGCAGAGGTAGATAAATTAGGTTCCGTGGTTGCACAGAGCAGAAAATGCCATAGCATGGTAACTACAAGTAATCAACTCTTTCAACACTTCATAAAGAGCAACAATATTTGGAAGATGATGACTTCTAGTCTCAGTCAAATAGCAGTAATGAAGGTGGTAGAAATAAAGAGTTATGACATAAAAACCTTAGAAAAGATACTGTCTTAGAAATCTGCTCACAGCTAATCCCACAGATGCAGTGGCAGAATACCCCAACGTCACTATTTCAGCATGCATAAGCAAGTATTATTCTCGGTTCCCTCCTAATAAACAGCAGTGATTGGAAAATGACCTCTGGGGACAGGATTCTTAGAGGCTTGCTTTAATTTACAAAGGTTTAGAGAGCTGTGAATTGACAAATGCCTTAGTATTTAAAGCATCAAATAGGATAATTTTATTAAAAGAAAAAAAAAAAATCTACTGTCGGCAGAAGATTTAGCATACCTTGTACATAATGTGCTGCAAAACCTGACTGGGTTAATAATGAATAACTTCATAAGCTTTAAAAAATTCTGCTTTCATTTTTTTTTAACAAAATACTAAGGATTAAATTGAAACTGTGATTTCTACATAGCGGTGGGGAGATGATGAGCACATTTAAAGTTCTGTTTCAGGAATGAAGCATCTCAGCAGATCTCTATGAGTGGAAGGAGAAGCCTAAGGGGACTGAAGTGCCTTTCTACACGCAATCCACTTCATTTACCATCCATCTTCACAACATTAGCAGCTCCTGAAACACCCACACAGAAAACATGGTTGAAAAGTAGACCACTGCCTGTGATAAGAGCTATTGTTTTTACTTCCCGAATGGCTTTTGGGACAGATGCTTTTAGAGTGGTGAAATCTCACAGGAAACATTAGGCTGCAGTTAATTCTGTAACATACAGCAGGTACCACACAGATTCACGGGATAAAAGGCATTGTTTTAGTACTGGTCAAAACATCCTGGAGAGGAAAAATAGTTACATTTCAGCAGCACTGAAACCACCAGACTTAATTTAGAATTTATCTGAGATTGCCATCAGACCAATTTCCAAAAAAGTATTTGTAAAATGTCTGTGGGAAAGTAGATCTGAATTGTCTGGGTAAAATAATGGATATAAGTGCATAATAAAAACAAACTCAGCATTTATAATCTAGAAAGAATCCCTTTGCAATGATCGTATCCACACAAAGCTTTCTGCCCCAAAAGGTCCTACTGGTTGTGGCAGCAGTAGAAGTTTTAAAAGCTCCAATGCAGATAAGGATCTAAGCATTATGTGCAATTAATACCATGTTGTTGCTCGTAAACGTCATCTCTGTCTTGTGGTAAGTTGGTTAGTCTTGCTGAAAAAAAAAATGTACGAGCAGCACTAGAGACATACATGCTTCAAATACATGCTCTTGGTTATGTATTACTCTGGCAACTTAAAATGAAAGAAGACCACATATTTCAACATAATTGCCCAATCCTAGATCCGTCTGAGATTTTCCAAGCAATTTAACGGACTGATTTACACAGTTATAAGGATCCAATGACTGATTTCTTTTAAAAATAGAAATTTAAACCAGGGGCCTTATGTTTGCCTTTAAGAGCCTCCAAAGGGATTTTCAAAAGCAAATATATTCCCTTTACACAGTTGCAGAGCTGCGTCAGTCAGATTGTCTTCACGGACATATCGTCCTTACTGCCCCTGTACCTCTCAAGAATCTCTTCAGGGAAATGCAAGTTAAGGTACTTACTTCTGAATAATCAGGAAAACTAATTTGATTAGCTAGGCAAACTAACATTTAGAAATTATTTTCTTTTCCTTATTTTATAATGTCATTGTTTAAATATATTTTACAGAATTTAAAAGCATAGTGACAGGGCAGAAAAACAGGAAACAGTAGCCTTTTGTTACTAAACTACCGATCCTCAACTTCTCCATCTACTTCTCTAGAATTCTCCCCTTCTAATGATTCCTCAGCTCTTTTCCTCCATGTTGCCTTTTTGCCTCCCATTTTCTTAACTTTTTCCTGTTGCCTTGCATTCAGTGACCATTATGCTAATAACTCGCCCGCGATGTCCTCATGTCCCAGTGACTGGAATAGTCTGACCTTCTTCCAAGCCTGTTGGCCAGGGTTTGTATGCTTTGATTTCCTCTTTAACCACTCAAGTCTGTGGTGAGTCTGAAACTTTTCCAGTTCAACTGATGCCAGCTCTGACAGAAACCATAACTTGCTAGCTTGCTTTTTTTTTTTTTCTTAAACCACAAAGATAGACAACCAGTTTTTGTCTGGTTAGACCTAAGTTGATGAAATATTTTTTTTTTTGGTCACCTCCATCACAGTTTAGATAGTTATGGTCAGTCATTTAAAAGAAAATCAGGAAGGCCACGACTAAAGCACCTAATGCACAAATCAGAGCATTAAAAGCAGGCCACAGAACCCCTTGGGGATTCAGGATCGAAACAGCCTTCTAGACATTACAGGCTGGAAAATACACAAGAGGCAGCTCTAGTCATCAAAAGCTAGACTTCACAATAAAGAGGAATGGAGAGACAAAACACAAAGTAGCTCAGCAATTCAGTTGTTTACAGGCCTTAGTCAACACTTAAATGGAATTTTTCTTCCTATTTCCACAGCCACACTTGGCTACAACATTATCTTTGCAATGGCTGACTTGAAACAATTTTTCAACTTTAACAAAATTCTTAAAAGGACCCAACCTTTTGGATGATGGGGGTTTTGCACCAGCTGCGCGTGGGCTGCTCAACCGACCCAACAAGCCAGCGCAGCAAGGAACATTACCATTTCATTTGGTAAGCACCACCCAACAACTTCCCGGCAGAAACACCTTCACAAATAAGGTTGATGACATCATACTATAAGATATTGGTTTGCTTTTATAAACATGGGCTAAAATGACATCTTCCATGTGAGGCTGAGTCGTCTGAAGCAAAAGACGTGACCTGACCTTGCCTTCTAGAAAGAGGTGACTGACCCTGTGGGAAGGGGAGGGCTGGGGATGTCATCTACCTTGATTTTAGAGAGGCCTTTGCTGCAGTCTCCCGTAGAATCCTTAAAGCCAAATTGCTGTGAGACGGACTGAATCAGTGGACAACAAGGTGGGTTACAACCTGGCTGGACTGCTGGGTTGTGGTCAGCAGTGCAATGGCTAACTGGTGGCTGGTTAGTATCGGTGCTCCTCAGGGACTGATGCTGGGGCCACTTATTTCATGACTTTATTGATGACATATGTGAAGGGATGTAATGCATCTCCAGCAAACCCCAAGCTGGAGATGGGAGGAGCAGTTTACGTGCTGGAGGGCAGGGTTGCCATTCAGGGAGATACCAACAGCCTGGAGAAACGTGCTAACGGGAACCTCAAGAAATTCAGCAGCGTCAAGTAAGAAGCCTGACATCTGGGATCAAGAAACCCCAGGCAGAAGTGCGGGTGGGGAGGGAACTGGCTGGCTAGAAAGCAGCTTTGTGGATAAGGACTTTGGGGTCCAGGTGGGCAACAAACTGAGCGTGAGTCAGCAGTGTGCCCTTTATAGTCAAGAAGGTCAAATGCACTGGACTGCGCAACTGGACTGCACTCTCCAGAACGAAACCAACAGACTGGAATTCCTAATGCCCTCTGTTCAGCACTTGTGAGACTGCATCTGTAGTGCTGTGTCTGGCTTTGAGCTCCCTGGAACAAGGCAGACATTGACATAAAGTAACAAACAAGTACAGAGGAAGGACAGCAAGATGATTAATGGGCTCAGGAACACGGCACACAAGGAGCGGGTGAGAGAATCGGCGCAGTCATTGCTAGCATGAGGAGATCTTGCTGCTGTCTACAAACAGCTAAAGGGAGCATGCAGCGAAGACACAGCCAGGCTGTCCTTGGAGGTTCAAGGTCACAGGGTTAGAAGCAATGGACACAAGTTGTAGTACAGGAAACTGCGATAAGACTGAAGAAAGTATTTTACTATGACAGTGGTCAAGTACTGTGACAGGCTGCACCACAGCTGACCTCGTCTCTGAGACGCTGGAACCCAGCACCACCACTATTCCTGTCTAGAGCCCAAAGACTTGCTCTGCTGCAGGATTACGCGTGTCTACATGGATAAATGTGTGTGTACATATGTGTACAAGGCATATGCACAAGAAGCACAGCATGCTTCCAGCACCACAGGAAGCTTAGATTCAACCACAGGGGCAAGAAAAAGAAAAATCAAAAAAGGGGGAAAAAAAAACAAAATCAAGAGAGAAATCAATGCAGAGAAGAACCAAGTCTGGCCTGTACCAGGAGAACCAGAGAAGAACATTAAATGAAAGATACCACGAACAGCATCAATATTTAATATTTTTTGTTCCATTTGCTATCAATACATTTAGAGTGTGATACTAACGTGATACTCACGTGCTGTCCATCAGCACACCACTGCGCTTTGAGGGCCAACACTAATAGAGAAGCAAGTATGGCAGATTTTTTAGAGCAGATAACCAGTAGCCAGTCATGAAGAAAATATTCCCAAGGATGCTATTGGAGCTACAGCCAGCCAAGAGTTCACAGAAAAAAAGAAAATCAGAACACTCTGATTGCAGAGATGACCAAAGAAATATCAATTCTGTGCAAATTCAGTTTCCACTTTCATCATGTTCCTCCATAGGACAAAAGAATACAGGGCAGGGGCACTGTATCCATACACTGGACACAAAGAAAGTGGGTGTATGGGCATTCTTCCATGTCCATGGAGCTGTGAACTGCCATTTAAAATTGCACTTTTGTTTCCTGCCAGCCTTTGCCTTTGTGCATCATTAATCAATATGCCTTGAAGCTTCATATAGAGTCATACTGGTAGCAATCATGCAAAGCCTGTAATTTAGCCCCATGTGGAGTATATTTGTGATTCTCCATATTCCTTTGAAATGTTCAAATCAACCCAAATTGTAAACAAATCTTCATAAAAAAGGTGAAATTTGTTAGTTTTGTTCTGAGTTCTATCTAGCCACATCTAAATTTGCGATTCACTTAACTTGAATTCACTTAAGAATCCTAAACTCTCCTCTGCAAACACACCTGCACCACATATAAAAGAAATTGATGAGGGGAAAAAAGCCTGAGTGTACTGTATAACCAACAAAGAAAAGTCCCTCAGTGAACAGATGTGCAATAAACTGTGGTGTGTGCTCATGTCTAAGGCAGTTTATACAAACTGTAGGACCAAGCTTCTAGTCTCACCAGACTCGACGGAGATAGGTCTCTCTTTACACTTTGTTTTGCAGAAAAGCATTTATTCCTTTTGGAAAATAAAGCCATTCAGTCGATCTAGACTAATATAAAAAAAGCCACTGTGTTTACCGAGCATGTATGGTATTACTGTCACAATTTCATTTTAAAAGGGACCACTGCTTTTATCCACATATTAACTGCACAAGAAAAAAAATAAACATATAATATCCAACAATATTCATTAAATGTTGAACACATACCTAAGACAAATCCTAGATACTCCTAAAGAAAGAAGAGCAGGAGGACAGCAGATACAAGAGTTCTAAGTGGAGTTAAGTATAACTACGTTACCTTTACAAGACATTAATTTGCAATAAGTGCTATTTAAAAGAATATACATAAATCAGGTACCCATTGCTTTGTCAAGAATATATTCCTGTTTAAGTCTGGTAAGCATTATGTATTAAATCCATTCTACTAAAATCATCAGAAACACCAAGTCGTCTTCTTATTTTGCAGAAGATATTATAAACTGGACCAATTATGCAGCTAAATATCCTGAAAGGAAAATGGCTTTGTAATAAACAAAAACACCCACAAAATCTAAAATATAGCTAATGAAACAAAAACGGTTAGCATTGAAAAAAATCTTGTTCCCAGTATTTTAATAGTTAACTGACAGAGCAAGTCTTACTCTCTCATTAAGATGCATTTCTCCTTACACAAGTATAAAGCAAATACACAGATCTGCTTTGGCTGGTTGTGTTTCAGCACTGTTTCCATACAATGTACCAAAGTTTCACTATGTATCCGACTAGTTATATTAAATCAGTATACTATTTTACTCCTACCTGCTATTTAGAAGAGTAATTGATGTATAGTTTTGGAAAGGGAAAATAAATAATAATAATAATAAAATCAATCAAAAAAGCCTAACTTGCAAGGACAAAACCTCTACAGCAATAGTAAAGGGAGTTGTTCTTTAAGGTCTTTTACAAATGATCTAAAACAAACTGTTGGAACACAGGAATGTGAATGACTAAACAAACCCTTCAGTAAACATTCCCCAGCTGCAGCTTTTAGCCTAATACCAAGCTAAAACGTGGAGACTCATTTACCTTCTGCAAAATAACTAAACTTCAGAAGCAAAGCAACATTATATGATATACATGACTCACAAAAATACTCACTAAAAACAAAAAACACTAGACATTTATCTCTTAAAAACAGAGAAGACACCAAGTCTGGCACCAGTCTGCAATGCAAGAAAGACCATGTGATACTTAGACACTTGTGTATTAGTTTAAAAATAAGCTAGATAAGCATGTGATGAGTGACAATTTTGTACTTGACCTTTGCTTAAATAGCTCCTTTTCACAAAGTCCACACACATATCAACAAAATCCCTACCAGAAAAAAGGAAAAAAAAAAGCTAAAACCACTACTTCTCATCAAAGGTCTTGAAGAAAAACTCTAAACCCAAAATTCTGTACGATTACTTTCGGAAAAGTAAAAGCCATATGTTTTGCAGGAGGAATTCAGGAAAAGAAATCTTGAAGAAAAAAAAAAAAAGGATTGAAGTCTTCTTGTAAACCAAGCTGATGAAATTCAATGCGCTAAGTTGCAGAGACAGAAGCTTAGGGTGTGTATTTCCAGTGGGAATATTTCACTCTGCCTAGCAGGCAAGGAATTTGGAAATAGAGTTCCTCTCTCCTGAGGCTGAACAGGCCTACAGGATTGCACAGGAAATGGGGATGCATTCTGCATGGGATGGGGAACCCTTAGGTTAGGGTATTCCAGTTTAAAGCGTCAAACCGCACCACCTCTGGTGTGAAGGTCTCCACCAGTATTAACCAACTGCACTAACATCCACTGTGTTTGTCTCTAAATCCTTGTGGGGTTTTCTGTTGCTGTTTGTATTTATTTAAATATCACACAATCACAGAGTGGCTGAGGTGGGAAGGGACCTCTGGAGATCATCTACTCCAACCCTCCACTGCTCAATGCAGCGGCAACTACAGCAGGTTGCCCAGTACCTTGCCCAGACAGCTTCTGAGTATCACCAAGGATGGAGACTCCACACCCTCTCCGGGCAACCCCTGTTCCAGTGTTCAGTCACCTCTACTGCAAAAAAGTTTTTTCTTATGTTTAAATAAAATTTCTTGTATTTCAATTTGTGCCCATTACCTCTTGTCCCATCCCTGGGCACCACTGAGAAGAGCCTAGTTCCATCCTCTTGACTCCCCCCCCACACCAGGTATTTCTACACATTGAGAAGATGCCCCTGAGCCTGCTCTTCTCCAGGCTGAACAGTCCCAGCTCCCAGTCTCTCCTTGTATGTGCGATGCTCCAAGCCATCAATCACCTTCACGGCCCTTCAGTGGACCTGCTCCAGTAAGTCCATGACTCTCTTGTACCGGGGAGCCCAGCACCGGACCCAGCACCTCAGGTGTGTCTCACCAGTGCTGAGCAGAGGGGAAGGACCACCTCCCTCCATCTGCAGCAGATGCTCTGCTGAGGGCAGCCCAGGAGGCTGTCTGCTACCTTTGCCACAAGGGCACATTGCTGGCTCATGTTTACCATGTACTTTGACTGGAGAAAACAAGGCTTAAAAATGTGTGCTTTGCACATTTTAAACAAGGTAATGAGATGTATGCAATCGTGTTTCATATTTCAGGCTAATCTTACAGTAAGTTTTGTCCTTACCTAAACACGTATGATCACATCAGTGGGTGATATTAGGTTTCAGGGGAAAAGCTGTTAACCATATTCCTAATAGCACAAAGCATTCTTTTAGGCATCTTCCTCCGCTTCATTCAGTGTATTCAAGATGCAGAATAAAGACCTAAAGTCCTGAAGCATTCCTGATGTATTGGCTGAAATCCTCCATAAAAAGGGGCAACCAATAGTAATTCTGAAGAGAGTAACAGATCATTGTAACTAATCACAACCAAAAGAGAAAAAAACTGAATTTTCACTTCTTACGACCACCCCTCCAATAACAACTATTCTTTTTCCTGAAATCAAAACCAACTATATCAACGGCAGAGGAAATTTCTCACTACCTCCAAAAAGCCAGACAACTAAACTCCATTTGTAAGGATAAACCCTGTTTTAGGTGACGCTGACACAACCCCACCTACAGGACAGCCTGGTTTGAGCCTGATTTCTCGACTCCTGGGCAATGATACCCAAACAGGAAAGCAGCAGCCTCCACACTTGCAGCTGTGTCTGCAAGAAAGGAGATGAACAGGCATCGCGCGTGTGCACACAGACAGTTCCACTTTTCATCACACAAGCACACCTTGCCGGGGGTGTTCCATCTGGATTCACGTTCTCGCTATACAGGACGACGAGTCCCTGAAGACGGAAATAAAGCCAAAGGAAAAAGAACAGATTAAACGGAGGCTGAAGGATCCACCTCCTTTATATGAGTTTCGGGGATCTACTGAGTACCCTCAGTTCCTAAAGCAGCAACCTGCAGAGAAATACGCTAATCCTGAAGGGACCAGAAACTCAGGAGTTCAATTTCATTTGCACTAGCAGATACTTCGTAAAATATAGATCTGATTTATTGGGTAAGATTAGTCTTGGTGCAATGGAAAAGCTAAAACAACTAGTCAAAGAAAATTTAAAGTTAGTATTTCAACAACTTTTTATTAAGCCACCCTGCTGGAGAAAAAGTGTGTGTTCACAAAAATTTACAATTTTATTGCCTAAACTCCACAACTGGGGGTAAGGGACCCTTCAAGTGCCTCTCTTGAAATTTTTGTTCTTGGTACAAATGCTAACTACTCTAACGTGTATCTTGGAGTAAAAGCAAAATGAGGAGGAGCACAGAAACTTGCTCTAAGCATTTTACATTTTATTAGACTATATGAAGTGCAAATAAAACTATCACTTCATTGTAATTTTTTTTTACAATTAGGAATCTGTTTTTTTAATTATATCACATTTCAAGAATGAGTTATGAATAATAATGCAGAAAAACATGCAAATTGTGAGACTCTTCAATAATAGTAACACAAATATTTTCAATTTTTAACAAGAAAAAGTCAGATTTTTGGGGTGACTTGAAATTTTGAAATTTATCTGCTATACAAACAGGTAAGGGAACATACTGTGCAATTATAACAGTGATCATGTAAATTACCATAAAAATAAGGACTTTGTAAGCCAACAGGTTAAAAACTCACAGCTTATTTGAACTTTAGCATAAATATCAGAAATACAGTGTATTTCGAGTTTTTTCTTCCTCGCATAAAGAAGCCATCTAAAGAAAGATACTATCACATACAAAATACTTGAAATAATATTAATAATCTTGGAAAATGTTACACTGGATTTTGTATACACCTATGTTATCTGCCGAGCACAATGTTAATATTCAACTTTTCAGTTATTATTTGTTTGGGTGTTTTTTTTTTGAAGTACCTTTACTTCAGTGATTATGCTCTTATGTCACATACTAATGATCACAGTTAAAATGCCCTATGTCTCTCTTATTTTTCAAATCTTATGAATTCACACAAGTCAATGAGAATACTGTAAAAACTTCATGTATTTTTCTAGATAATGCAAACTATTCATCTTCTGGAGCCCACCCATCTTATTCAGGAAAAACTATTTTTCCATTAAAATTATCTCTAGGTTAAGTCTAAGAACAAATTCAAACAGAAGAAGTTTCTCAATTCCTCTTCTTCTTTCCACATATCCCTTCACACACTTCCCTGTCAGATCTCCAAAATAAATTCCACCTTGACCTAAAAGCATACAAGAGACGCTTCAATCAGACCCTTTGCCAAGTTGTTTTCATTTTTGTTCACATTTAAGAAGCCATACCAACACTAGCAAAAGAGGTTGTTATCACCAGGCAACTAAAAGTTATCAGATTCTGCTAATGAGCAGTAAAGACATGGGCACCTAACTTTGAACACTTAAGTTGTATAACACTTTAAAACAGACCATTAAACCCCCCAGAATTATGAGTAAAAGTGTAAAAACACAGCCATTTCTCACACTAACATTCAGCACAGCAGTTTTTTTAAAAAACAATAGCTTCTCTAGTGCTTGTCTTGTTTTTGTAGTTTTGGGTTTTTTCATGTGAAAAGCTGGGACTGAAGGCAACACAATATCAATTGTAAGTATGACAAATGAGGTTATTTCTCAGTATTTACTGTAATCTGAGAAATTAATAAAATGTTTTTCAGGATTCTGTCCAGACTTCCCTCAGGAAACACGTATGTGGGTGTTAAGAGAAGGGACGCAAATGAATGCTCCTCTCAACAAGGAGGAATTTATCTCCAACCTCAGAAAGCATACTGATGTCAGAACCACGGATATATGGAAGTTGCAAACAACTTCCAAACGATCTCCTCTCATTCAGGCAGACTAGAACACATAGCTTGTTGTGTGATCCAGAACCACTTCTGTACTTAAGCATCTGCCGAGCAGGCAGGCAGTTGCCTTACAATGTTGTGTGCTAACCTGTAAGCAGGGTCCTGTATGTTAAAGCTGTCTCATTTTCTGAACCAATCTTCAAAATAATCAGGAATGCAGCACTGAAAGGAATCACCTGAAACTGCAGGAAGCTATATCATAGCTACACAAAACGAAATCAAGCTTGTTTCCCCCCCCAGAACCTTCTCCCCAGATAGTTTAACTTGCATATTGGAGATTGTGTTAAATTCTGGTGATCATCCTCTCGGGTTAACAGAGTACCAGAACTGTGCAGTGTGGGAAGCCACCTAGTGACGAAGGAGCACAAGTATGCCTGAAGCTGCCCAAAGTTTTAATAAGATGACGCAGTTGGAGCATGTGATTATTGCTGTTTTTCTCACTAACTTGCAAGTTGTGTGGTGTTCTGGAGTTCAGAGAACTGCACAGTGATTTCTGGCAACTTTTATGAGTCTTCCTGAATCTTCTACATGAATTGTGAAATGGTGAATTTTCTGAAGATGAGATGCGCAGAAGCAAAAGGAAATGTACCAAAATGTATAAGAACAAGGTTTGATGGAAATTTTAAATTCATGATGGCACTAAATGTAAAAAAAGTTAAAATTTGTGAGACTGGGAAGAAATAATCTAAGGGAGGCAAATGTGTGAAAGTGGAAACAACCAAAACAAACTATTTTCTTCTAACTCAATGCAGAAGTCATTCAGCAGACTCAAAAGAGAAAGCTTTCACGAACCAGAGAAAATAGCTGTAGAATTTATGTGTACTTAAACAGTATCTCATTTCTCAGAAACTGAAATAGCATGAACACAAAACACTGCACAGCAAGAATTCAAGGCCAGTAATGCTTGGTGTGTACAATGTGTCAAAATGATTTTTACTTATGGCAAAGAACTGAACTTTCCTAACATGCACCTCCAGACTCCACTGAAAAACCTCACTGCATGTGAACAGCATATGACTGGACTACATAAAGAGCCAAGAGGATGAAGCAGATTAGAGGCCAATTCACTTTGACATGCCAGCGAATTGCTCCATTGAAGAAACAGGCACAAAATCCATCATCATAAGAACAGGGGAATGAAAAATATGTTACAGTACAGTTGGCAGTATTGTCAGATAGCATGGAATTACCTTTGTATGTTATTTTGAACGGCAGAATAAAGCCAGAAAAACAACTAATTACTGGAATAATTCTTAGGTGTCATATGTCAGTAAACTTTATGAAGGACTGGCTGAACATTTCTTGGAATAGGTCACAACGTATGCTGTTCGTTAAAAACAAGCTCATCCTAGATCCATTCAAACAGCATTTAACAACAGCAATGAAAAATACAACCTGAGAAAGGAATACTAGTCTTCAAGTCATACCACAAATGATGTCACAACGGCAGGTACCTGCCATAACAGTGAAAAGGTCCTTTAAAGGCCCTTTGAACTTTTAAAAAATTTCTTCTCTCAAAATGACTCTTGGCATGGGAACATGCTCTAATCCCTATAGGGAAAGTACAGAAGCCCAGTTTGGGATTACTTTGTCATTAAATTAAAACAGCATGACATAGAGAAATTCAGATGTCATAGCTAAAGTGTTTCATAAGTTCTGTACTTCAAATCACATGGATGAAGTTGAAGTTCAAAGTAATGAGTTCAAGCAGCAAAGCCTCTAAAAATGGGAAAGAAGCAGTATCATAAAGAAAGTAACACTGGCAGAAATCATGAAGATGCATGCAAAGCTGAAAGACAATAGTCACAAAGCATAAGAAAAAAAAATCTTCTTTCAGGCAAAAACTTTGTGAAAAGTTTATACCCTAATTACATAATGAATATGGGTATGTAGTAAATTTTTTGTGTATAAACTTCTCTCTCTTTCTGAGGGATCATCTTGACTTTGAAGTTATCTTCCTTTCAGGTTAGCATGGTAGAAAACATTTGTTCTGGAAGATCTATAACAGATTCACTACTCATCAACGCAATCTTTTATAATACAGATCAGCTTAAGTGGCAGAACTACCATGTGCAACATGAAGATAAATTGAGGACATCAACAGCTCCCACCTTCCCAGCAGCAGAAGGGAATTTATTATACTAAACTCCAGACAGCCCAACAAAGTCGACCAGGCCTAATACCACTGAGGAATGAAGAGGACCACAGGTGCCTCCACCAATTGGCACCTCCAAGTTGCCCCAAAGGGGGAACTCCTCCTGCCCTCAGCTGTTGATTTCAATGAACAATTCCCATTAATGGACACTAGAGGCTGGGGTTTTTTGGCACTGAAGGAACTACAAGTCTACCCTAGAGAATCAGCTGTTGCAACCTTTGATGCTTGGGGAAGACAGAAATCAAGCTACTCTGAAAGGAGGAAACAGTTCTCTCCTGGCCCAAATCCAACTACTTTCTTTTCTGCTTTCTTAAATTACTTTTCTACATAGGCTTCCCAAGAAAACTAACTAGTAAAATGCAATACTTCTCACTTACTCTACGTGAGGAAGCATAGGTGAGCAGGCATGTTCTCAGCAATGGGGACACAGAACAAGACAGAGACACAGAGAACAGAAATGACTACAAGCACAACAGTTGGTAAGATGAGAATGTGAGCCACACCGATGTATCCTCTCTTTATGATAAACAACACATTTTCTCCATGTTCTCAGTGAAATTTTTACCATGTAGCACCTAGAGATTGTTTAGCAGACCTTTATAGGTAATTATATATTCCATTCTTCAAATGTGATTATAACTGCAAGAAATCAGTAATAACTGAAAAAAGCAATCTTTCAGAGACTGTCATCAATATGCCATTTAAATATCTAATTAGGAAATAATGACCTTGGATGTGAGTTACAGTAAGTTGCAGTGGAAAGAGACCTTAGGCAAAACAGTAGACTGTGAAAACTTTCTGTTGTAAACAATGGGTTTTCCTTTTCCCTCTGTTACAGCAGTGTGGTTTCTGCAAGCTTTGGAATACTAGCTTTTCAGATTTTATTATTAAAATTCCTTCCATATAGATACACACAACTGTGAAATTTATCATTTTCATTCTGTAAATTATTTTGTAAAGCATGCCAAAGCAGAACAGATTGATACCTGGTACATGCATGGCTGAAATACATGCTTAGTATATGGTATAGCTAGAATCTAAATATATGTACATGCAAATATTAATTAAAATGTAAACAAAAAAGCCTAATGCAGCGGTTTGCTTTCAAAAACACATACCCTATTGCTCCAGACTTTCTACCTTCTTGTTTTTCTGAGGGTAACTGACATGATAGGCTCTGACATGTCACAGATGTTTGAGCTAAATAGTTATGAAAAGTGTCCATTTAAATATTATAAGCCAAGGTAGGGTCAAAGTAATTGTATCACTTCATATTTCCTGGGGAATTTGCTCTAAACATTTATCTTGAATTCAAGTAAAAGTAAATATAATGTGTGGTAAAATAATATGTAATTATATAATAACTATATTATTAAAATCAGAAGAAATACTATTTTGCCTCTCTAGGCATAATATTGAATGCACATCAAAACATATATTCATGTTGCATTCTAAATTAAAAATCTTCTTTCAACTGCAGTGTCACTTACATGAGTATCCTGAAAAGTTAAACGTTAAAACATAGAAAATCTGTATGCTATTCACGAACAAACTAAATCAAGTAAATTGAAGATATGGAATTCATCCTTGTAAGTATTCAGTGAAGGATTTTTATAAAATATGAAAAGATTTGTAATTCACAGAATCACAGCATGGTAGGGGTTGGAAGGGACCTCTGTGGGTCATCCAGTCCAACCCCCCTGCCGAAGCAGGGTCACCTACAGCAGGCTGCACAGGACCTTGTCCAGGCGGGGCT
>Ga0065711_1002346_pt1 | contig 37696 bp, 29 predicted proteins | sample Hoacrofraction12_FD_59098 | JGI IMG/M metagenome (GOLD analysis project Ga0065711, IMG submission 59098) | Hoatzin crop microbial communities from Cojedes, Venezuela - Epithelial fraction 12 v2 (version 2) | ecosystem: Host-associated > Birds > Digestive system > Esophagus > Crop | place...
AAATATAACGTAAGGGCTTGCGAGCAGCAGATTTTAGAGACGCTGAATTGGAAAAAATAAACATTGGAAGAAACAGATATTGGAAAAAACAGACACAACACATTATTTATATTATACACAAATTTTCAGGTTGATTAGTATTTACAGATTTATAATAGGTTTTAAAAGATTGTTTTAATTTTATTTTAGGATGACACCAGCTTTATTTACGTCGCTGAAGACGTACAACAAGAAATTGTTTGCCTCCGACCTTATGGCAGGCATTATTGTGGGAATCGTGGCACTGCCGTTGGCAATCGCTTTTGCTATCGCCTCCGGCGTATCGCCCGAAAAAGGAATTATCACCGCCATTGTCGCCGGTGTGCTGATTTCCGTCTTCGGAGGCAGCAAAGTGCAAATAGGAGGTCCCACGGGAGCGTTTATCATTATTATTTACGGTATCATACAGCAGTATGGCTTCATCGGCTTGAGCATAGCCACGATGATGGCCGGGGCTTTCCTGATACTTTTCGGACTGCTCCACCTCGGCACCATTATCAAGTACATCCCCTACCCCATCGTGGTGGGTTTCACGAGCGGCATCGCCGTAACCATTTTCACCACACAGATTAAAGACCTCTTCGGACTGCAAATCACCGACGTGCCTTCCGACTTTATTGAGAAATGGATTTGCTACGCGAAGAATTTCAGCACCGCCGACCTGTGGACGTCGATAATCGGCATTGCGAGCGTAGTGGTTATCGCCCTGACGCCAAAGATATCGAAGAAAATCCCCGGCTCGCTTGTCGCAATCATCCTCATGACCGTGGCAGTGCTGCTGCTCAAACAGTATGCCGGCATCACCACAGTGGAGACCATTGGCGACCGCTTCTCCATCAACGGCAGTCTGCCGGAGGCGCAGATACCCGAACTCTCCTGGCAGGTGGTGAAAGGTTTGGTTTCACCGGCGCTCACCATCGCCATCCTCGGAGCCATAGAGTCGTTGCTCTCCGCCACCGTCGCCGACGGTGTAATAGGCGCGCGCCATGACTCCAACACCGAGCTTGTGGCCCAGGGCATCGCCAATATCGCCTCTCCCCTCTTCGGCGGCATCCCCGCCACGGGAGCCATCGCACGCACGATGACCAACATCAACAATGGCGGCCGCACCCCTGTGGCAGGCATCATCCACGCCGTGGTACTGCTTCTTATCCTCTTGTTCCTTATGCCTTTGGCAAAATACATCCCCATGGCATGCCTTGCCGGCGTGCTGGTGGTGGTGAGCTACGGCATGAGCGGCTGGAGGTCATTTCTCAGCATTATGCGCAACCCCAAGAGCGATGTTACGGTATTGCTGATTACCTTCTTCCTTACGATAATTTTCGACCTCACGATAGCCATCGAGGTGGGTTTGGTTTGCGCCTGTCTGCTCTTTATGCGCCGCATGGCCGAGACCAGCGACGTGAAAGTTATCAGCGACGAGATCAACCCCGAGGAAGAGGACAGCGACTTCCAAATGGGCAATCTTGAGCATCTCACCATCCCCGAGGGTGTGGAGGTGTATGAGATCAACGGACCTTATTATTTTGGTGTCGGCAACCGTTTCGAGGAGGTGATGGGCGCCTTCCCTCACAACCGTCCGAAAGTGCGCATCATCCGCATGCGCAAAGTGCCTTTCGTTGACTCCACAGGCATTCACAACCTCACCAACCTCTGTCTGATGAGCCAGAAAGAGGGAGTGCAGATAGTACTCTCGGGCGTGAATCCGAAGGTTCAGGCAGTGCTCAAAAAAGCCGGCTTCGAAAAAATCGTCGGTCAGGATAATATCTGCAGCCACATCAATTTGGCATTGCAGAGAGCAAAAGAACTGATATAACAGAAAAATTGATAAAAATATATATTTATTCTTTTTCTTGCACGAAAATAGACAAAAATGTGTATCTTTGCGCAAAAATTGAAATATGAATAATGCTCATATTAAACTATTCGCGCACAAATAGACATGGTCATCGACCGTGCTGACCGTGTGGTGAATTTATGCGAAATGAAATTCTCCACCAAAGAGTTTGCTATCGACAAAGAATGCGATGACGATTTAAGGCATAAACAAGGTAGGTTTGTGGAAACCACAAAAACGAATTAAACCTTTTGCAGATTCGTTCGTCTAAAGTACGTTAGTTCTAAAATTTATTTTATTATGAGAGCATTGATTCTCGCAATGGTTCTGGCAGGACTCCTGGGCTGCGTTAATGCCCGAAACAACTCCAATATGTCAAGAGTGGATTCCATCAGAACAGAATTGGAGAATCCGCAACGACGGGGCGGCGGTATCGACAAGAGTGGCGATACTGTGCTGACGGCGATGATTGCTGCCGTCGTGCCGCAGTTCAAGACCTATACCTACGATGATCAGAAAGTGGGTCGCTCGATGCAGTACAACCTGTTTCTTCCTAAAGATTATGACGGCAAAAAACAATATCCCTTGGTTCTTTTTATGCCTGATGCCTCTACTGTTGGAAAGGGCGTGGAATATACGCTTACACAGGGATATGGTGGTATTATTTGGGCTACGGAAGAAAATCAGAAAAAGAATCCTTGCATCGTCCTCGTCCCATATTTTGCTGGTCCTGATGCAGCTGTGAATGACCAATGGGAGACGTCGGATGAAGTGGCGATTATTCCTCATTTGGTGGAAAGCGTTGCATCGAAATACAAGGTTGACCGTAATCGCATTTATACCACTGGGCAATCCATGGGCGGCATGATTTCATTCTATCTCAATGTGACACAGCCAGACTTGTTTGCCGCCTCAATGTTTGTTTCAAGTCAGTGGGACACTAATGTCCTTGCCCCGCTATCCAAGAAAAAGTTCTTTTATGTGATATCAGATGGTGATGCGAAGGCTTCGCCCAAGATGACCGAACTGGGACAACTGCTAACCAAAGAGGGAGCAAAATACAGCGAAACACAGTTCTCGGCACGTCTTCCAATCAAGGAACAGAATGCCGAGGTGGATAAAATCATTCGTAAAGGCAATGCCATCAACTTTGTACGGTTCGATGCCGGCACGGTGATGCCAGAGGATAAAGTAAGCTCGATGGCAGAGCACATGTATGCGTTCGACCGTGCTTACCTGCTTGATGCGGCAAGGGAGTGGCTGTTTAAGCAAAGCAAATAAAGGAGCTATAATCGCGAGCCGTAAACGTAAGAAATGTGCCAAAAAAAGTGCGATTTCTTACGTTTACGGCTTTTTTACAATTGACGACGTTGTGTTATATTGTAAGTATTTTTTACCATTTGCCACGACTATTCCTTTTGAATTGTTGGCCGATAGCTTTTTGCCGTCAATAGAGTATGCTTGTTTCGAGGAGTTGGCTTTGTCGTCGATGGCACTTCTTATTCCGTCGGAAGTGTCTAAAGAGAGCGTTACGGTGATGTTTCCTCCGCCAGCGTTAAGGAACGACTTCAGCTCACTTTGCGTTACGTTGTTTATTTTGCCGAGCCTTGTGAAATTCCACTCGTTGGTGTCGTAGTAAAGGCAGATGTTATTGCCTTGATACAGAATGATGTCGCCTGGCTCGGTAGTGATTTCCTCATTGTTTTGAGGCAGTGTGTGTCCGATATCCCCCACTTTCTCGAAATTACCGTAGTCGTGTGCAGAGTAAGTGATGTCACCCTCTTCGAGCAGTTCTTTTAATGCCTCCGTGGAGGAGTTAGCCACCATCGTGGCTTTTAGTGTTTTACCATTGACCGTGATGTTCATTGTGTAAGAATTTTGTTGGTTTGACTGAATGTTTTCTTCCGCAGCGGCTTCTTTTGCCGCAGCCTCATTGTTGTCCTCGCTGCCGCACGCTGCCACTGACATAATCGTTGATGCCATCATAATGGCGATAGATAAAATCCTTTTCATTGTGATAACTTTTTTAATTATAATACATTTAATTTGTTTCCGAGTGCAAAGGTACGGCACTTTCTAAACATAGAGTGTAGATATATTTCGGTAAATTGTACCATTTTTACGGAAACCGTTTCAACTTGGTGGATATCCTTTTCCATCACGTTCCAGTCGGGCTTGAAAGCCGAAATTTCATTAAAATATAAAGATTTTCTTGCAAAAACGTCATCATTTGAAAAAAATGTATTATCTTTGCCAAAAATATACACAAAAACAAATGAAAATGGCAGAAATTCAGCAAACTAATAAACAAACCATCAACGATAACTTTTTCTCCGAAATAAGAAATATTATTTCAGAGGGAAGAGAAAATTCATACACTACAATAAATAGTGTTATGGTGGAAACGTATTGGAAAATCGGCCGTAGAATTGTGGAAGAAGAGCATCAAGGACAAGAATATGCCGAGTACGGAAAACAGCAACTGAAATTACTTTCAGAAAAACTGGATGAAGAATTCGGAAAAGGATTTTCATTTCAATCTCTGTATTTCTATAGAAAATTTTATAAATGTTTTCCACATCTATATAAAGTTAATGGGAAGGTGTCTCCCTTGTGGAAAATACTGCCTTGGTCTCATTATAAAAGGCTGCTAAGCGTAGAAAATGAACAAATGAGAGAATGGTATATGCGTGAAGCGGTCGAGGAGACTTGGAGCTATCAGTTATTGGACCGTAATATTTCAACACAATATTTTGAGCGCAGGCTAATCGCTCAAAATAAAGGCTATAAGCCGAAACCGATAGAAAATAAAGAGAAACCCGATCCAACAGACATAATCAAAAATCCTACCGTAGCTGAATTTCTTGGATTGTCTCCAAATAGTGATTTTTCCGAATCAGATTTAGAGTCTGCCATAATCACGAACTTACAGAAGTTTCTTCTTGAATTGGGTAAAGGATTTTCTTTCGTGGCAAGGCAACAACATATACGAACAGATGAGAACGACTATTTCATCGACCTCGTGTTTTACAATTATCTGTTGAAAAGCTTTGTCCTCATTGATTTAAAAAGCAACAAAATTACATATCAGGATGTAGGTCAAATGGATATGTACCTACAAATGTATGATGATTACAAGAAGCAACCTGATGATAATCCAACGATTGGTATCATTCTATGCGCTGATACAGATGGCGACGTGGCAAAATACTCCACATTAGCAAAAAACGACCGAATGTTCGCAAGCAAGTATAAACTCTATATGCCCACACAAGAAGAGTTGCGAAAGGAGATAGAACGGCAAAAGCAATTCTATCAACTTCAGAAAAAAGCTACACAACAAATTGAAAATGACAATTCTGATAAATAAAAGTTTTTTAATGAAAAGTTTTATAAACAAACGAACCGAAAAAAAGACAGTAAACGATACTGGCATTGAAGATGTGAATATCTACCCTTTCAACAAGAAGTATCCACCAGACCCTGATAAATACGGGACGGAATTCCACGGATACAAAAATGATGCACACGAAACATTCTTCTATAATTTCGCTGTGCAAGGCTACGATTTGGCATTCCGCTATAAGGATAAAATGTATTATGCCCTCAGCGAACCCGACCACGTTGCCCTTTGCGATGATCATTTTACTCAAGAATATCAAACTTTTAAAGACGGAAATGACCTCTTAGAAAACTGGCGGATTAATGGCCACAGACTCATTGATATCATAGATGAGTGCGATGACGTAGAAGCAATGTGATAATTTATCACTGGTATTAATATAGGCAGAAAACGAACCGTAAACATAAGAAATCGCATTTTTTTGGGCGCATTTCTTACGTTTACGAATACGAACTTTACACTGCATAAATTTCAGTCTAAGCAGACGAGTACAACTATGAAGGCACTAAATATCGTCTGGGATTTTCTTCCCATATTCATCTTTCACAATCATGAATTTATGGTACTCCCAATCGCATTCAATATTCTTTTCTATATATTTGTCAAGTTCTTCTATTGATTTAAAAGATTTTGGACTGTTATATGAAAAATAGTATAGTAAGTCATCGTCTGTGACGACGTATTCCTGTTGTCCGTCCTTATGGATAACATACCTATCAAAATATAAGAATTCTGAATCGTTGGTAGCAAAAAAGCCTTTCCAGTCATTCTCTGATGACCAATATATCTTAATGGAGGGAAAATGGCGGCACAAAATCGAATGTACACCAACCATTACCCCATGCATAGTATAAATCCGAAAACGAAGCTCTCCATTTTCCAAACAATACAATTCAAATTCCCCATCACAAATATATTCCTCCACATCTTCACCTATCCCAGCAAGCAAATATCCCACCCAATTTGAACTATACTTGTTGGCTCTTGCTGGTTTATCACAGTGCGTTAATTTCTCTATCACCGAAAAGAGATAATTTAATTCCTTATCATCTCCCGTTATGACATAATCAGTTACATATTCAAAAATCATATTTTCTCTTTTAATACACTGCAAAGGTAATAGTTTTCTGACAAAAGGAAAAATATGTTGAACTGAAAGACCTTTCTTTTCCGGATTATTAATGTAAAACCGGCATTTTTAAGTTTACATTCTTACAAACACATAACTTAAGCTGATAACATAACTCAGAGGTACTGTCCATAACACTCCAAAGGGTACCACTATACTCAACTTTAGCCCTCTAAATATATTTTTAAGAGAGCTAAAGTTGAGTTCAGAAAGTTCCTTCCTTTCCAAGATGTTGAAATATAATTCTAAGACGTATAAACTATACTGCCTTCAAGAACTGTGGTAACGCTTTATGCTGTAATTTCCAATTTATGCTCATCGGATAATCCCCGTAGGAAGAAATGTAATCTACAAGACCAAAACAAGTAAAAGGACAGGTGTTACCGTATCCATCCCTTTTATTTTCCCTCACAAAAAGAACGAACTTCTTTCCGTTATTATTCTGGTCAGTGAATCTGCTTCCCTTATTACTGTGACTGTCATCATTTTGTGATTGCCAATGGAAAATATTTTCACTTACAACATAATCCTCGTATTGAGTACTTGGAGAAAAGTCTTTATCAGATTTATTTAGCGTAACGAAAAATAGCTCTGTATTTAATTCATCCACTCTGAATACACCAGATACACTACCTTGCATTGTACGTTCTGGAGTTTGTCTCCCGAATATAGAAAATACTTCCTCACGTGTATAGCATCCGTATTGTTCAAGTCCATCGGGCATACCATTTTCGATAGCAAATGTTTTTACAGATAAATTATCTTTAATATACTCGATTATTTCCTGTAGTTCTTGTACAAACAAAGGGTATTCTGTAAATTTTCTCAAAGCCTCATCAATCGAATTGAAACCTGTTTCAGATAATCTATCTTGAAACAAAGCGTAATACAATATAACTGCGTATGCCTCTTCCTTTTTATCTCGCTGTTGAGGAACCCGCTTCTTGTTTATAAAATTTTCTATAAAGTTTATCAATGACAATGAGTTAATATGCAAGAAAGCCCCCATGCCTTTCTCAAATCTCTTAGTATATTCGTCATCTTCGTAGGTACATTTACTTGCTCTCCTACGTAAGCTCGTCCAGCAATGGTTTCCTTTATATAGCAATCTGATGTCTTGTCCGATACTTCTAAGGAATTCTGACAATGTTGGATTCCCTATATATCCAGCCAATTCGTTACTAAGCCGCCGAATGTTGTATATAGAACTTTTTATATTTTCAAGTACCACACGCTGTGCTTCCTCTTCCATATAAATAGAACATCCATGAGGCAAATATAAAAATCCATGCTCAAATTGACGTTTAACATCAACATCCTGACGAGTAAACAACGCTCTGAAACGACTATTAAAGTCATATTTATTATTCAGTTGTGCTACAAAGTCGAAAACAGTCAAATGATCTTTCCCAGCGCTCAATCGTAAACCTCTTCCCAATTGCTGAAGAAAAATAGTCAAGCTTTCAGTGGGACGAAGGAACAAGACGGTATCAATTTCAGGGATATCGACACCCTCATTAAAAATATCGACTACGAAAAGGTAATTTAGCTTTCCTGTCGAAATACTGTTCCTCACCTCTTTGCGATGTTCTTTATCACTATCCGATGTCAAAAAATCAGCTTTAAGTCCATAATACTTAAATTTCTGTGCCATAAATTCAGCATGACGCTTATCGCAACAGAAGCATAGAGCTTTACATTGGGTTTCATCGGGGAGATATTCTCTTAGTTTTTTTATAATTAAGTCTGCTCTACTATCAACACAAAGCTGCTTAGACAGTTCTGATGTGATGTACTTATTTCCATTCCATAATGATCCATCTGTCAAATCTGTTGGGTCCGTAATACAAAGATACTGAAATGGAGTAAGCAATCCCTCATCTAAAGCTTGAGGCAATCGTATCTCGGCACTAATTTTTCCACCGAAATCAGGCAACAAGCTCTGTCCATCCATTCTTTCCGGTGTAGCCGTAAGACCTAAAAGTATCTTCGGCTTAAAGAAATCAATAATCTGTTTATAACTATTAGCGGCCGCATGATGAACCTCGTCTATAACAACATAATCATAATAATCATTTCCTAATTTTCGAAAATCCTCAAATTTAGAGTTTAGTGTTTGTATAGATACGAATAAGTATTCCGTTTGACTTGGCTCATGATTGTTTACCCAATAATCTCCGAAATTGTAATCTCCGAGCACACCTCTATATGTAGCTAACGACTGTTTTAGAATCTCTTCTCTATGAGCTATAAATAGTAATTTATGGCGTGTCGGATTTTTTTTCACGAATGAGCCATAATCAAATGCTGATATAACTGTTTTTCCTGTACCTGTAGCAGCTACTATCAAATTACGGTATAGTTGACAAATTTCTCTTTCTGTATTAATTTTGTCGAGAATAACTTTCTGATGTGGCAGAAGTGCAAATTTTTGATATATTTCAATGTCTTTATTTTTAGACCACCTGTTTCCTTCTGCCTCTAATGCCTTGATAAATTTCTTTTCATCATAATCCTCGAAGTTTGGACTATTCCAATACGAATCAAATGTAGCAATAGCCGCATCGATAATGTGTGGATTTTCAACATTCGTTACACGAATATTCCATTCCAATCCATCAGTGTGTGCCGTATGAGATAAATTAGAAGAACCTATATATGCTGTGCTATATCCAGATTTTCTAAAGAAGATATAAGATTTAGCATGCAAACGTTCTATCTTTGCATTGTAAGACACCTTTATCTCTGTATTAGGTAAATCGGCTAACATCTTTATAGCTTTCGGCTCTGTTATTCTACAATATGTTGTTGTAATTATCTTAAGTTTATGTCCATCGACTGAACAGAATTTTTTAAGCTCATCACGTAGATTTATAACACCTGACATTCTTAGAAAAGAAACGATTAGTTTTATCTCGTCAGCTGTTGCAATATCCCGTTTTATTTCCTCATGTAAAGATAATACGCTTTGTCCACCTGTAAAAAGATTACTAACGCTATAACCTGACCGTGGATTAACTATATCACTATTAGATATTTCTAATTCAGCAACTTTTTTTTGTGTAAGAACTGCAGTTAGTTTTTCCTCTACATTTTCTAATTCCCTATTAACTATTTCTTCTTTTGGTATGTCCTCAGCTTCTTCAATAAAGCGGATAATTTCATTTATCTTATCTAACTTTTCAAAATTAGAAACCTTGCTATCTTCTAATTTCTTTCTTAGGATTTCTGATACATAAGTTGCCAGCATTTTTGGAGATTCAGCAGAGTCTATCTCCTCTTTGCGGCATACAAGACCATCTTTTGTAGATTCATCAATCGCTTTTCTAAGTTCTCGATTAATTACCTTGTCATAAGCTCCTGTTAAAAGTTTCATAAGTCATTTGATTTTAAAGTTATAATATTATTCTCTATTATTTTGCAATTCTTTCTATTATTCTCAAGTCTGCTGCTGCCCAATCAAGCGAATTTAAATCATTTTTATGTAGCCACTTGAAGGCTATATGCTCATTTAGATTGAAATTGTCTTGTAACGGTTTGCATAAATATGCAGATAAACTTATAGAGAAATCGGGATATTGGTAATCAACTGTGATGATATGATTGCACACTTCTATGTTATAGTTCATTTCTTCTCGGATTTCTCTCACTAAGGCCTGCTCTTCCGTCTCACCGTTCTCAACCTTACCTCCTGGAAACTCCCATTTAAAACTCGTATATTCGTAACGAGTTTCTCCTCTCTGTACACATAAAAATTCTTCACCTTTTTTGATTACGGCTGCAACAACGTTTAAATGTTTCATTATGTAGTTTTATATTCTGTTGTTGGTTAATATTTATCGCCGAGACGCTAAATCTCGGCGATAAATTATTTCTTTTCCATCAGGTATCTTTCGGCTTCCAAAGCGGCTTTGCATCCGCTGGCGGCGGCGGTGATGGCCTGGCGGTATCTGGGGTCGGCGACATCGCCGGCGGCGAAGACGCCGGGGATTTTTGTCAGGGGGCGACCGTCGATGGTTTTGATGTAGCCAGTCTCGTCGGTGTCGAGCCACTCCTTGAATACCGCGCTGTTGGGAGTATGGCCGATGGCGAGGAAGAAGCCGTCGATGGCGATATCCATTTTCTCCTCGTCGGGCTCACCCTTACGTTTCACGAGGTGCGCGCCCTCCACGCCGTCCTCACCGAAGAGACCGAGGGTATTGTGCTCGAAGAGAATCTCGATTTTCTCATTCTCTTTCACCCGCTGCTGCATCACCTGCGAGGCGCGGAGGAAAGGCTTCCTGACGATGAGATACACTTTCTGGCAAAGGTTGGCGAGATAGAGGGCATCCTCGCAGGCTGTGTCTCCGCCTCCCACGACAGCCACGGTCTTCTTGCGATAGAAGAAGCCGTCGCAAGTGGCACATGCCGACACACCGCGTCCGTTGTATTTCCTCTCGTCGTCGAGACCGAGGTATTTCGCCGACGCTCCGGTGGCGATAATCACGGTGTCGGCGAGCAGCTCGTCGCCGTTGTCGGTGGTGAGCAGGTAGGGGGCTTTGCTGAAGTCGGCCTTCACAATCTCACCGTCGCGGATGTCAGCACCGAAACGCTCTGCCTGTTCCCTAATCTCCATCATCATCTGATTGGCGTCCACGCCCTGGGGATAGCCAGGGAAATTCTCCACCTCTGTGGTTTGCGTGAGCTGTCCTCCGGGCTGTATTCCAGCATACACCACAGGGTTGAGGCTTGCCCTACCGGCGTAAATGGCAGCGGTATAACCTGCCGGTCCGCTGCCAATTATCAAACATTTAATATTTTCTGCCATTGTTATTTAGCCAAAAGTTCCTCTATCTTCTTCTCAATGTTCTCCATCTTTTCTGTGGGCTCAAATCTTGCCTCCACGATGCCGAACTTATTAACGAGGAATTTGGTGAAATTCCATTTGATGTCAGGTTTCGACTTGTAGTCGGGGTCTGCTTTCGAGAGCATCTCGTCGAGGATTGGAGTCAGGGGGTGTGTCTCATCCCATCCTTGGAATCCTTTCTGCTCCTTGAGATATTTGAAAAGCGGGTCGGCGTCGTCGCCGTTTACCTTCACTTTCTTGAAGCGTGGGAACTCCGTGCCATAGTTGAGTTTGCAGAACTCATGTATGCTCTCGTCTGTGCCGGGTGCCTGCTGTCCGAACTGGTTGCAGGGGAAATCGAGGATTTCAAAACCCTGGCTGTGGTATTTTTGATACATCTTTTCTAATTCCTCATACTGAGGTGTGAATCCACACTTTGTTGCTGTATTTACAATCAACAAAACTTCGTTTTTGTAGGCTTTCAAAGCCACATCACCGCCCTTACGGTCTTTTACGGTGAAATCAAGAACTGTTTTCATTTCTCTTTCTATTATAGTTTACAAATTTAAAAATCGCCACAAATATAGTGCAAAAATCCCGAACAAGCAAACATTTTAAAAACTTATTAAAAACATTAATTTTTTTTTGGGAAAAACGACCTGGTCGCAGCACTCTTGACAGAGGGTCATTAGGACTAACCCGGCCCAGCCGGGACTGCACTTGCCAGTGGGGCCTTTCTTTCGGGAAAAACGACCTGGTCGCAGCACTCTTGACAGAGGGTCATTAGGACTAACCCGGCCCAGCCGGGACTGCACTTGCCAGTGGGGCTTTAGGAAAGTTCGTGATACACTTTCACCAGCTCCTCCGTCGTCTTTTTCCATGAGAACAGTTTGGCACGTTCGATGCCTGCCGCCTTCTTTTCCTGCTGCAGCGCCTCGTTTTCTTCGAGTTTGAGCATGGCGTTGGCGATTTCGTCCACCTGCTCCACGTTCACCATTATTGCGGCGTCGCCTGCTATTTCTGGCAGGGATGAGGTTTGGCCGGTTATTACTGGCGTGCCGCATGCCATTGCCTCAATCAGGGGGATGCCGAAGCTCTCGCGCAGAGAGGTGTAGAGGAAGGCGAAGGCATTATTGTAGATGTATGGCAGGTCGCTGTTTACGATATACCCCGGGTTCACCACATAATTGCGGATGTCCTCGATGCCGTTTTCCTCAAGCACCTTGTCGAAAAACTCCTGCTTCAGGTCGGCGAGCAGCAGTTTGCGCTTCACCTTCGACTGCTGCAAATATTTATGATATGCGGTGAGTGTGCGCGCTGTATTTTTCTTCGGGTCGGTATTTCCGAGGAAGAAGAAATATCCTGGCTCGGCGATGTATTTTGAAAACACCTTGTCGTTGTCTTGCAGCGGCCGGAACCACTCGTTGTAGCCGTTGTGTATCATCCGCAGTCTGTCGCCGATATTCAGTTTTCTTTGTATGTTGCCATACTCGAAATCGCTCACTGTGATTATGCGTTTGCACTTGTCGAGGATTCTTGGCACCACGAGTCGGCGATAATACCATCCGAGGTTCTGATACAGCGACTTGTTGGCCTTGTCGCGCGGCTCAAGGAAGATGATGTCGTGGAGGGTCAGCACCAATGGTATGTTGGTGAATATCGGCGCGGTGTTGCTCGTGCAGTGCAGTATGTCCACCTTGGCTTTTTTCGCCGCCCTCGGCAGCGCCACCTGCTCCCAGAGTGGATAGGTGGGGCATTTCACCTCGATGACATGCACATTGCCGCCATCGCTCACACAAGGGTCGTCGCCAGGACTCACGAACACGAAATACTCGTCGCCGGTGTCCATTTTCTGAAGTTGCCTGATCTCTTCCAAAACAACATAGTCCATTCCGTGCTTGTTCTTACGGAAAATCCGCTGGGCTTCTATTCCTATCCTCATTGCTGTATTGTTTAGTTATATATAAAACGTTGTCCGCACCTATATATTATAAGGTGTCGGGGTTCCCGAAGAAAAAAAACGATTATTTTGTAATTTCCTCGAGTATGCGGGCGGCATATTTCTCTTTTGTGAATATCGCTGCCCTCTCCGAAGATGCCTTGGCCATCGAGAGTCTCAGCGCACTGTCGGTATAGAGTTTCTCTATCGCATCGGCGAGCCTTTGGCTGAAGCCGTCGCCGGTCTCGATGAGCATGGCGTTGTCGGCCGATACCTCCTCTGGGATACCGCCGCGCCTGGTGGTGATAATCGGCAATCCCATGGCCTGTGCCTCAAGCACCGTGGTGGGGAACGGGTCGTTCCATACCGACGGTATCACGGCGGCGTCGCTGGCGGCGAGGAAGCCAGGGATGGCGGTGTAGGGCTGGAAACCGGTGAAGATCACTCTGCCGCTCACTTTCTCCGCCGCCTCACGCAGGGCTTTGTAGAAGTCGTCCTCGGTGGTGTTGGCCCCGAAGAAAGAGCTTCCGATAACGAGGAGCTTCACCTTGTCGTATTTCTCGAGCATCGCCAAGGCCTCGATGAGTTCCATAATGCCTTTCTCCTTGGTTATTCTGCCGCTGAAGAGCAACACGAAATCGTCGTCGGCGAGTCCGAGTCCCTTGCGCACGGCCTTGACATCGCGCCCCTTGGGAGTGAAGAGTCCGAGGTCGATGCCGTTGTTCACGGTAACTGTCTTCCCCCGTGCCGTGTCGGTGGTCTCCACCCTGCCCTTGATATAGTCGGAAACGGTGATTATCTTGTGTGCCGCGGCGCAGATCTCACGGCTTTTGCTCACCTCGCTGTTCAAGATGTCGTTGTGTATGTGATACACGAGCCTCGCCTTTGTCTTGCCTTGCAGCCGCAGGGCGTAGCCGGGGCGGTTTTCCATCAGTATCACGTCGTAGTCCTCCTTCACTATGTCTTTCATCGCCTCACAGAGGAAATACTCTATCGTGTAGTCGTAATAGAGGTCTTTGAGCGTGTATTTCACCACTCTCTTCTTTATCTTGTCCCAAAAGGTGCTGATGCTCACGAACTTATAGTGGTTCACGTTCGACTGCAGGGCTTTGCTCTGCGCCGTCTTGGGGTCTTTGACGCTATACACGGTGATGTCGTGCTCCTTGTGTATGTCGTTGTATTCGAGATAGATGTCGGCGAGGTTCTCCACTGCCCCGCCCTGCACTGCCGGCACGGGCAGTATTCCCGATGTGAGTATTGCGATTTTCATTATATCTCTGTTTTATGTCCGTTGGCTTGCAGGAAGAAGTCCTTCATCGGCGAGAAGTCTTTCTCCTCGATTGTCATGGCCCTATCCTCGAGCCAGCAGATGGGTTTCTCTCCTATGAAGCTCGCCCAGCGTGAGAAGGTGCTGTTGGGGCCCATGATGGCATCGCACACGGAGAGGGTGTGGAGGTCGAGCACTGCCCCGGAGGGTTCTTTCCCGAAGCGTATGCACTCGCAGGGCTTGAACTGCTCGAGGTCGAACTGCTCGTCGCTGCTGATGAAAAATATGGGGTTGCGGTCTTTGTAAATCTCCTTCGCCTGAAGCATAAAGCGTCGGTACTCCTCGAAGGAGTAGTAATACCTGCCTCCCAAGTGGGTGGCATAGTCGCCTCGCCTCACATGCACGCCAATAACCATTCTCCCCTGGTCTTTGTAGGGTTTCAGTTTGGCGTCGGCCTTTTCCGTTATCTCCTTTTTCGGTTCGAAGATTTTCTTAAGCTCGGGCATCGCCTGTTCGAGATACTGTGTGTCGTTTCTCAGTGCCCACCCTTTTTTGCACCCGAAGAAACTGAAAATCTTGTCCCAGGTCTTGCTGTGTGTTATTTTCCACGTCGCGCCCTTATAGTTGTTCCATCCGTTTCCTCTCTCGAGATACCATTTCTGGTAGAGGGGGAAATAGATGAAGGGGCAGTGTAGCAGGTTGGGGAAATCCTCTATCGTCCAGTCGTAGAAGATAATCATCATTTTTTTCTTCAAGGCCACGCATCTCGCCACTGTGGTAACGTATGTCCACAGCCGGTTGCAGGTCTGGCCCGGGGCATCGCAAATTATTCTCATCAGATATGTCTTATTATGTAGTTTTGTATTCTCCACCTCATATTCTCTTTTCCTGCGAAGAAGCAGCAGGGAGGTGTCATCACGGCGAAGAGAGCCGCTCTTTTCTTTGTCGTCTTGCTGAGGTTGGCGAAGGCGATGGCGATGATTTTTTTCCAGAAGCGCAGCCAGTCCATGGGCGACTTGAGGTATCTGAGTTCATCGAGGCAACTGAGGAAATTCAGGGCCACATACTCTCTTTTGCTTGGCGTTCCGCCTTTGGCTTTGATGTCGGCGAGGTAGTCGTTGGCTGCCCTCATTCTCGAGTAGAGGCGGCGGCGGCGCATGGCATCGCTCACAGATGTCATCGTGCTTCCCTCGTTGGTATAATAGTAATATGTGCCTTTTGTGGTGAATGCCGCTGCTTTGGCGCATCCTCCCACGAAGTAGCACCAGTAGGCGTCCTCGTGGAGCATTCCCATGGGGAAGAAGAGGTTGTTGTCGGTGATGAATTTCCGTTTTATAAGTCTGTTGCAGGCACTTGTCACCACCTTGAGCATTATCAGGTCTTGCAGTGCGGCCTTGTCGCCGCAGTATTCCGGCACGTAGTCGGTAAAGGAATACTGGCAGGGCTTGCCCTCCCCCGACACGAGGTTTCCCTGTGCGAAGTCGGCGTCGGGGTATTTCTCCAAGAGTTTCGCCAGAGTCTCTATGCAGTCAGGCACAATGGTGTCGTCGCTGTCGAGGAAATAGATGCACTCGCCCTTGGAATTTCGTATGCCAGTGTTTCGTCCGGCCGCCTGACCCATGTTCTTCTCATGGCGGCAGATTTTAAACTCCACCGGACCTTTGTAGTTGTCGATAAACTCCTGTGCTATCTCTATGCTCCTGTCGCCTCCGCAGTCGTCGATCAGCACACACTCGATGTCGTGCCATGTCTGGTCGCACACCGACTGCAGACATCTCACGATATATTTCTCCACCTTGTAGGTGGGTATTATTATGCTTACTTTCATAGGCGGCGGTGTAAGATATTGATAATTCTTTGTGTGAATTTACGCATTCCGGGGGTTACGACCATGAGGATGGCATACACGGCGATGGCATACACGATGACGGTGGCGGCTCGATACACGAGGCTCAGCCAGATGTTGTCGGTCTTACTGTCAAGCCACAACATCAATGCCGACGTGGCCACTGCCACACCAACAAGCACTAAGAGGTGCAAGGCGTATTGTGCAAAATACACTGCCGACGATGACTTCAAGCCCTCGCGGAAGGTGTAGTACGGCTTCCAAATCAGCACGATGACGATAAGGCTGATGTTGGCGCCGAGCAGGATGCCGTTCAAGCCCCAGAAATAGCCGAAGAGCAGTGAGCAGCCGAGGTTCAGGCAAGCCTCAACAATCGGCGACCACACATCGGCAAACAGCTGGTAGGCGTTTTTGAAGGAGTCAACCACCGAGCGGGTCATTCTTATAAACACGCCCATTATCATCAGCAGCAAGGTGGAGGTGGGCAGCACATACTGCTCGCCAATCCACAGTTTGATAAACGGCTCCATAAACACGTAGATGCTGTAGCACGCCAGAGCTGCGATGAAAAGGCGGGCGGTGAAAAGCTCCCAAAACACCTCCAGGGTGTGCTTCTTGTTGTTCTCCGCCACAAGGTTGCCTATCGACGCACCCATGCCCTCGAAAATCACATTCAAAAGGGTGGCCACATAACCGATAATCAACATGTAGTTGCCGTAGTATGCCACCATTCCAAGCGACACTAAGGCGTAGATAATCAGAGGGGCGGTCTGCTCAAGCACGAAGGAGCCAATTTTATGCACGAAGAGCTGCTTGGTCTTCGTCATCAAATCGCTATATTTCGACAGCAGCTCCTTCGCCGGTGTCTTCACCTTGTGGAGCCACGGGTATTCCTTTTTTATCACGTGGTTGATGGCAAACACCGATGCCACGCTGGCGAGAAACTCGAGGGCTATCCAACCCCAGATGCCGAGGTTGACCACAAGGAGGAAGAAAATCTGCAAACCCACCTTCACATAGCGGATGCCGTGAATCCAGGGCATCAGTTTGAAGTTCTTCTGGTCGGCTCCGATAAGCACCTCACGGTAGTTCCACAGATAGCTTGCCAACGAGCCGGAGAGGAACACCAAGAACGCCACATAAACGTATGGCAGTCCGCACTCGGTATTCGGGAAAATCCATGGCATCGCCACCATCACGACGGCAGCCAAGGCACACAGTATCATCGCAATGCGCTTATAGAGTATGCCCTGCACGGTGAGTATCTCGCAGATACCCTCCTTGTCGTCGGCGTTGATGGGTTTGTAGAGCGATGTGGCCATGGCGATGCCGATGCCGAGCTCTGCAAGGTTCAGGAAGCTTAGGATGTTGCCAAGGGTGGTGTTAAGTCCTATCACCTCCGCGCTGAGCTCGTCGAGGAACACCTTTCGTGAGTAAAAACCCACGAAAATCTGTATTACAAATAAAATCAGCGACACCTGCGAGTTTTGCAGCGTCCGTTTGGTCCTGCTGGCTTCCTTCATCCTTAAATATATCTCTCCTTCTTAGAAATTACAGACCTTCTCTTTCAGAAATTAAATCTCTTTCGGAAATTAAATCTCTTTCGGAAATTAAATCTCTTTCGGAAATTAAATCTCTCTCTTTCGGAAATTAAATCTCTCTCTTTCAGAAATTAGAATTCTTTCTCTTTCAATACGTCCTCAAAATACTTGATGGTTTTCTTCAAGCCTTCCTCAAGTTTTATTTTCGGCTCCCAACCGTTGAGTTTCTCATGAGCCAGTTCGATATTCGGACGGCGTTTCTTCGGGTCGTCGAAGGGCAGCGGCTTATACACGATTTTCGACTTTGCGCCAACGAGGTCGATAACCTTCTCCGCAAGCTCGAGCATCGTGAACTCGCCCGGGTTGCCAAGGTTCACCGGGCCCACGAAATCGTCGGGAGTGATGTTCATCATCCTCACCATTCCCTCGATGAGGTCGTCGATATACTGGAAACTTCTTGTCTGTGTGCCGTCGCCATAGATGGTGATGTCCTCGCCTTTCAGGGCCTGCACGATGAAGTTCGACACCACGCGACCGTCGAAGGGGTTCATACGGGGACCGTAGGTGTTGAAGATACGGATAATCTTCACCCTCACGTTGTTCTGACGGTGATAGTCCATACAGAGCGTCTCTGCCGCGCGCTTGCCCTCGTCATAACAGGAGCGGATGCCGATGGGGTTGACATTTCCCCAATAGGTCTCCACCTGCGGGTGCACCTCGGGGTCGCCATACACCTCGGAGGTTGACGACTGCAGGATTTTCGCTCCGGTGCGCTTTGCGAGTCCGAGCATGTTCATGGCCCCGTAGATGGATGTCTGCATCGTCTTTATCGGGTCATACTGATAGAAAGGCGGCGAGGCCGGGCAGGCGAGGTTATACACTTGGTCCACCTCTGCGAAGTAAGGCTCTGTAACATCGTGTCTTACAAGCTCGAAATGGTGGTCGTCGAGCAAGTGGCGCACATTGTCCTTGCTGCCAGTGAAATAGTTGTCTAAACAAATCACATCGTTACCCTCGCTGAGCAGACGGTCGCAAAGGTTGCTGCCGATAAAACCGGCACCGCCGGTAACGAGAATCCTGAGTCCCTTGGAGCGGCGGATGTTGAGCTCTGTTAATGTCTTTTGCATAATTCTTTACCTATTTATTATTGATGTATTTAATTTTATATGGCATATCATTACAAACAATAATATGCTTTTCACTCCTTATCACTCCTTTTAGGGTGCAAAATTACGCATTTTTTTTCATTTATAGGTCATAAAAGTGAAAAAAAAGGTGAAAAAAGGGCAAAAGTCGGGATTTTTATGTAATTTTGCACCCGAAAAGTTCGATTTGAGATTGGAGATTTGAGATTGGAGATTTGAGATTTGAGATTGGAGATTTGAGATTGGAGATTTGAGAATTGAGAATTGGAGAATTGAGAATTGGATAGGCTTCGCCTAAAGTTGAGATTGGAGAATATAATAAAATAAGATAACAATGATTAAGAAGATTTTTCTAACTTTGCTGGCATTAGCAGTATTGGTGGCCATTGCCGCCGGCGTATATGCCTGGCAATCGTTAAAGCCCACAGTGGCAAGCAGTTCCACAATCTATCTCGTGCCTGTTTACGGACAGTCGTTGGCATTAGGCGAGGAGACGACCCTGCTCACCGACTACGACTCCCTGACCGCGGCCTGCGGACATCGTCTGCTCGGCTGCGAACTCAATGAGCAGAAAGGATATTTCCATCACGAGAGTATGATGAAACAGCGCCTGAAACTCCTTCTGCGCTCGAAAAACAGACTCTTTGAGACATCGTGCTATATGCTCGGCGCCACACTCATCGACTCACTCCGCCAGCACGGCGACGAGGTGTCATACGTCTGCACATTCCAGGCCGGCGTGGGAACCACAGGCATCGACGGAATGAAGAAAGGCACTCCGGCATACGAGAAGTTCCTCGGACAGCTCCGAGGCATCGCCGCAACTGCGAAGAACAAAGGGTGCAAAGTGGTGTTCCCGGCATTCTGTTGGGTACAAGGCGAAACCGACCTCACAGGAAGCACCGATGAAGGATATGCCGAAAGACTGCAGCAGTTCCGTGCTGACCTTGAGGCCGACGCCAAGGAAATCTTCGCCGGACAGCAAGACCTCTTCGGAGGGGCTGAGCATCTCTCTTGCATACTCTATCAGACTTCAAGCCTCGCCATCGCCGAGGACGGCTTCAAACCACTGCAATATGAGAGCCACCTGATGCTCGTGCCTGACGCACAGCGCAAACTCATCAGCACCGACACGCTCTTCTTGGCATCAACGCCAGTTTACAGATACGACGTGATGCGCGAGTATGTGCATATCGACAACAAAGGACAGCAGTCGTTAGGCAGATATGAGGGCAGAGCCGTAGCCGACCTGGTGCTCAACGGCAAGCGAGACAAAGGACTGCAGTGCGACAGTGTGTCGTATAATAAGAATATGGTGTATATCGATTTCGCCACCGACGCTGCACCGCTGCAAATCGACACCATCGACGTGAATAAGGTCGAGGGATACGGATTCACCGTCATCACCCCGTCGAACAACAATATCCTCGCATCCGTCAGCGTAGAGGGAAAGAGCGTAATCCTCACCTGCGACAGCGTGATAATGCCCGGATACAAAGTGAGATACGGACTCAACGGACAGGAGTGGAAAGGAGGAAGGAAGAGCGGACCGAGAGGCAACATCCGCGACGCCGCTCCCCTGCCCGACTACGCATACATCTTCGAAGAAACAATAAAATAATACTTTATGGAGCTCGCAAGCGAGCTCCATTTAATTGTAAAGTAATTTCAAATCAAAATAATAATTGTCAATTGTCAACTTCCCGATTAAGCGAGGACAGAGGAAGCGAGTTTCCTATGCTGAGTGTAAGGAAGGAGGCGAAAACCATTGTCAATTATTTTCCAAATAAGGTAATAATTGTCAATTGTCAATTATCAATTATCAATTTAAATTATGACTTGGCTGATTCTGGCTTTTCTGTCGGCGGCCCTGCTTGGACTTTACGACTCTTTCAAAAAGAAATCTTTACGCGACAACGCCGTTATTCCGGTGTTGTTTCTGAATACCCTTATTTGTTCGATTATTTTCCTGCCTTTCATTGTGCTCTCCTACTCCACCACGGCACTCGACGGCACTATCGTGCATGTGAGCAGTGGCGGTTGGCACGAGCATAAATATATCCTGCTGAAAAGCCTCATCGTATTGTCGAGCTGGATATTGGGCTATTTCGGTATGAAGCGGCTGCCGCTGACTATCGTCGGCCCTATCAACGCCACCCGTCCGGTGATGGTGCTTGTGGGTGCCTTGCTCATCTTCGGCGAGCGGCTCAACGGCTGGCAGTGGCTCGGTGTGGCTTTGGCAGTGGCATCGTTCTTCCTGTTGAGCCGCAGCAGCAAGAAGGAGGGCATCTCCTTTGAGCACAACCGTGGCATCTGGATGATTATCGGTGCCGCGGTGCTGGGGGCTGTGAGCGGCCTCTACGACAAATTCCTTATGGCGCCGGTGGAGGCAGGGGGCGTCGGCTTGGACAAGATGATGGTGCAGAGCTGGTATAACATCTACCAATGCGGCATGATGCTCGTTGTTTTGCTTCTGCTGTGGTATCCCGTCCACAAGCGTACCACCCCGTTCCGTTGGGACTGGGGCATCGTGTGCATCAGCGTGTTCCTGAGCATGGCCGATTTCGCCTATTTCTACGCCCTCAGCCAGCCCGACGCGATGATTAGCATCGTGAGCGTCATCCGCCGCGGCAGCGTCTTGGTGAGCTTCCTCTTCGGCGCCCTCGCCTTCCACGAGAAAAACCTCAAGTCGAAAGCCATCGACCTCTTCCTCGTCCTCCTCAGCATGGTCTGCCTCTATATCGGAAGCTGCTGAAACAATATATTATCTAAAATATTCATTCTTTTTCTTAATTTTTCTGCTGTTTCTTTGGCTGTATGAAAAAAAAGTACTACTTTTGCAAAAAATATATAGTACTACTTTTGCTAAATATATATGACTTGGCTGATTCTAGCTTTTCTGTCGGCATTCCTGCAAGGACTTTACGACTCTTTTAAAAAGAAATCTGTAATCGACAATGCCGTTATCCCGGTGTTGTTTCTGAATACTCTTTTTTGTTCACTTATCTTCCTGCCTTTCATCGTGCTCTCCTACTCCACCACGTTGCTTGACGGCACTATCGTGCATGTGAGCGGTGGCGGATGGCATGAGCACAAATATATCCTGCTGAAAAGTATCATCGTCTTGACGAGCTGGATGTTGGGCTATTTCGGTATAAAGCGGTTGCCGCTGACTATCGTCGGACCTATCAACGCCACCCGTCCGGTGATGATACTTGTGGGTGCCATGCTATTTTTCGGCGAGCGTCTCAACGGCTGGCAGTGGCTCGGTGTGGCCTTGGCGGTGGCATCGTTCTTCCTGTTGAGCCACAGCGGCCAAAAGGAAGGCATCTCCTTTTGGCACAACCGTGGCATCTTGATGATTATCGGAACCGCGGTGCTGGGGGCAGTGATCGGTCTGTACGACAAATTTCTTATGGCCCCGGTGGAGGCAGGGGGCATAGGCTTGGACCCGATAATGGTGCAGAGCTGGTATAACATTTATCAGTGCGGCATAATGATTATTTTATTGCCTTTGATGTGGTATCCCGCGCGCAAGTGCGCCACCCCGTTCCGTTGGGAATGGAGCATCGTGTGCATCAGCGTGTTCGTGAGCATGGCAGATTTCTCCTATTTCTACGCCCTCAGCCAGCCCGATGCGATGATTAGCATTGTGAGTGTCATCCGCCGTTGCGGCGTCTTGGTGAGCTTCCTCTTCGGTGCCCTCGTCTTCCATGAGAAAAACCTCAAGTCGAAAGCCATCGACCTTCTCCTCGTCCTCTTCAGCATGATCTGCCTCTATATCGGAAGCTGCTGAAAAGCCGAAAATCACGTTAAAAGCGATTAAATGAAAGGGCTGATTGAGCGCCCGTGGAAAACTCCTACGAAGACATTATGTTTTCCTCTGACGATAACATGCGACTTTTCACAGTGGAACACAGCGGCAAAACGGTGCCGGCTACTGACGTGAAAGGCGCATGGCAGAAGGCATCATCGAAAACGGTAAGGGAGTTTAGCGCCACAGCCTACTATTTCGGAAAGACACTGAGAACAATGCTTAATGTGCCTGTGGGACTCGTGGTAAGCAGCTACGGAGGCTGGCGGGAACTAAATGGCAACAACTTGCCGTTCTTCTTCTGCCAGATTGCGCCGTATGATAATTATAAGGTAAACTCTGCGCCTCCCAATCTCCTCCTTCCGCACTGACAACTGGGATAAATAAAAATATAAATTCGGCAATAAAACTGGTTTATTGCCGAATTTATATTTTGCTTTTAATTATCACCAGACCTCTTAGCATATTCCTCATCGAATGTCGTGTATTTGAACAGTTCCTCGTCTGTACAATCTTCTGGCAACATAGCGTCAAAGTAATCTTGTGGTCCTTCTTCGCATTCGCTAAAGCAATTTTTTATATGGATAAGCATATTACGCTTGAATTTGTTGGTCTGGTTTATATAGGCGGCTTTTAAAGTTCCATTCAACTGCTTAGAAATGTTTTCTCTATAATCCATCCATTTCCAGAAATTTGCATATATATTCATAAATACCTTTTTTATTTCTTTTGAGTCATCACTGCCAGCAGCTTTTTCCGAGGAAAGCAACATTTTTAGTTGCTTGTCAAAAACAGACTTCTCTATTTTTGTGTATTGTTTGCCTTCTTTATCTTGATCTACAGCAGATAATAAAGCTTTCTGATAATCAGTCCATTCACGACCTGCTTTTTCCATGATGCAACTGCGAATCATTCCAACAGAAGAACCATAATCACCATAATCATAAATGCTCCTAATGCTTACAGTCACTGTATCATGCAAAGCTGCCTCTTTCTTTAAATCGAGCATCGGCGCCTTTAACTTGATGCTGTCCGCTATTAGCTTGTTGTATTTCCAATTCAGATAGGAAGCAATAAACGCATCAAGACTGCTGCTTATTCTTATATCCCAATAATCCGAATTTTCACTGTTCATGCTGGTTTCGTATGCCGACAATTTATGAGCCACGGTATCGTCAATCTCCATTTGTTGCAAAAGAGATCCGTTCTTTGCGATTTTAGCCTCTTTGATGTAGCCGTTGAATATAGCATCCGCCGCTTTATATATTTTCTCTTCGTCAATATCATTATTCCAACCATACTGCGTCAACCCCAATATAGCTTGCAAGGCTTTGCCTTCCATCGGATGCTGTTCGGCAAAGGTGGAGTTTATTGTAAAATCATCATGACTTTCCGCACTGTCAATCAACACTTGAATGACCGGGTCGTCTGATGTGAAATGCCTATTCTCTGCCACACCAGCACCCTTGTTGGATTTACCACATGAAATTGTCCATAAAAGGACGGAAACAATTAAAAGAAACGACTTGTTCATAATACTTTAATTTTGATTGTTAATACGTTCGTTAACTATAGCCTCATCTTTGAGGTCTTTCTGTTATTATATACCCTATTTGGGCAAAACGTAAACGAAAGAAATAAAAAAATTCGGCCGCATTCGGTATTTTGAAAAATCAAGCAACCGTCCCCCTACTCCGTCGCATCCAAGATAATAAATGCTGCCCAATATTTGGGGTCATTGTATCTTCCGCCGTCGATTGTGCGGAGGTGTTGCTGGGCTTGCAGGAAGGCGGAGTGTTTGTCGATGCCTTTGGCGATGTTGCCATAGAATGACGACATTAGGATTTGAGTGGCTTTGTCATCCACTTTCCACAGACTGACAACGATGGTTTGCGCGCCGGCCTTTTTGAATGCGCGCTGCAAGCCGAACACGCCCTCGCCTTGCGAGATGTCACCGAGACCGGTTTGACAGGCACTGAGAGTGACAAGGTCGAGACCGCGGAGGTCGATTTGAGAGATTTCCTTGGCAGTTAGAATGCCATCGTCGAGCCCTTCGGGGATGTCCTTGCCATCCAAAGCATTGTTAGCGCCGGCGAAAAGCAAGCCGCTGCGCGTCATTACCTTATCCTCAACATAGCGTCGTTCATCACTGCCTCCGATGTGCAATTGCAGGAACTTGAAATCGCGGTTGTTGTCAGCCTCTTCAGGCGTATAGTAGAAACCGTGAGTGGCGATGTGCAATATTTTTGTGCGTTTGCCTCCCAAAGCCTTAAACGACTCTTCCGTCGCATTTGAACCTGTGAGCATAGTGCAGCCAACGGCACTGCCTTTGAGGGCGGCATTCACATCCTCCACTTCCGTTTTTGTCCCTGGCAAATACGAGGCCTGACTGCGCAAGTGCATCGACGACACCACGGAGCGGGTATCCGACGACATTGCTAAAAGATTATCGGTTTCGGTATCGCCAACGCCTGAGCTATTTGTCCGTCCGCTCTTCACTGCTCTCGCCTCTGCGAGCATCGTATTTATGTCTGTGTCGTATTTTATACCTCCATACAAAGCGGCACCCTTGGAATTTTCATTGCTGCGGTTTAATGCCAACTCTCGTGTCGATGACAGGCGATAAATACTGTAATCCTCCATACCCGGCAGATACTCTATGCCAATGCTGTGCAGCAAGCCCGATGGGGCAAAATAAATTTTCTTTACGCCTTTCAGCTCATCGGCGAGTGGCTGCCAGATAAGGTTCGTAAGATTTTCAGATGGCAAATATACATCCTGCCCGTCAAATTCACTGACACAAGTGGTTAGGTCTTTTTGCTCAAACAACACCGTCATTTTTGGCATATCGTAGTCCTTGCGGAGGGTTAAAGCTATATACATAATACTGTCGCTGTCGGCTGGTATAGGAAATGACAAGAACTCAACCGCAATGCCATCGGCCGGTAATTTACTCTGCACGTCCTTCCAAGTCAACCTGAGATTTTTAGTATAATCACCATAAACTTTCGACATACTCACAAGCTCACTCTCCTGTTTGTCCACTATCGCTTGCAATGAATCCGTATTCATTTGCCTTTCAGCAATAGGCGTCTCAAGCAGTTTATTAAGCATAGCCCTGTTCTGCCGCAAAGTTTCATATTTCTCCAATGCCGCCTTGTCTCCACTTTCCTGTATAAGCGTCGACATCTCCGTCTCAGCCGAAAGCAGTATGCCTTTTGCAAATAAAGCAGATTTGTCATAAACAGTTCCTGTAAAAGTCTCATCTTCTGAAAGCCAAAGATAGACTGGCAACAAGGAGTTAAAACTATATTCATATCCATCCCAATATAATTCTCTCTCGTATGCTATCATATCAGAAAACTTCGAGAGAATGTCAGCTTGATATATCCCAACAGATTGATTTTCATACATCGACGCATTTGAAATATCTCCAAGACATAAATTATAAAAGGATAAATTCCCAAGTAATGCTGCGTAAGATGGATGCCATTCACCGAATGATTTCCTCATAATTTCTTTGCTCTCTAAGGCAACACTTGCAGCCTCTTGAATTTCATCCAAGTTAAAGTAACATATAGAGAGTGTGTTAAGCGACATAGCATAGGATGGATGTTTTGTTCCAAATGTTTCCTCTATAAGCTCGATGGATTCCGTACAATATTTAATAGCCTCCTGGTAATTTTCAAGACCAATATAAGATTCGGCAAGAGTTCGAAGCAGTGATGTATATGGTAATACCATACGAATGTCTTCTATACCATTTTCCTTAAATAAATCCAAGGCAATCAAACCGTATTTAACAGCCTCTTCATAATTGTCAAGAGCATTATAAGAATTGACGAGAGTAACATACAGTGTTGCATAAAGTTTACTTGCATTGCTAAAATCTTTTTCCTCGACTGTTCCGATAGTCTTTTTCATTATTTCTAAAGCCTCAGAACCAGATTTGATAGCCTCATGATAATTGCCAAGACCATTATAAGAATTGGCAAGAACGTTAAGCACTGAAGCATATAATATTTCTGACCCCGGATCATGCGTTTTCTTCATAATTTCCAAAGCTTCTGTTCCAAACGCCAAAGCATCTTGATAGTTGCCAAGAGTGGAATAAAAATTTGCAATCTTGGCAAGCAACATGGCAACAACAATATTTTCTGTGCCTATGTCCTTTTTCATAATCTCCAGCATTTCCATTGTATATTTTAAAGCCTCCTGGTAGTTGCCGAGATATGCATGATAATTTCCGAGTCTCTCTAATATTCCAGCATACTCTATATTGTCTGGACCGTACACATTCTTTAATGTTTCTCTATACTCATTTATAAGCCTTTCTGCCTCCGTATTATTACCGAGTGCTTTATAATACACACAGAGCTCGATTAATGAAGAGCCATATTTTTCGTGTTCAACGCCCAATTGTTTCTTATATATTTCAGTGGCCCTTGTTCCTATTTTAATTGCTTCCTCTAAGTTTCCACTCTCTGCAAACGTTGAAGCTATCTCATTCAACGAATCGGCCTTATGCACCTCAAATGAATTCTGCGCATTAACACATCCTATGGATGAAAGTATTAAAATGGCAATAATTTGCAATCTCTTAATCATAATCATATATTTTTAGTCTGCAATCTATTATTTTTAGGCAGAAGTAATAAACAAGGGCGCAGTCTGTTGCAAATTATCGAGCTGAGGCTCTGGTTTGCCCGTTAAGAATAATAAGCACAGCCACGCCCGTATGTTATCATCTTTAAGACGAAAACTATATGGTGTGGATGTTCCTGCTCATTATCACCTCAACCAAACTTATCCAGATTCCAGTCCGTGATAACTGCCAAACGCCCTGCCGGGTATTTCCCAAGCGATTGCAAAGGTAGCAAAAAGCGTTTAAACTCGCAAGAACTTTTGCTTATTTCTTAAAAAATCAGAGTATTTTTATCTTTTTAACCCTATATTTGGTAAGCTCTCCTTAATAACTCACAAAATTCTTCCATCGACAGCTCATTCTGTCTCATTGCATTAGCCAAGGCTTTCGTTGATATTGGATTTTCTTGTATTCTTTTGATAAATATCTCCATATCAGATTTTATCTTTTCTGGGATAACAAATCTTTCTTCACCTGATAACAAATATGAGAGCCGATATATGTCTTTCTTGTGCTTATCTATGTCATCTTGATGTATTTTCTGCCCATCTTCTTTTCTTTGAAGATTGTTTATATATGCCTTAGCCTTAAGCACTATAAGTGCCGGAATATCCAGAATACGAATACCTTGCAGCTCTTTGCTGTTTTCTACAGCATACCTATAATAATCATCATCCATAATGATTGCTGACAGGCTCGAAAGATATTCCGATGTTGGGATATGCACCAAATGCGCACCCTCTGGCACCTTTATCAAATCAGGCACTCGGGAAAACAACTCTATGTAAGATGGAAATGTAACATCTGTCGGATTGACGAACCGATAAAAACATACTTTTTCATCGTCTTTCGTTTCCCAAAGTTTATATCCTCCGTCTTGTATCATTTTCCAGAAACTACGGACGTAATCATCTGACAATGCTTCGCAAACGACTATCATATCTATGTCTTTGGTTGCCCTCGCTTGAAGATTTGCCTCTTCAAGATTTAGAACTGTGGCTGTGCCACCTATTACGATGTAATTTGAGTTGTATTGCCCCAAATATCTCCTCAAAGCCTCTATTCCTCGCATAATATTCTATTTATAAGTTTATTTATTTCCGACTGTACCCTCTCATCATCCGAATCCCTGTATATGAGACAGAGCGACAGAGGGTCGATGTAATTGTCTTTTGCAAGTATCGCCGGGTTGTATTTCCACAGCTCAACTCTCACAGCACCGTATCGTAGCCCCTGCTGTATTATGACCTTGCTTGTTTCACTATTTTTGTCGATAGCGTAAGCCTTGATGTCGCTGTCGGCAATAAATGTGTGTTTTGCGAGCGCAGTGTCGTATGACGTTATTCTTTCCTCTGTCGGAATCAAAGAGTCATCGTCGATGTATAATACATCGTCGATGGGTGATATGAGCAAATTGCTGTAATCATTCCAGATTTTATCAAGAGAAACGAATGAAATATTTTTGCCGCTTGCCGTTCTCGAAGTGCTGCAGAACCCTTTCGCCTCTAATTCTTGCACCGCTTTGGTAATTGTCTTTTGAGAGTACGACAATTTCTTTGCAATGTCGGCAAGTTTTAATCCATCTACCGGTTCTTTCTCGAAATGGTAAAAGAGCAAAAGCTGGGCAGAGGGAGTAAGACTTTTGTGAATTGTTCCTTTTCTTTGCATTCCACGCTCGTTGAAACTCATCATCCAACTCGGCAGGTACGCTTGCTTATCTGGCACAATAAAATCTTGTTTCATTCGTATGAGCAATTTTCTGTCAAGAGAGTCGATATTGCTAAGCACCAGTATCGTATTTATGTTGCTCTTCTCCCTTATCTGTCGCGCATTATTGCAAAGTGAGGCATACTGCAGATTCTCTTTTTCCTTTGGATATATCATCAGACCGTCGATATTTTCCAAACCGAATTTTCTGAAAGACACACCCTGCTTAAGATACAGAGGCAACGCTCTTGCGAGGGTCGATGCCGACCCCTTGTCAACAAAATTCAAACCCATACTATGGTTCAAATAATCTGCTATTTTGTATAACTCCTTCATAAGCGAATCGTATTTCGGCGGCAAAATTACGGAATATTTTTGAAACCACCAAATAAATTACCATATTTTTTACAAATTACCCTATATGGGTAATTTAATAACTACCAGGTAATTTACTATTTATTAAGTACGACCCTTTTTATCCCCCTACTCAGTCGCATCCAGGATAATGAATGCAGCCCAATATTTGGGACCTTTGTATCAATTCAAGGCGTCCAATAATATCCATCCGGCCCAATAATAGGGATTGGCATACACTGGGGAGTATTTCTTGACATATTCTTGTGCCATGCGGAGACTTTCTATCTTTGTGTGTTTGCCAGAAAGATATAGTTCGTAGAATTTACTCATAAGCAGGGATGTCGCCTTGTCATCAGCTTCCCACAATGACATGAGCAACGACTGGCAACCAGCTTTCTTGAATCCGCGCTGCAGTCCGAACACTCCATCGCTTTTCACTTCGCCTTGCGCCGACTCACAAGCAGAAAGAACCACCAAGTCAACAGAATTTAAATCTGTCTGCGATATCTCTTCCGCCGTTAAAATACCATCTTCCTCATTATATGGAATGACCTTGCCTCGTAAAGTGCGATTCGCACCGCTCAACATAAGTCCTGACTGATACATTGCATCATACTCCGACTGTCCGGCATTCATAAAGGAAGATTTATCGGCAAAAGCGGAACGCTCGAAGAAAAAGCCGTGGGTGGCAAGGTGAAAAATGTCAACCTTACTGCCAGACAATGCGTAAAATTGCGCCTCTGTGCCGTTCTTACCAGTAAAAGATTTAATCGATACAGAAGGAACACCTTTGGCAAACCGCTTTATCGTTGACAACTCTTCAGCTGAGGCCGGTAAGGGTGAGCAAGCGCTGCGAGTGGCTCTGCTCACGAAAAGACTCCTCTGACCTTCTTTTGGCATAGTTGGCCCTGTTTCAGCCATCTCATAATCCAAGTCGCCAAACATCACGATATTCGACAACGACGATTTCTTTTTTCTTCCTATTATTTCTCTTGTTGATGACACACGGTATAAGTTCCACTTCTCACAGGCCGGTTTGATAGACCACAATTGCTCCATTGCGATAGTGTGTAATTGCTCAGCGGGTGAAAAATATACCGTTTTACAATCCTTCAAGTATTCATTAAGCTCACCCCACAGTCCCATGTATGTTAAATCGGCGATTAGTCCCTTTTTGCTTCCCGGGTCATCTAACACTGGATCATAAAGGGCAGAGGGTTCTTGAGCATCTCTTATGAAAGAAGTTAACTCATAACGATGCAGAACCGGCACTACGGCAGGCTCTTTCATTCCTGGCTTAATCACGAGGGCGAAATATCTTGGAAGAGAAAAATCTGAATATGTCTCACCGCCACAAGGTGTGAAAATCCATTCCACTGCTACCTCGCCTGGCTTTAATGCTTTTTGAACATCGCGCCATGTGTATTTAAACTTAGCGATATAGTCTGACTGACGGGAGGCATAATCTATCAAAGTGCGGCGTAAACTCTCTTTCTCATAAAAGTCATTGTCGGATGAAGATTTTTCAAGTGCTTTCAATCGAACCCATTTTTCTCTTATTGTTTTATCTGATGAGTTAGCCAACAAACGGTCTAAATTTTTGTAATTTGACAATAAAACACCCTTGTAGAGCAAGGCGTAATCATACAAAGAAGAGGCATCCGCCCATATTAGATTATTACTTTGCATATATATAAAAACATCATACATCAGTTCATCAAGCAAAGGACCATTGGCAACATATTTTTGTTGCTCTTCAATTGTCATCAACGGCATTTGTGTAATAATTTCATCGCGGATGTTTTCAAAAAAACTTCTGCTGTATTTTTCAAGTAAGGCTGGTTTTTTATCGAAGAGTAAAGCAGTCAGAAGATGGCGTAATGCCTGGCCTCTATCTTCAGATGAGACATTTTTATCTTGTAAAATTGTATTACATACTTTAATGAGATTATCCCAGTCTTTGTTATTCAAATATTTTATCATTAAAGAACTTGCTGCCATCATCGGGTCTTGATCATAACTCATTTTCTCATATTTTTGAGATTTCTCCTTGTCACCTAAAGTGGAGTATGCGATACTAATAAACGACAATATAGTAGAGCGGTCTTCCTTAGATTTGGGAAGTCGGTTCTCTGCCACCAACTTTTCGCCTAAGTCAGCCACAAAACGGGCATATTTAGGCAAATCTGCTCCTGTTATAATAAGCACATGATCCACATTGTCCGCTTCTATATGGTATTTTTCTTTATAATCATAGCACATTTTCAGAGACTCAAATGCTCTCTCACTATTGGCGACACGTTTATAATATTCAAATAAATAAAAATATAATGTGAACTCGTCGTTAACCAATTCTGCTGCCTTTCCACTCTTAGCTAATTGGTATAGCCGCTCCGGATATTTATACGCATTTGGATCCCTACCTATATTTTCGTCTAAATCCAATAATTTTTGCAGCGCATCAAACTGATTTTGATAGTCGCCTTCCAACATCGTAGTCTTATACAATGCAATTTTTTCGGCATTAGTAAGATTTCCATTTGAGCCGACGCTCTGTGCATTCGCTGAAAACAAAGCAGCGATAAGCAATAACACTGAAATAATAAATCTTTTAGCCATAGCAATATTTTTAGGTAGAATTAATAAACAAGGGCGTAGTTCTGTAACTTATTATCGAACTGAGGCTCTGGATTGCCCGTTAAGAATAATAAGCACAGCCTACGCCCATAATATATCATCTGATAAAGACGAAACTATATAGCGCAGACGTTCCTGCTCCTTACCACCTCAACTTCGTTTTTCCAGATTTCAGTTCGTGATAACCGCTAAACGCCCGCCCGGGATTTCCCAAGCGATTGCAAAGGTACACAATTTCTGCGATATATCACGCAAAAATCGCGAAAATCTTAAAAATTCAAGCATTTATTAAGAAAAAGGTGCCTCTTTTTGATGCAAAAACGAGCGATTTTGTGTAAAATATTATATTTTCCGAAAAAAATGAGGCGCATTCAAGATTTTTTGTGTAATTTTGCAGCTTGAAAGAAATTTGAGACAAACAATTTATAAAAATAGTATATTATGCTGACAATTAAGCTCATTACAGAAGAGACTGAAAGAGTGGTGAAAGGATTGGAGAAAAAACATTTCCCCAATGCACGCGCCGCAGTAGAGAAAGTTATCGCCACCGACAAGGTGAGACGCGAGACACAACAGAAATTAGACGCCAACAAGGCAGAGGCAAAGAAAATCTCCGCACAGATAGGCGCACTGATGAAAGACGGCAAGAAAGACGAGGCCGAGAAAGTGAAACAGCAAGTGGCTGAGCTCAAAACTCTCGACAAACAATTGGAGGCAGAGATGTCGAAAGCCGAGGACGACGTGAGACAACTGCTCCTCACAATCCCCAACTTCGCCAACGAGCAAGTGCCCGAGGGCAAGGACGCCAACGACAACGTGGTGGTGAAAGAGGGAGGTCCGATGCCAAATCTTCCCGAGGACGCTATGTGCCACTGGGATCTGTGCAAGAAATACAACCTCATCGACTTCGAGCTTGGCACGAAAATCACCGGAGCCGGCTTCCCCGTCTATATCGGTAAGATGGCCCGCTTCCAAAGGGCTCTCGAGGCTTTCTTCCTCGAAGAGGCACGCAAAAGCGGATACCTTGAGATACAGCCGCCATACGTGGTTAACGAGGCCAGCGGCATCGGCACAGGACAGCTGCCCGACAAAGACGGACAGATGTATCACTGCGAGGTGGACAACCTCTACCTCATCCCCACTGCCGAGGTGCCGGTGACAAATATCTTCCGCGACGTGATCCTCGATGAGAAAGACCTCCCGATAAAGAGATGCGCTTACTCCGGATGCTTCCGCCGCGAAGCAGGAAGCTACGGAAAAGACGTGAGAGGACTCAACAGACTCCATCAATTCGACAAAGTGGAAATCGTGCGCATCGACACTCCGCAGCACTCCTACGAGTCATTAGACGAGATGCTGCAGCACGTGGAAGGACTGCTCATAAAACTGGAGCTCCCCTACCACATCCTGCGCCTCTGCGGCGGCGACATGAGCTTCACCTCTTCTATATGCTACGACTTCGAGGTATGGAGCGCAGCACAGCAGAAATGGCTCGAGGTAAGCTCCGTTTCCAACTTTGAGAGCTACCAGGCAAACCGCCTGCACTGCCGCTATCGCAACGCTGACAAGAAAATCGAACTATGCCACACTCTCAACGGCTCGGCACTCGCACTGCCCCGCATCGTGGCATCAATCCTCGAAAACAACCAGACACCCGAGGGCATCAGAGTTCCGAAATGCCTCGTGCCGTACTGCGGATTCGAAATGATTGACGACAATAACTTTGCAAATTGACCACAGAGCTTTCCCTGGCAAGAGAAAGAGAAGAAACAGGATACCATTGACAGGGTTGGCTATACGTAAGAGAAAAATTTAATAAACCAAAAAAGAGACAATGAACAAGATCGTTAGAAAAGAACAGTTTTCCGAAAAGGTATTCCTGTTTGAAATCGAAGCCCCGCTGATTGCGAAAAGCCGTAAGGCGGGCAACTTCATCATCGTCAGGGTCGGAAGCAAAGGAGAGCGTATGCCGCTCACCATCGCCGATGCCGACACAGAAAAAGGCACCATCACTATCGTGGTGCAGCAGGTGGGACTCTCTTCCACCAAGTTGTGCAACCTCAATGTGGGCGACTACGTAACCGATGTCGTAGGTCCGCTCGGCAACCCCACGCACATCGAAAAATTCGGTACCGTGGTATGCGCCGGAGGTGGTCTCGGAGTAGCTCCGATGCTCCCCATCATACGCGCCCTCAAGGCCGCCGGCAACCGTGTGCTCAGCGTTATCGCAGGCCGTAACAAAGACCTCGTGATAATGGAGGACGAGGTGCGCGAGAGCAGCGACGAGGTAATCATTATGACCGATGACGGTAGCTACGGCGAGAAAGGCGTCGTTACCGTGGGTATCGAGAAATTCATCAACCAGGAGCATATCGACAAGGTCTTCGCCATCGGTCCTCCAATAATGATGAAATTCTGCTGCCTGCTGACACAGAAATACAATATCCCCACCGACGTGTCGCTCAACACCATTATGGTCGATGGTACCGGTATGTGTGGAGCCTGCCGACTCACTATCGGCGGAAAGACGAAATTCGTATGTATCGACGGACCGGAATTCGACGGAGCACTCGTTGACTGGGACGAGATGTTCAAGCGCATGGGCACATTCAAAAATGCCGAGCGCGAAGAGATGGAGCACTATCAGGAGCACCTCGACAACGTGGCAACACAGGAGAAGAAAGAGGAGCACACCGACATCACCATGGACGTGGAGCCGACACAGGAGAGCATCGCAGAGCTCACCGACCGCAACGCAGAATGGCGTAAGGCTCTGCGCACATCGATGAAACCCAAAGAGCGCGGAGCCATAGCAAGGGTGCAGATGCCCGAGCTCGACCCCGTATATCGTGCCACCACACGCCTGGAAGAGGTGAACATCGGTCTCACCAAAGAGATGGCACTCACAGAGGCAAAGAGATGTCTCGACTGCGGCAAGCCCACCTGCGTGGAAGGCTGTCCGGTGAACATCGACATCCCCTCCTTCATCAAGAATATCGAGCGCGGACAATTCCTCGCCGCTGCCAAAGTGCTTAAAAACACCTCTGCCCTCCCCGCTGTCTGCGGACGCGTGTGCCCGCAGGAGAAACAGTGCGAGAGCAAGTGTATCCACCTGAAGATGAACGAGCCGGCAGTGGCCATCGGTTATCTCGAGCGTTTCGCCGCCGACTTCGAGCGCGAGAGCGGCAACATCTCATTGCCCGAGATTGCAAAGAGCAACGGCATAAAGGTGGCAGTCGTGGGAAGCGGTCCCTCAGGACTGAGCTTCGCCGGCGACATGGCAAAACTCGGTTACGACGTGTATGTGTTTGAGGCCCTCCACGAAATCGGTGGCGTGCTGAAATACGGTATCCCCGAGTTCCGTCTCCCCAACCGCATCGTGGACGTGGAAATCGAGAACCTCCAGAAGATGGGCGTGCATTTCCAGACCGACTGCATCGTGGGCAAGACCATCAGCGTGAAAGACCTCGAAGACCGCGGTTTCAAAGGCATCTTCGTGGGAAGCGGCGCCGGTCTGCCAAACTTCATGGGCATCCCCGGTGAGAACTCCATCAACATCCTCTCATCGAATGAGTACCTGACACGTGTGAACCTTATGGACGCTGCCAACCCGACTACCGACACGCCTATCAACTTAGGCAAGAAAGTGCTCGTGGTGGGAGGCGGAAACACTGCCATGGACTCCTGCCGTACCGCAAAACGCCTCGGCGCAGAGGTTACACTCGTTTACCGCCGCAGCGAGGCAGAGATGCCGGCAAGACTCGAGGAGGTGAAACACGCCAAGGAAGAGGGCATCACATTCCTCACACTCCACAACCCGATAGAATACAAAGCCGACGAGAACGGAGCCGTATGCCAGGCAGTGCTGCAGGTGATGCAACTCGGTGAGCCCGACGCCAGCGGACGACGCAGTCCGGTGCCTGTAGAGGGCAAGACGGTTACTCTCGACGTTGACCAGGTGGTGGTGGCTGTGGGAGTATCCCCCAACCCGCTTGTGCCGAAGTCTATCGAAGGACTGGAGCTGGGCCGCAAGAACACTATCGTTGTCAACGACGAGATGCGCTCCTCGAAGAGCGATATCTATGCCGGAGGCGATATCGTGAGAGGCGGAGCAACTGTAATCCTCGCCATGGGCGACGGCCGCAGGGCTGCACTGAACATGCACAAACAATTGTCAGAGCAGGCATAAGTAATTGATGGCAATTACAGAAAGAGATAAACTTCAAAGAAAACTGGTAAGCCGCTTAAACAAGGCGGTTTACCAGTTTCGTCTTATCAACGACGGCGACAAGATCTTGGTGGGTCTCAGCGGCGGCAAAGACTCCCTCTGCCTTTTGGAGCTGCTCGCAATGAAATCACGCATCGCGCACCCGGCCTTTTCCGTCGGGGCCATACACGTGAGAATGGAAAACATTTCCTACGAGACAAGCACGGAATATTTAGAGCGGTTCGCTGCCTCCTTGGGAGTGCCTCTGCATATCGCCACCGCCTCCTTCGACGCGTCAACCGACAAACGGAAAACGCCCTGTTTCCTATGCTCCTGGAACCGCCGCAAAATGATGTTCAACTATGCCCAGGCGGAGGGATACAATAAAATCGCCCTCGGACATCATCAAGACGACATCCTGCATACGGCACTGATGAACGAGCTATACCAAGGCTCTTTCTCCACGATGCCCGCACTCCTTCAATTCAAAAAAATGCCCCTTGCCGTCATCCGCCCCTTGTGTATGATCGAGGAGCGCAACATCGCACAATATGCAGCCCTTTCAAACTATGAAAAACAAATAAAACTCTGTCCCTACGAACACGACAGCCGACGCACGGCAATCGCCAACCTCTTCACGACATTAGAACAAAACAACCCCGAAGTGCGCTTCTCACTCTGGAATGCACTCGAAAAAGAGGGAAAACTTGTCGAAGAATAAAAACAATAATTTTGTCGATTTATTTTCAAAAAAGTGTCATTTTTTCCAGTTTACACCTCATTTTACACTAAATAGTTCGTTTTTGTGTATTTTTTTACACTTTTCCTAACTTTCCAGTGCAAAATTAGGCATTTTTTCTGAAACTGCCAAATTTATCGAGAATTTTTAAACAAAAAAAATTAAGACTACTGATTTCTTGCGAAAACAAAAGCGACTACTTTCCAATTTATCCTATTAAAGCGGCAAAAAAGTTATGTTCGGCAGCACTTGGCTGCAATGAAAGTGCCGATTTTTTCTGTATGCAACAAAAAAACAAAAGAATGATACGATTTATAATGCAGATATCGCAGAAAAGCAGTAATTTTGCGGCGTGAAAATTTATTACGCATAAAATTACTATTATGAAGAAGCAAATATTTTTTACCGCGGCAATTTGCTGTTTGGCATTCAGCAGTTGCGCAAGCGCCGAGAGCACACTCAAGGAGAGCCTGAAAATATTAAATTTCAGATTGATACGACAGTAGCCATTCCCATATTGGTATGATATTTATTTTATAATCATCCTTTTCAACCACTCTTTTCTCCGAATTATAAGTAATCAGGAAAAGGTTTTTGCATTTCGTTTCCTTCGCGGCGG